>ENA-UOJA01000024-UOJA01000024.1-human-gut-metagenome-genome-assembly--contig:-C19-NODE-24-length-155561-cov-16.733669_pt1 | contig 155561 bp, 119 predicted proteins | sample MGYA00242337_ERZ723884 | MGnify/ENA metagenome assembly ERZ723884
TGCTCCTTCCGCGTGCAGCTTTTTGGTGCTTCGCCTAAGCCCTTGTTTGCTTCCCTAACTTTCCGTGAAGGACCTCCTTTTCCGACAAAAATCGCCGCAGTTTGTGATGCACTGCGGCGATTTTGCTGATTATTCTTCCGTCATCGACGGAATGGGTGTCGTGTTCGGTTCGGGTGTGGGCAATTCCGGCGCGGTCGTAGCTGCCGGCGCACTGCCGCCTGCAATCAGCCGCGTCAGGTTGTCCGATGCCGTCGTCAGCAGCTGCACAGCGCGCATGGTATCCATGCGCGTCACGTCCTCCGCGCCTTGCGTCGGCAGGGTCAGGGCGTTCCAGCGGCTCGTTGTGCGCAGTGCCATCTTCACGCCGACATCCGCTTCCGCCATGTGCAGCGCGGCAATCACGCGCAGCTGAATCGGCGCGCCTTCTCTGCTTTCGGTGCTGTACTGGAGGGAAAGTTCCGCCGTAATCGGCTCAAACGTCACCAAATCCGCTGCTTCCGCGCCGTCGGTGTCCGGCTCGATGGTCAGCGTCCACGCACTGTCATCATGGCGTGTGCCGTCGCTGTCCTGCGTTTCGGAATGCTGGCTGGTCAGGGCAAATTTCGCCTGCAGCGTCTTTGCGTCCGTTACGAACGCGGCGGGTACACTGCTGATGCTGCCCGTAATTGCGTTCTGGTTGCCGTCCGCCGACGCCATGCTGAATGTCAGCGTCTGCGTCGCGCTGTTCAGCACAAGCGCAGTCGTACTGCCCTCCTGCCGGAAGGTCAGCGTCGTGTAGCCCCACGCATTCTGCGGCAGAGGCAGCGCCACCGCCACGGACAGCGTATCGCCACGCGCAGAGAACTTGCGTGACAGGCGCAAATCGCCCGACAGCGGCAGGGCGTCAATGCAGGCATCGTAGAAGTAGCCCAGCGCGGGATTGAGGTAGACCGCCTGCTGCTCCTCCGTCATCATCGGGCGCAAAAGCGTCAGCAGCGTCTCGTCATAGAGCGCTTGCTTCCACATCAGCTTCGTTTGTTCTTTCACGTCATCCGCTGGAATCACATAGCTGACGCGCATGACAAGCTCGCCGTTTTCAGTCATCGTGTCGGGTTCAGCGGCGTAATCCGCCAGCCACAGCTCCAGTTCGTTCAGATATTCCTCCAGCGCCGGCTGCCACATGCTTTCCCAGAGAATGTCAGGCTGCGCCATCATCTCCGCCAGGACAGAGTAGAACGATGGATTGCTCTTTCCCGATTCCGCCATCGGCATGGACAGCAGCACATCCGGCAGCACATCCGTGCGCAGGTAGAGCGTGTCGCCCACGCGGTACAGCTGCGTCAAGCCTTGCTGGCTGCCGCTGTCATCCTGCGAAAACACTTGATACTGGAAATCGTCGCTGTCCTCCAGATTCAGCAGGCGCACATGCAGCGTCGAAGCCGTCAACGGCAGCAGGAAATCCAGCCACGACGCCGTGCCGGACGCCGTAACCGCAACTGAGCCTCGAATGGGGTAATCCTGCACGGCAAACTGCTGGTAGAGCAGTTCCGGCAGCGTATAGTCGTCTTCCTTGGCGGCAAGCGCCGTGGCGCCAAGCAGCAGCGCCGCGCAGAGCAGGACAGACAGGATTCGTTTCAGCATGGGTTTACCCTCCTTATCGGGTGTCATTCGATTTCGACGGCGGATTCTGCCGCCTGCCGAATGGTCTGAACGTCCTCATCCGACATTTCGTAGAAGAAGAACGCCGCTTCCTCCGCGCTGAGAACCTGAATCAGCGGGCGGACAATGGCAGTCGCAATTGCGCCGCTGAGCTGGCTGCGCAGGTTTTGCAGCGTCTCCGCGCTGAGCGTGGACAGTTCCATCGTCGCCGCGGTGTCCTTCCACAGGGATTCGCTTGCACGCGCCGCACGCAGCGTAATCACGCATTCTTCAGTCGTGCCGTAGCGCTTTTCTTCCTGATAGCCGATTGTCCCGCTGATCTCCGGCGCTTCCGCGTTTCCGGACAGGACGACATTCGGCGTGATGGCGCGCTTCGTGGCGTAATCTTCGCCCGGAAGCTGCCGCTTGATGGTCACACTGCCGCTCACACTGTCGCTGTCATTCTCCAAGCGGTTCGTCAAGTCAAACGTGACCTCGGTCTGCGTCGTCTGCTTGCTCGCCGTCACCTTGTAGGAGCAAGTGCCCTGCATGGTGATTTTGCCGCTGGAAAATGTCATAATACGCTCAAAATCCAGCGTGTTCTTGTCCGTGCCGCTCTTTGCGGGGGACGTCAGCGTGATTTCATCGCGTGTTTCGCCGCTCTCTCGCTTTGTGCGCCAGACGAGCTTGACCGTGCGCAGCTTGCCATCCACGCCGCAGACGCCGTTGTACTCCACACGCAGCGGTACTTCGTCCTCTGTGCGATAGACGCGCAGTTTTTGCGTGCCGGAGAAGGTCAGCGACGCAATCAGGTCATGCAAATCACCTTCCGGGCAGAGGGACAAAAGCGTCTGCTGCATTTCCTTCAGCTTCGACTTGGAGAAGGTGTAATCCGTGCAGGAGCGCGCCAGCCCCATGTCCTTGATGGTCGTCTTGACGCTCTTGCGTTTGCCGTACTCCGCGAAAGGTTCCAGAATCGCGTTTGACAGCACCCAGCCGTCGTCAATCCACTTCTCAAACGTACCGTCAACAGCGCGCAGGTCGATGGAACTCGACGTCGTGCCGAGCAGCAGTTCCAGCGCATTCCCGTCCAGCGACGCATAGGAAACGTTCGGCATACAGGAGAACTGCACTGCGTCGCCCTTCTGCGCCATCGTCAGCAGCTCGTTGCCGTTCATCAGCACGGAAACGCCGCTTTCGCCGTCCGCTGCATACAAATTCAGCGACAGCGGCGCAAGCACACGGTCAAGCATCGCCGTGCGCGTCTCATCAAAAGGCGCATGTGCTTGAAGGCTGATGGACAGCGTAACCGACAGGGGCGTATCCGCCAAATTCCAGTCCGACGCGGCTTGCAGCAGCGGCGCATCTGCCAGTGCACAGGGTGCAAGCATCAGCAGCACCAGCAGGAGCGATATCAGCGAGTGCAGTTTCCGCATGAATCTTCACGTTCCTTTCATTACGGCGGGTGATTATTCCGCGCTTTCCGCGAAGGCGCGGAGCATATCTTTTGCTTCGTTCGGGTCTTCAACAAGATTGATGGATGCCCGCAGCTGTGCCGCGCCGCGCATTCCGCTGACGTACCAGCCGACATGCTTGCGCATTTCATTCACCGCCACGCGTTCCGGCTTCCATTGCAGTAGCATGTCATAGTGGCGCAGGGCGGTTTCCACGCGCTTCTGAACGGTCGGCTCGGTCACATTTTCGCCGGAAAGCCGCTGCTTCACCTGACGGAATAGCCACGGATTGCCCAGCGCGCCGCGCCCAATCAGCAGTCCGTCCACACCGCTTTCCTCCAAGTGGCGGGCAGCATCGTCCGCCGTGAAGATGTCGCCGTTGCCAATCACCGGCACATGCACGGCTTCCTTTACCTTGCGCACATACGTCCAGTCCGCGTGACCGCTGTACTGCTGCATCCGCGTCCGACCGTGTACGGCAATTTCGCACACGCCGCAGTCCTCCGCCATTTTCGCCATGTCCACGACGTTGATATGCTCGTCGTCCCAGCCAAGGCGCATCTTCACCGACACAGGCAGATGGCTCGTCTTGCAGACCGCACGGAGGATTTTCTCCGCGTTTTCCGGTGTGCGCATCAGCCCGCTTCCCTCGCCGGATGCGGCGACCTTATGCGCCGGACAGCCCATGTTCACGTCCACGCCGTCGAAGCGCCCCATGGCGGACAGTTCTTCCGCCGCGCGCGCCATCAAATCCGCTTCTTTGCCGAAAATCTGCACAAGCAGCTTGCCCTCGCTGTCCCGGCGTTCAATCAGGGAAACGGTCGCAGGATGGTTGCGCGGCGCGTAGAGGTAGCCCATCGCGCTGACCATCTCCGTCGTCGCCACATCGCAGCCCTGCTCAAAGCACAGGAGGCGGAACGGCCAGTCTGTAATGCCTGCCATCGGGGCAAGGCGGATGCTCGTCATGCCTTATCCCCCCGCGGGAAAAGCGCAATGCGCACCGGCGTATCCGCATACGGCGTCAGCGGCAGCGCACGAATATCGCCCGTCAGTTCCGGCAGCACCGGCACATCCACCGGGGCATTGTTTCCCTTCTTCCACGCAATCGGCGCAAATGGGGCGGTCACGCCGCTTTCGGTCACTTTGCCATTGCCGCACAGCGCATATGCCCAGTCGCCGTCCGCCGAAAGTGCCAACACCCGCGGGCCACGCGTGAGGTACGTTGCCTGATGATAGGCGCTGCTGTGCCGCATGACGGGCTGTTCCAGCACGGCGACGATTTCGTCCCCGTCGTGCCAAACGCGCTCGATACCGATGCAGCCGTCCACCAAGCGGTATTCCGCCGTCGGCGCACCGTTGACGAGGATTTCGGACGACGATGCCCACACCGGAAGCCGCATGTGGAAAAACGCTTTCTGGTCGTTCTTCATGTGCATCTTGATGGCGTAGCGCTCGCCCTGCGCGTCAATAGTCAGCACCATCTTATTGTCGCAGACGGCGTATTTGCCGGGAATCAGCATATTGACCGCGAAGCCGTCCACCCATGCGGTCACGGCGGACTGAATCGCCAGCGCATAGCCGCGCGCAAGGCGTCCGAGCGTCAGGGCGAAACTTCCCTGCTGAGTCTCCTGCGCCGCCAGCGAGTTGACGCGCTGCACCAGCTGCACGCGTGTTTCCTCCACGCACGCCGGCAGCGCATTAAACACCAGCCGTTCCAGCTCATCCCACGCCCAAACCGCATGAGCGCCCATACCTGCGCACACAAACGCTTCCGCCCATGCGCCCAAGGTATCATTGAAAATGCCCGTGCTGGGATTGCCGCCCGCAAGCATCGGATTTGCGGTCAGTCCACCGCAAATTGCGCCGTGATAGCGGCTGATTTTCTCCCAGCCCGTTTTTGCGGCGTTCATCTCCGTCGCCGAGCCGTTGAGCCAGCCGCGCGCCAGTGCCGCACGAGCGCCGTCCGCCAGTGCTGCCGCATTCGTCGTCAGTGCCAGACGGGTGTAGTAGCCCTCCAAATCACCGTTTTCCTTCTTCAGACCGGCGTCCAGTTCTTCTGCTGAAACAGCTTTGCTCACGGGCGTCTGAATCGGCGTCGCGGTCAGGACGCCGCTCCAGTTCATCGTGCTGGCGGACAGAGTGCGGGCAAGTTTGAGCATGGCAGGAATGCCCGTGATGCGGTAGACCTTTTCCAGCAGTTCGAGCAGATCCGCCGGGAACGCGCGGACGTACTCGTCCGCCGCAATGTCGTCCCACTGCTTCGCCGCCCACTGGAACCAGCGCAGCAGCACCGTCAAATCTTCCTTTCTCGCTTCCGCTTCATACAGCGCCCACACCGCGCGCAGGACATACACCGAATCCTCAATCGTCAGCGCAAAAGAGCCATCCTCCCGCTGTGCGGCAGCGGCTTCCCGAATCGCCTTGGCTGCGGGCGACTGCATGGCATCCGCCTTCACAAGGCACGCCAGACGGAACGCGCCTTCCAGCAGCAGTGGCTCACGGCGATTCTCCACTTGCGCATACAGACGCGTCAAGGCAGGCAGGTTCACGCGCACCTGACCGGCGCGCAGGGGCTGGCTGGTCAGCATTGTCAGCGGCGCTTTATCAAAAACAGGCTTGAGTGGCACAGTTCGTTCCTCCAAATACTTTCCTCATTATTATTTACCATCAAACATTATACAGCATTTTCGCGCAAACTGCAATCACTGAATTGTAAAAAAACACGCACCAGCCGTGTTTTCATCATGCTGATGCGCATTTTTTCTACAATCAGGTTTTCTCCGTATCCTTCGCGAAAATCCAGATGCTTTCTTCCTTATTTAGTCCATCGCACGCCATAATCCGCAGGTGAATCGGCATACCGTCGCTGCGCTTGTAATGTTCGTCAATTGTGCCTTCCTTCACAAGGCGCTCCCGCACAACCTGCGCGCATGTCAGCGACTCAAACTCTTCCTGATCCTCCGGGGCTATGTAGAGCCGGATATATTCCAGCATCGCGCGGCGGAACGAGCCGTTGCACTTGTCCAGCATATCGCGGAAGAAATCTGGAATCAGGATTTTGCGGAAGGAATCCTGCGCAAAGTTGATAAGGTACACCGCCATGTACTCCGGCGCAATGACGCGGATGAACTGGTCTGCATCCTGCTTTTCCTGCATCAGGCGATCCAGCTTTTCGTTCAGCGAGCGCATCCGGCGCTCCTGACCGTTCTGCTGATAATACGCTTCTTTGTCGCGGCGCATAGCATCTTCGGCACGGTTGACGATGTTCTGCACATTCTCTTGCCCCGTGCCTTGCTGCACACCGACGGAAATTTCGTATTCCGCGCCTCGCAGCGTCATGCGCAGTTTTTCCACTGCCAGCAGCACTTCGTCATGCTTGCGGTTGCAGCAGAGAATGACGAACTCGTCGCCGCCGATGCGGTAAAGCCGGTCGTTCGGGAAGAAGCTCCGCGCTGTGCCTGCCACCATGCACAGCATACTGTCGCCTGTCTGATGCCCCAAGTGGTTGTTGATTTCGTGCAGCCCAACGACGTCAATGTAAACGCATTCGATGGTGTCCGGGTGTTCCTCGTTCAGCAGCGAAACATCCTTCTCAAACTTCATGCGGTTGAACAGCCCCGTCAGTGCGTCGCAGTTGCAGTAGTATTCCAGTTCACGCTGATAGCGGCGGTCGGCTTCCATGTTCACCATGTCATCCGTCCGGCGGATGCACAGCAGCGTCCACGGCTCCTGCTGCGTGTAGCCGCGGCTGGCCAGGACAGACAGCTCCACCCAGTTGAAGCGCTTGCCATCAGACAAGCGGAAGCGGAAGTCCATGTACCGCCGCCCGCTGAATATCTCCGTCTGCAGGTGTGCCAGCGCCATAAACCGCTGGTAGTCGTCCAAATCCTCCGGGTGAATCAGCCGCTGACGCACCAAATCGTTGCTGAAGCGTGAAAACGGCATCTGCGTATCCGGCAGCGGCGGCGTACGCTTGAGCAGCTGGCATTCGCCCGTATTGAGATTCAGTCGGGCAAGCAGCAGATACGCGCTGTCCAGCGTCGCAATCACATCGCGCTCAATCTCCGGCGTTGTATTCCACTGTTGGCTGGGCGCAGCAGGCATCGGCGATACGCCGGAGAAACGCTGAATATCTCGGTAATCCTCCGGCACAATGATGCTCAGCAGGCGCTCGGCATCTTTCACCGGGAGCGGGCGATAGAAATAGTAGCCCTGCCCGTAGATGCAGTTCATCGTTTTGAGCATATCGACTTGTTCCTTCGTCTCCACGCCCTCGGCGATAATCGTCATATTCAGCTTGTGCGCCATATTGACAACGGAATCCACAATTTGGATACCCTTCTGCCGGTTCTCCACGTTCATCTCGATGAACTTCATGTCCAGCTTCAGCACATCTACGTTCGTATCTTTGAGCATATTGAGCGACGAATAGCCGCTGCCGAAATCGTCCATCAGCACGGTAAATCCGTACTGGTGGAGGCGGTCGATGGCTTCGCGCACGAGATTGCTGTTCTCCGCGAACGCCGTCTCGGTGATTTCCACGCGAATCAGCTCCGGTTTGAGGTCATAGCGTCTGACCATCTCGCGGAAGTGCGCAGGAACGTCCATTGCCTTCATATCCGTGATGGACACGTTGACCGAAATCGGCACGAAATGCTTTCCGCCGCGAATCCAGCCGCTCATTGTGCGGCAGACGCTCTCCCAAATGTAGCGGTCTAAATCCGTCACCAGCCCGGTTTCTTCTAGCAATGGGATGAAGCGGCTTGGCGACACAAGCCCCATTTCCGGGTGATTCCAGCGGACAAGCGCCTCCATGCTGACGATGTTGCCCGTCAAGCTGTTGCACTTCGGCTGCAGATAAAACGTAAACTCGCCGCGCTGGATGCCGATGCGCACGTCGCTGAGCAGGCGCTGATGCTTTTCCAGCTGCTGCATAATCTGCTCGGAAAAGCGGCAGATGCGGTGATTCAGCTTGCCCCTGACCGCCCCGGATGCAATCTGCGCATTGTTGCACAGCACGCTGATATCGTCGGAATGCTCATCCACCGGGCAGATGCCCAGCAGCGGCAGAAAGCTATCAAGCTGCTGATAATCCTCGATGCAGTGGAAAATCAGGTCATATACCGCCTGCGCCCGCTTGTCATCATCCGGCATACACAGGAAAAAGTCATCGCCGCCAAAATACCCGGCGATATAGTCGTTCTCCTTCGCAAGCTGCGCCAGCTGATGCCCGATTGTGTGCAGCAGCTCGTCCCCCTGCACCTGACCATACCAGTTGTTGAAAAGTTTGAAATGCTCTATGTCGATGGACAGCACGCACCAACCGTTCAGCTTCTTTTCCGTCAGCAGCTGCTGCACCTGACGCAGGAAGTCCAGCCTCTCCGGCAGTCCCGTCAAGGAATTCAGGTTCGACGTCCGACGCACGGAGGTCAGCTGCCGTGCCGACGGCAGGAGCTTTTGTTCGCGATTCGTCATACCTGCAATCCCTCTTCTCTGTATTGTCATAAAAGGCGGCGCCGCACCCTTGCCGGTGAATTTTCTTCACACATTGTTCAATTTATTCTATCATCTTTCGTAAATTTTCGCAATAGCCAGAAACGAGAACGGCGAATATTTTATACTATTTCCAAATGAAAATGCGCCAAGATGCGCGGCGAATTTTTCGTTCTGGCTAACGGGAACGAAATGCAGCGTAGCAGCGCTACGCTAAATGGAGTGAGCGGACGCCAGAACGAAAAAGGCGCAAGCAGATGGCGCAGTTGAATCTGGAAATAGTATTAGGTGTTTTCCACACTACTTTTCGCCGAATCTTCCATTTTTGATGCTTCTTCCGTGCGCGCGACGTTCTCGGTCACAGAGACGTGGATGTGCCCTTCCGCAATTGCTTTCGCCATGTCGAAATGAATGTTGTCTTTCTTCTCTTCGGCGTTTTCGGGGCGATCCACATAAATCACGCGGACGTCTTCTTTCTCCGCGGCAGTCTTGCTCCACGAGCGAACTGTCCACGCCGCCAGCAGAATCAGGAACGGAATCATGTTGTAATGATAGCGCACCTGCGTTTCCAGCAGCATATGGCTCAGCGCCGTGCCAAGGAAGAAGAGCATACAAATGAGAATCATGGCGTTCGGGGCAAGCCGCCGCCGCCACGCCTCCATTGCGCCCAGCGCTGCAAACAAGAGCACCGCCATGTACATCACGCGCCCAATGGGACGGATGCTCTCCAGCAGGCTGCGCAGTTCAGGCGTCAGTGTCCCCTGCTGCTCCGTCCAGAGCAGATTCCAGTCAATGCCGAAATCATCCGTTCGCCACAGGTCGCGGAACTTGTAGACCATCAGGTTCAGCACATTTTCCGGCTCCGACTGGATGCGCTGCGCCGCCACTTCCATACACGCCTGATGCGCCCCCGTCGCGGACTTCGTAGCGTCATACGCCTGCGCGAAGAATTCGCTGTCCGTTTCGTTCCACAAGCCATTCGACTGCGTGTTCAAGCCAACCATGAGGTTGTAGCCGGACGCGTACAGCCCCGACACAGGCTGCTCGCCGATGATGTCAGAAATTGCGCGGTTGATGACGCTGCCCGTGACGAGGTAGCACACCAGCACCAGCACAATGCAGACGAGCGGCTGGCTTGTGGCGTAGCGCGCGCCCTCCACACGGATTTCGTTCATCGGGTCGCCCGTGACGCACAGCTGCGCCACGCAGTACGCCGCCAGCAGGATGACCGCCATCGGGCGAATTGCGCCCGCAATCGCCAGCACGATACCCAGCAGCGCCATCACGCCCAGCATCCGAGAAGGAGCGACGTCGTAGAGGCTGCCCTTGCGGCGGTCAAGAATACTCGTCATCATGTCCGCAGCGAGCAGAATCAGCATCGTGAAGGACGGTTCGGTGGCAACCATGTTGCTGAACAGGATGTGCGACGGCCACAGGCTCATCAGCGCCACCGCCACCAGCGCGCCCGTGCGCCCCGCGATTCGCCGAGCGATATGCCCCGCCAAGAGGATGGAAATCACACTGCACACAAGGTTTGCGTACAGCGCGTTGCGCACCGACGCGCCGAAAATAGCAAACGTCGGCCACAGGATGAGCATCGGGAAGCCGATGGTGTGCGGGTAGAGCGCGATATAGCGGCGGTCAACCGCTCCTTCGGCGGACATCAGCGTATCATTCAGCAGGTGATTCGCCATGCGGTAGTACGTCTCAAAGTCCGAATCCGGCTCAACGGGGATGTTCCAAATCACCCACAGGCGCAGATACACGCCAACACCCACCAGCACCGCACCGAGCGCAATCATTACGATGTTTTTGGGAAGCGGCTGCATCTTCTGCCCGCACTTGCGCGAAATCCGCCCCAGCAGCAGCGCAAGGAGCGACAGCCCCGCCATACTCAGCACCCAGATTCCCTGTCCGAGATATTCCCGTTCCGTCGCGCGCGTCACATATTCGAGGCTGGCGCTGAGCGCCAAGCCCATGCACATGATAAACAGCGTCAGCGCGAGATAATCAAGCAGATTCTTCTTGCGGCTCATGGTCTGCTTCCTCCCTGATTGCATTTTCCGCCGTGCGCCGCGCCGGAATCAGCCGCCGCACAAGCACCACGCCTGCCGCCACAACAAGCAGGTCGTGGCAGAGCATAAAGGTATACATCTGTTTATTGTTGTCTGCAAAGCCGTTGCCGATGACCGACAGCGGATATTGCATTACGCCCACGAACATCACGCACAGGAACAGCATCGCCAGCAGCTTTGTCTGCTTCTGCGTCTTTTTGCGGCAAATCAGCGTCAGGCAGAACACGCCCGCCGTGCCGTAGAGCAGCACATACACCCAGAACGCGCGCGCCGCGAAGATGCTGCGCAGATTACACCAGAGATTCATGCGGTGCAGCGGACGATTGTCGCTGTACAGCGCGTCCGTGTAGGTCATGAACGACGTGCTCAATGTGACGGATTCCTGTGCCGCGCGGTTCATCATTGTCAGCATGTCCTTCGGATGGCGCAGATAGTAGCGCACGAGCGTCATCGTCGTCACATGGTCGTAAAATTTCTCCTGCAGCTCGTCCGACTCAATGGGATAAACGTACTCGCTGTTCGGATAGTACGCGTGTTTGCCGATGTCCGCCTTCATTTCCGCTGGAATGCCCAGCTCTTCCATGGCTGCGTCCGAGTCGTCAGCAATCATCAGCGCACCGTAAAACACGCTCTGCCAGATGGTCTGCTTTTCGGACACCCCCTGATTTTTGCGGTACACACCAAGCGTGTCGTAGCTGACCAGCCCGCACAGCAGCGCGCCCATCAGCGAAAACGCAATCAGCGGCTTTTTTGTCTGCGGATGATGATAGACGGTAAAGACAATCAGCAGAACAATCGCCGCCGGGAGCGCCAGCGCCATCTGTGCCTTGGCAGTGCAGAGAAATCGCACGCTGATGGCAAGCAGAATCATCCACAGCCAGCTTTTCCGGCTTCCGCGCGGCATCAGCGCCAGATGCACCGTACAGGCAATTGTCAGCATCAAGCCGACGGGAATCATCGTTTCGCCGAAGAGCGAGTTGTACCATGCGAGGTAATTTTCGCCCAGCAGCATACACGCAACAATCAGCCCCGCCGGGAGCGTCAGCTTGCCCAGCAGCGGATACAGGTCGTGCACGAGCAGCAGCAGCACCGCCATCACCAGCGCCAGCAGGATGAACGCCTGCACCTGCGTGGAGTAATTGCCGCCCGTCAGCAAGGTGATGAAGCGCACGAGCATCGACGGGAAAATCAGCGAATAGGTGGGGTCTATGGAGGTCAAGCGCGCCGGATGGAACGGCTCACGGTAGGAGTAATCCTCGACGACACCCCACTCAAGCTGCGTCGATTCATCATCGAGCTGCGGCTGTGCCCAGTACAGGTCGATTTGTTCCATCATACGCCCGAAGTCGCCGTTGTTCACGCCGCCGATGTGCTCTGCCGGAAGCAGCTGCCAGCAGCAGAGTGCCACGCAAACCAATGCAACAATGGCGACCGTCCCCTTTTGCGTCACGCGAATTTTACGGAGATACGCCAGCAGTCCGCCGGACGCGCCCGCCGAGCAGGGCGGCAGCGCCAATTTCGCGTCCTTCACGCTCAGCCACGCCATCAGACGGCGAAGGAGCACCGCGCCAGAGATGAAGCTCATCAGCACCGCCAAACCGCCCAGCAGGAACGCCAGCGGCTTCACGGTCAGCAGGTCAATGCCGCCCGTCAGCACAAGGGTCAGCGGCAGATAGCCAATCGTGCCAAGCAGTACCATCAGCAGAAACGCGCAGAGCATCACGGATGCGCTCTGCCGCTGTACAATGGGCAGCAGCAGCACGAGGAGCGCCGCGCAAATCAAGCACCAGCGGGAAATGGCGTGATGGTCACGCCCGAAAATGGTTTCCAGCACGGTATGCAGCGGTGAACGTGACGAAACGGCATTCCCGGTATCGTCCGCCAAATACCAGCTGTCCGCGTTCCGCAAAGCGCTTTCATTTTTGTCCATCATGGTGCGAACGACTGCCGGATGCTGAATCGCAAATTTCACCCGTTTCCCCAGCGAAATATTTTCGTTCAGCAGGGCGGCATTTTCCGCGTCCCGCGGGTCGTTCACAAATTTTTCGGAAGGTTCATAGTAGCTTTTGCCGATGTCCGCGAGGTAGCTTTCAGGCAAGCCGAGGGCTTCCAGCGTCTCTTCCGGCTTCTCCGATGCGGGCAGATAGCCCTGAAACACCGCAAGGTAGTTCGCAGCGGCGGAATGCACCGTATCGTCCGCCTGCCAGCCTGTGACCAGGCCGCTCGCGCACATCAAGCTCGCAATCAGCACACACGCCGCATGAAGCGGACGTTCTGCCCGTCCGGGGCAGCTATGCACGGCGCACAGCACAACCGCCAGCACCGCCGCGGGCAGCAGCGCCATCATCTGCGCCATGGTACGCAGCATCAGCTGCGCCGCAAAAAGCACCAGCAGCGCCCATTGAACGCCGCATCCCTTTTCCCGGCACAGGCAATAAACCGTCGCGCCGAGGAAAAGAAGCAAATATGCCATGGAAGCGCCGACCGCATACAGGCTGTTCAAATAGCCGATGACGGCGGGATTCGCCAGTGCAAGCGGCAGTCCGAGCGTCGCAAGAATCGCCGCCGTGCGCGACCGCCGCGCCAGCCCGTTCGCCAGCAGGTACGCGCCCCAGCCCATCAGCAGCGCATACACGACCGCCAAATAACGCGTGCTGAAACCCAGACCGAACGGGTGTGTCGCCAGCCGGACGAGCACAACCGCCGCGCCGACGGAGGTTCGGGAAGCGAATAACAGCGTGGAATACGCCGTGTCCTCATAGGCGAAGTTCTCCACGCGCTGCCCGGTCGGGATGCTCTCTTCCGCATAGCGCAGCGCAAGCCCTTCCGCCGCCGAAGCATAGCTGCCGTCCGCCACCACCCCGATGGACGGCGACGCAAACAGCGTCCACAGAATCGCCGCTACGGTCAGCAGAGCCGCCATCAATCCGGTCAGCCTCGCCCGTCGTGTCTGTTCCATGCGCAAGATTCCTCTCTTTCGATATGGGTTAGAATCGGCTGTTGTCCCTCACAGGGGCGGAAAGCGTCGCCGCGTCCGTGTCAGGCAGCGCGCCGTCCGTAATGTTCAGCGTCCGGATGCCCGCGTTCGAGAAGCGGAACAGGTTTCCGTCCGCATCGCGCTGTGCGCCAAGGAGGAGCGTCGCGTCGTAGTTATCGCAGGCGCTTTCGACACGCTGGACAAGCTGACCATCCTGCCAAATCGTGTACTGACTGCCGGATTTGACGACCACGAGGTGCATCAGCGACGTGCCCTGCGGCAAATCCACCGTGACGCCGACGCTATTGCCGACATAGGCTGTGAGCGTATCGGCATTGTCTTGCCGGAGCATGAAGCCGCGGTAATGCCCGGTTTCCTCGCTGAAGCAGGACATGTAGACGCCGTTATTCACGCCCTTGCGCACGTCGATGACGGTGTCGAGCGTCCAGTCCTTCGTCGCGACGTCGTAGAGCTTCACGCCTGTGTCGAGCGCACGGTCACTGCCGTTGCCGACGAATGCGCCGGGCATGGTGTACGCGGCGGATTCCGCAACCAGTTCCGGCGGCAGCGGCGCGTCGGCGAAGTCGTAGGCCGCAATGTCCGCTTCTGCCATCACGCCCGCGTAGACAGACAGGTGATTCACCTGCGTCTGGCTGATGCGGAAGATATTGCCGTCCGCGTCGCGCTGGGCGCCGATGAGCAACGTACCGTCATAGCTATCCGCAGGCGATTCGGCTTCGGCGACGAGCTGACCATCCGCATAGATGCGGTAATTCGTGCCGTCCTTGACGATGGCAAGGTGCATTTCACAGTCAAATTCGCCCGGCACAGTCACGCCGACATTCTGACCGAAAACGATGTTGATCTGCGCGTTGTCCAGCTGGCGGATCAGCAGACCGCGATAGTTCTTGGCATTCTCGTCGAAGCAGGACAGGAACACGCCATTGCCGGGATTTTCACTCGGCGTGACGCTGGTCAGCAGGGTGAAGCGCGTCGCAGTGGAGGCAAGCAGCTGTGTCTGCGTATCGAGATACGACGCCTGACGATACGTTTCGTCGCCGCCGACGAACTGCTCCGGAAGCGTGTAGACTTCCGCCGCGTCCTTCACGCCGATGCCGAGCGGCTTGGGCGCTTCGGGCAGGTCTTCCGGCTGCCACGCAAAGATTTCGCTTTCCGTCAGCACGCTGTCATAGACTTCGAGGTTCAGCACGCGCGTGGGCGAGAAGCGGAACTTCTCTCCGCCGGGGGAAAGCTCTTCGCAGCCGAGGAGGAGCGTGCCGGAATAGGCGTCGCAGGGAAGCTGTTCATTCTCATAGAGTTTTTCACCATTTAGATAAATAGAATATCGTTCATTGTCCTTGGTGATAGCAAGCGTAGCGGAATCACCATGCAAAAGTGGCAGCATGAATGTACGATTGTTCCCCAATATCACTTGGAGCGCATTGCCTTCACCGCGAATCAGCAATCCACGATAATTCTCGCCATTTTGCTCATCAAAGCAAGCCATAACGACCTGCCCCTCATCCGTGTCTGGCAAGGGCAGACCAATTTGGGTCAATATTGTCCATGAACTATAACGATTTTCATAGAGTTTAATCTTTGTATCATAGTATTCAGAAACACCATCACCAGAGAACTGATTGCTTAAGATAAACTCTGCTTTGTTTTTATCAGCAGTTGTCTGCGAAGCATTCCATATAAATCCTTCAATTTTTCTACAATCACGCAAAGAATAATTCTGTGATAAATACTGTCCCACAATGCGGGAAAACTTAACAATACCTTGATTATTGAAGTGACCGCCATCATAAAAGTCAGTGTTTGCGTCCATCCCAAGGCTATCCCATTCCTTCACATAGTTGAGGAACGGTACGCCTTCTTCTTTGGCAATTTCTGCAACAGTGTTCAGCCGCATAGCAGCTTCTTCTGTCGCTTCAAACGGCGCAGCCATCAATATTAGCGTAATGTTCTTTTGCTTGCACAAATCAATAATTTTTCGCAAATACTGTTCGTTTTTTTCAGTAATCGGAAGTTTATCTGTAATGGAAGCATAATCCAGCATTTTTAGGATAGCCACGCCACCCTCTGGGCGTCTCGGCGCAGGAAGCGACAAATCATTTTCCTGCACAAAATCCGCAATAGTTAAATCATCATACCGTTCATGATAGTACGGCAATCCCCACAAGGCTTCTACGGCATCCGTCCACTTTTCATAAGATGCGAAAGCAGCTTGAACTTTGTTGATACCAAAATTCAGCAATTCAACATTTTTTATTGCCGTTTCTTTCGGCGAATAGTCCATTGTTGTCGTGCTTAAGTACACTTCAGCAATCACAATCTGCGGGCTTTGTGCTGACAGCGCTTCTTTCAAGCAATAGTAAGTATTCCAGATCGGTTGCATGCCAACCCACAAATTGTAACTTGAAATACCATATTCATCGAAAATCTGCTGATTATCAACATTTGTCCCGATATGCGACGACCCGACAAGCAGCACATCCACCGTGTCCGGCGGCAGCTGACGCAGCTTGACCATCGACACCATGTCGTCCGTCTTGATTTTCAGCACCTGATCCATCAGTCCATAGCACAGCGCCAGCACCAGAAGGAAGGCGAGAACCTTGACGGCTTTTTGAATCAGCTTTTTCATTCTTTCCGCGCTCCCTTCGTCAGAATTGGAAGTAGATGAACGACGATGCCGCAAAGCCGGGGCCGTAGATGCCCGTCAGCAGGACGACGAAAATCGCCGCGAGGTAAATCAGCCAGCGGAACCAAAGCTGCTGCCGCTTGACTGCTTCCAGTACGGACACGCCCTTTTCCTGCATCAGGCTGACCGCCAGCAGAATCAGCAGCGCACCCAGCAGCACAAGCCACTCCGTCTGGTCAAGCCCCAGTTTCAGCAGGCTGCCGTCGAAGAAGATGCTGGTGCTCCAGCCGCGGAAGAGGCTCGACAGGAGGTGCATGGCGTCACCGAGGCTGTTCGCGCGGAAGAAAATCCATGACAGGTCAATCAGCACAAACGTCGTCAGCACCTGCCCGATGCGCCAGCTCAGCGTGTTCGTGCGCGCGCCGGTTTTCTGCTGGATGCGGCGGCGAAAGGGCTTCGTGATGCCGCCCGCCACCTGATACAGCCCGTTGATGCCACCCCAGATGACGTAATTCCACGCCGCGCCGTGCCACAAGCCCGACACGAGCATGACAATCATCTGGTTGATGTACTTACGCACCGTCCCCTTGCGGTTGCCGCCCAGCGGAATGTATAAGTAATCGCGGAACCATGTGCTGAGCGAGATATGCCAGCGCCGCCAGAAGTCCGATACGGACACAGCGAGATACGGGCGCTCAAAGTTCTTCATCAACTTAAAGCCCATGACCTGCGCCGCGCCGATGGCGATATTGGAATAGCCCGCGAAGTCACCGTAAACCTGAAACGCGAAGAGAACCGCCGCAATCAGCACGGTCGGGCCTTCGTAGTAATTGCAGTAATTGAACACCTGATTGACCAGAATCGCGGCGCGGTCAGCAATGACAATTTTGAGGAAGAAGCCCCACACCATCCGAAGCAGACCGTCGCGGACGTTATCGTATTCCAGCTTATGCGGCGTGTCGAACTGCGTCAGGAGGTTGGTCGAACGCTCAATCGGCCCGGCGACCAGCTGCGGGAAGAAGCTGACGAACGCCGCGTACTTGATGAAATTCGTCTCCATGCGCACGTCGCCGCGGTAGACATCAACGACATACGACAGCGCCTGAAAGATGTAGAACGAGATGCCGACAGGCAGCAGCACGTCAAAACCGGGTGTGACAGGCGCAAGACCCATCCACCCGCGAATAACGTTGATGTTGTCAACGGTAAAGTCGAAATACTTGTAGAAGAAGAGAATCGCGAGGTTGACAGCGAAGGACACGCCAACCCAGACCTTGGAAAGCTGGTGAATCGGGCGTCCTGCCTCTGCCGCTGCTTTCTCCTTGGTACGCCTTTTCCCGATCAGCAAGCCGAAAAGGAACGTGACCGCCGTGGAGAAAAGCAGCAGCAGCGCATACGCCGGATTCCAGTTCATGTAGAACAGGTAAGACGTCAGAAGAATCCAAAAGACGCGCAGTTTGCCCGGAATCGCGTAGTACAAGAGCACGACTGCCGGGAAAAACAGCAGAAATTCAATGGAGTTGAACAGCATGAGCCTTTGTCTCCTTCCTCCGCCTCGCCGAAAATCAGGTTACTTATCGTCGTACTTTCTGCGGTGGTGAATACGCACGAGCAGCAGCACCGCAGCAAGCAGCAGCACCAACATGCAGCCCATGCCGACCAGCAGCAGCGTCATCGGCTCACGATTCTGCACGATAACATCCGCGAACGACGGCTTTTCCGCGTTCTGCGTCAGCGCTGTGGACACGGTGAACTGATAGCTGGATGCGCCGCCGTAGCCATCCACCACCAGCGCTTCTTTGCCCAGCGACCAGCGGTTCTTTTCCGTGCTCAAGCGCGCCATCAGGTTCTGCAAGCCTGCTTCGGTCGCGGCGGAAGCGGTCAGCAGCGCCATCGCCTCATTGTAGGGGGATTTCATCAGCTGGAGCACGCTAGCTTCGTGGGCATAATCCGTCGTCATCACCAGCTTCGTGCTTTCGGCAAGGCTGGTCATATCGTCCGTGTACTGGAAATGCAGGTAAGGATTGATCTGCTTGAGGACGCTGTTTCGGTCGGACAGACCGACGACAATCAGGTTGCTGTTGCCGTGGGCGGCTGCTTGGAAATTCTCCGCTCGGATGACTTTCAGCGAGCCATAGGGCGTGCTGCCCGCGCCGAGCATCGCCATGATGCGCCCCGCGAGCGTCAATTCCGTCTGCGTCGCGTCATCGCTGAGGATCATCACAACGTTGTTCATGCGGCTTGCGCGCTGGAACGGCGCCGGCAGATTTGCCAGATTCAGCGTTGTGTTTTCGCCCGCCGGCAGGTACAGTGACGAGTTCGCCGCGATATACGCCCACGGCGTGTTCATCGACCGCACGGTGCAGTCCAAATCCTTGATTTCGAGGTCAAACACAACGGTAATGCTGCTGCCTGCCTCCCCGATGGCGTCCGCCGGGACGGAGAAGGTCAGCGTTTCGCCCGTTGCGCCCTCCTTGGTCAGCTTGTGGGAATACAGCGGGATGTTCGTGCCCCAGTAGAACGTGACGAGGCTGCGGTCGAAGTCCAGATTCTCACTGTACCGGATGTCGAAGGAGAAGCGGCTTTCGCTGGACAGCACATAGTCCTTCGCGACGGGCAGATAAATTGTCATCTTCTGCGTGAAGGGGCCGGAGAAGCTGATGCCGTTGCCGGAAATGTCCTTAATGGTGTACTGCCCCGCAAGCGTCAGCCCGGACGTTTCCGATGCGAGGGCATACTGCTGCGCTTCGCCGACGGAAACGTAGGTCTGCGATGTGTGGAGCTGCGCCACGCGGGATGTGTCGCTGAGCAGCGCGGCGGCTTCGCTGAGCGCGGCTTCTTCCTCCGCGACAATCAGCAGATACGATGTGTCGCCATCCGTCGCGCGCTGCACCAGTGCGCCCGTTGCAGGAACGCTTTGCGTCAGCAGAGACAGCAGATGCTCCGGTGTGTTCTTCTTCAGTCCCACATACAGCACGTTTTCGCTTTTCGCGTCCGACAGGCGGCACAGCGTCATGGCGTTTTGGGCAGACAGACTGTTGCCCATGCCCGCCATCAGCATCATGGCGGCGGTCAGCTCGGCTTCGTCCGCCGCGTCGCTGACGGCAACCACACTCTCCGCGCCGTCGGGATTCATCAGCGAAATGAAGGGGTACGGGTACATGTACAGTTCATCCGCATCGTCGGAAATCTCGTAGTAGATGCGCAAGCAGGTCGTATCGGCAATCTTGACCCAGTTCGCGCCATTGTAGTCGTCGCGGCAGCCTTCGTCGTCCGTCAGACGGACATACGAGAGAATTTCGAGCAGATTATAGCCCGTCGTAAGCAGTTCCACCGGGACGCTCACATACAGCACGGTCTGCGCGCCGTCAGAACGCGCGACAATCTTCGACGAGCCGAACGGCGTGCCGTTCATATAGTACGTCAGGGAGGAAATGTCCGTCAGAATCAGGTCGGATGCGGTGTAGCTCAGGCGCAGCACGGCGCTGACGGGCTTGGCGTACTTCGGCAGATTTGCGTACAGGCTCAGCGTCGTCGTAATGCCGCTGAGTGTCTGCACGCCGCCGAAGGTGAAATCAGCATAATACTCCCCTGCCGCCGCGCCTGCCTCAAAGGCCGTTGCGTCACTGGCAGATTGCTGCTTTTCAATTTCACTCTGGACAAAATTGTCCACCACACCGCTGGGAATTTCGGTTTCCTCCGCCGCAGCGCAGGAGAAAACCAGCAGCGCTGCGAGCATCAAAGCCAGCAGACGGCTTGTGAAATAGCGTGTGTTCATCGTTCTCAATCCATCCCTTCTGATTAGTCTGCGGAACGTTCGGTCTTATACCAAGTGTAATCCGTTTTGCTGACGATTTTCTTCACCGTCATCCACATGGCGCGGAGGACGACAACCACCCACAGTTTCGAGTAGGTAAACAGCATCAGCAGAACCAGCGCCGCCGATTGCAGATTGAACTCATTCTTCTCCTGCGCCAGCGTCAGCATGACGTTGCACTCAAACAGCGCGCACGCCATCACCCACACCATCGTGGACAAGCCGCCCAGCGACACATGGCTGTACCCCAGCACACCCAGAACGAACATGGCGTCCGAGCAGACGAGCGTGAATGCCATCAGGATATAAACCAGCGCGTAGTACAGCACATCCATGCGCATTTTGCCACCGGACGGATCAAAGATATACTTGAAATTGTTGATCAGCACATACAGGTTGCCCATCGCCCAGCGGGTACGCTGCTTGAACCAAATCCCCAGGCGAAACGGCTCCTGCTCCCACGTCACCGCCTGCGGCACAAGTTTGATTTTGTAGCCCATGCGGTAGATGCGGAAGCTGATTTCCGTGTCCTCCGACAGCGCGTCCGGATCCCAGCCGCCAATTTCCTCAATGATGTGGCGGTGCATGACGAAGTTCGTGCCCGGAATGGTGCACAGCCCGAAGTAGAACCATCGCCCCGCCTGATTCATGCACTGGTGCGCCAGCGTCTCGATGTTGACAAAGCGCGTGAGCAGCGAAGCGTTTCGATTGCGGGTGCGGAATTTGCCGATGACCGCGCCCAGCGACGAATCGCTCATCAGGTTCTCCACCAGAATGCGCAGCGCTTGCGGTTCGGGCGTGTTGTCCGCATCGTAAATCGCAAACACGCTGCCTTTTGCTACCGAATAGCCGATGTTCAGCGCGTTAGACTTCCCTTTCCCGCCGACAACGTTATCCGTATTGACGACGATCAGGTTGCGGCCGGGATTCGCCGCCTGAATCTGCTTGAGCACATTTGCGGTGTCATCGGTAGAGTTGTCGTTGATGACGATGATTTCGTAGCGGTCGTGCGGGTAGTCGAAGTTGAGCAGGGCGCGGACGGTGCGCCGGATGACGACGCTCTCGTTGTGCGCCGGCACCATTATCGACACGAACGGGTACTCGTCAATCGGCATATGCCCGTCCGTTTTGCTGCACTGATGGTAATACAGGAATCCGCCGACGGACAGAAAGACGTTAATCGCCATCAGCGCCCAGATGCAGACCATCGAAATCAGCATCAAATAATCAGCCGCCGTCATGCAGATTCACCCCCTCCTGCTCGTCTTTCGCGTGCGTATGGTTGCCCAGCAGCTGCCGTCGCGTCGTCCGCCGGGAAATAATCATCCCGACAATGAAAATCGTGCACGCTACAAACACGAACACCAGAATCAGCTTGTTGCTCGCCTGAATCTGCTCTGTCATATACTGCACAAAGCCGCGGTCGTAAACGTAGTCCTCGTCGTAATTGAAGCGCTGATAGGCAAGCGACGCTGCCTGTCCGTTGACATACAGCCCATCCGCCGGATAAAAATGCACATACAGGTCGCCCGCATAGACGATGCCTTCCACATCTGAAAGCTTTTTGAGCGCTGTGCGGGAGTTCTTCAGCCGATTGACCTGCGTCCGGAGCGTCTCGATATCCTCTGACGGGTCAAGGTAAATCGCCTGTGCGTAGGCGTTGGTGAAGGCGGTCGCGTCAGCGTAGGCAGGTGCGACGATTTGGTGGCCATCGCGCAACGCCGTGTTCTCCGCCTGCTTCTCGCCGAAAAGCGCTTCATCCGAGCGGAAGAGGAACACCGTTCGCCAGCCGCGCAGGACATCCTGCCCTTTTTCGCTCATCAGCCACACATCCGGCGCTTCAATCGCCAGCGGGTAGACGCCATAGCGCGAATAGGCGGAATACGCATTGGCGATATTCTCCTGCAAGTCCTCCACCGTCACGTTCAACAGCGTCACCTGCGGAACGTGCATCACAATGCCCGCGCCGCGGCTCTGCGCATACCGCAGCACCTCGCAGAAACGCTTCATCGCCGGATAATCGGCGTTGGCGTAAATCGGCATGACACACAGGACGTACGGCACATTTTCCGTCTCAAGCATCTCCACCAGCGACAGCAGCCGCTCCGGGTCGGCAAACGGATAAATGCGGTCAAGCACGAGATACTGCCCGTACGCGGTCGGGGAATTCTTGTAGGGCCACAGCCACGTTTGCAGCAGCGTTGAGAGGAACGCGCACTGCGCTTCCTGCGACGGGTCAAAATACGCCAAATGGGTGATGTTTCCCGCCGTTTGGCAAAGCGGAAATGCCTGCGCACCGACGAAAATCTGTCCGCCGAGCGATTCGCCGCTTTTCTTCATCAGCAGAAGCGAATTGCCGGAAAGCAGCATATCGTTCGCGGCGTTTGCCTGCGTCTGCAAGCGCAATGTCAGCGAACCTTCATGTACCTGCGTTTTCGTCAGCTCCGCCAAGCCGCCCGCGCCGATGACGAAAACGGGCAGTTTGCTCTCCTGAATCGCCAGCGCCACCGACGCATTCAGCGCCCGATTCGGGTCGGTGCAGATGATGACGGCGGTGTACCCGTCGGTGTCCGGCACATCCTCGCTGCTGACAAACGTACATGTCCAGCTGGAATAGAGCGCGAACCGCCGCAGGACGTCCGTCGCCGCTGCGCTCGTCTCACTTGTCTGCTCGTCGTTCAAAATCAGCAGACGGGTCACATCCGCGCGCGCCTGTGCGGGTATCAGCAGAAGCAGCAGCCCCGCCGCCAGCGCCAGTACCCACGCTTTCGCCTTACACATCATACGCCAGCTCGCTCTCAACGGCTTTCTTGAACGCCATCATGTCCTTGCCGAAATGTTCGTCGTACTCCTTGCAGGCAAAGCGCAGATCCATGTGCGTCCCGCGCTCCAGAATGCCGTCAAAAGCATCCTCCTTCAATAATACGGCTGCGGACATAGGCGCTGTTTGCTTCATTGGAGGTCAGCAAAATCGCCATCGTGCCATGCTCGTCAATGCAATAGACCTTATCCTCTACGCGCACGCTGTCCATCACCAGTTCCGCCAGCCGCTTGCGCAGTTGGATATAGCGGCTGTGGGACAGCATCCCGCGCAGTTCACTTTCGTAGCGCATCTGGATAATCATCAGCGAAATCGGCAGATGGTTGCGGACGCAGTAGCCCGTCATCATCTGCGCATCGCGATACATGGCGCGCAGGTTGTACAGCTCCGTCACATCGTCCACCAGCACCTGTTCATCCACCTGACGGCGCAGCAGCTTGTTCTCAGCATTGACGTGGCGCATACTGCGGGAGAAGAGCGCCGCCGCGCCCGATCCCAGCAGCGGCAGTACAGTCACAAAATAATCTGTCAAGTACACCGTTTCGCCCACGGCATAAAAAGAATACAGCTTATACGCCACCCAGCCGCAGGTAATCGTCGCTGCAAGCGCCGTTCCGGTGTTGACGCGATCCATAAAGCCGCACAGCACGGCAATATCCATCAGGAACAGCAGCAGCAAATACGTCGTCTGCGTATCCGCAGGTGCCCAAATCATCAGCAGCGCCTGCATAAACGCCCAGATCAGCAGCAAAATGATAGCCGCGTCCCGCGCTACCAGTGCCGATTGCGTTTCGTTTTTCATGGCAGCCTCCTTTATTGCCCGTCCGTTTCAATAATTTTCAGTCGGTGGAGTCCCTCAGTGCACGCCATAATCGCCAGCAGGTCAATCAGACAGCCCATCAGGAAGCTCTGGCGCAGCAGCAGACTATCGCCGCTGAGGATGACGACCGTCATCAGCTCGACAGTGACCGCCGCGAAAAGCAGCACGCTGAGCATGGTGTAGACACTGGCGGCTTCCTTGCCTGATTCCAGCTTTTCGTCCGCTTTACGGCGGAAGAAGAGGAAGGCGACGACCAGCAGGAGCAGCGACGCCGCCGTTTGCGGGGCGGAACGCTCCTTGAACGTTGACCAGATAGAGAGGAACAGTGCCTTTGCCCGCGCGGGCATTCCGCTGGACTGCTCGTAGTTGCCGGAATAATCCGTTCGCGTGAAGAACGCGTTGCGCACGCCGACCTCAAACAGCCCCAGCAATTGAATCGGATGGCGCAGGTAATACAGCGTCACGTCCGCCGTCGTGTAGTGATCAAGGAAGCCCTCATCCAGCGCGCCGCTTTCCGGCAGCACAACGGGGTAACTCTGCGTGGAGTAAGTGTCCGTCAGCACGGAATACCGCGCCTCAATGCCGAACTGCGCCAGTGCTTTTTCCGGGTCAGTCGCCTCAAAGAGAACGCCGCGCGTCATTTGGTCGTACTTCTCGTTAACCGTCTGATTGTTGACCATATCGCCCGTCTGCATGACGCTGACGACGCACAGCAGCACTGCAAGGAGCGAATACAGCCCCTTATGAAGCGCATCCGCTTTGTGACGCATGAGCATCCAGTACGCAACAGAAAAGACGACGCCCATCAGCGCGCAGTACTGGTTGACCGCCATCATCAGGATGACCGTGACGGCAAGCCCAATCTGCGGCAGAAAGCGGTTCAGGCTATCCGGAATCTGCAGGACGCAGTTCGCCAAGGCAACCATCAAAATCAGCTCAATGGGCTGCGTGTAAAAAGAGGCAAAGCGGGTTATCATGGCGGTATCGCCGAAAATCAGCACGGCAAAAACCGCGATAAACAGCCCCTCGGAGTAGACTTTGACGCGTCCCAGCAGCTTGGAGAGCATCGGGATGAGAAGCAGGATGTAAACCAGCAGATAGATTGCTGCGAGGAAGCGCATGTCAAACAGCCCGTCGTGCGTCACCAGTTCGTCGATGACGACCGCCGTGCGCACCAGTATCCGCTGAATTAGCGGCGTTGTACCGGTCGGAAGCGCGGACGAGCCGACATTATAGACACGCTCATAATAGTTGAAGAAAGCGCTTGTGTCGGACGGATCGAGCCGGGACAGCCCGGTATCCGCCAACACAGCGGCAAAGCTGCCGTCGTTGGACAGCCCCAGATACGGCGGAACAAAAAGTGTAATCGACGCTGTAATCGCAATCACCAGCACCACCATCAGCGCAAGGTGCTTCGGACGGTAGCGCTTGCGCATCGCGCGGTCAAACCGGCGGATGGCGTTCAAAATCAGGTGGTACAGCTTGACAAACAAGCCGCTGAGCTTCACAATCAGCCACGCAATCGCGCGCACACTGCACTCTCCTTTCCTGCGTTACGGCTTCATGGCCATGAGCGCAAAAAGAGCTTCCAATTCATCAAATGTATAGGATGTTTCGCCTTTGATGCTGCCATAAGCGCCCGCGAATGTCCCCGTCGCAACGCGGCGGTTCTCCAGTTTCGCCAGCGACAGCCGCGCAAGCTCCGTGTGCCCGCTGACGGCACCGACCTGTGCCAGGACAGCATACGATCCAATCGCTTCATAGCGGAATCCATAGCCGACCTGCCCGTTTGACGCGTACTGCGCATAAATTGCGCCTGCGCCAAGCTGCGCATCCAGCCAATCCAGCGTCTGCTCCCCTGCCGCGCTGATTTGCGCCGCGTGCAGGATTGTCAGCGCCGCTTCGGTCATCTGCGCTGCCGCATTGCTGAACATATCCTTTGCCGGGGTATAGGAGGCACGGTAGAGCGGGAGTTCGCTGCTCATGAGCGCGCGCGAATCGGTCAATATGGCTTCGCTGCGGTTCGCGACGGCTGTCCATCGGACATCATAGGCGGATAAAGCTCGTATTGTCTGCACATCCAGATAGCACAGGGTGACACTATCGCCGCGCCCCGAACCATCGACGTTCGCAAAGCTGACCAGCGCATCATCCACTACGCAGGCAGTGTACAGTGCCGCCGCCCGTTCGCGGATTTCACGCTCATAGCCGCCCCATACCGCATCCGCTTCCATCAGCGCGCGGAGAATGCGCAAATCATCCAGCGACGCATTAGCCGCCGCTTTTTCGCCTGCCTGAATCCGCCAGACGGTTAAGCCACCGACAGTCATTTTGTCACGGACATAACGCCAGACATCGGAGAAGAGCGCCGCATCCTCCGTTTGCGCCGCATAGAGCATGGTCTGCCCCATCGTCTCGGAAAGCACAGTATCGCCCGGATGAACCGCGCCGCCGGACAGCGTATAGGTGGATGGAATCGCACCATCCGCCTGAATCAGCTGTTTCAAAAACGCGAGTGTCTGCTGTGCCGGATGCTGTGCCGCGTCCAGCAGCTGCGCCATTTCATCCGCATTCGGCATATCCGCCGTTGCGCGAAGCAGCTGCCCCTGCGAATCGAAAACCGCCAGAGACGGCACGCTCCGCAGTCCCAGCGTGTGAAAGAGCGCCGCGTCCGCATCCATGTACAACGGAATGCCTGTAATGCCGCATTCCGTCAATTCTGCTTCCGCCTTCTCGCGTGTGTCGCCGCGAATCCCCTCTCGGCAGACAAGGATGACTTGCGCTCCCGCCGCTTGTGCGGCCTGTACCGCCGCCCCAAATTCGCCCGCCAAGTATCCATGGCAGTCCGGACACCAGCTTGACCAGAACAGCAGGATCGTCGTTTGTCCGCGCAGGGCGGATAGGCGCACTGGATTTCCGTCCGCGTCGGTCAAATCTCCGTCATAGGGCAGAAACCACTTTGCCGGGTCGGGTGCAAGGTCGGACGCCATCAGCAACTCATCCGAATCTGCGGTATCCGTCGCTTCCGGCAGAATGTCCGGCGAATCCTCGCGGGTTTGCAGCAGTCCGGCGCCGACAATGCACATGCCCGCCGTCAGCAGAATCATCAGGCTGATCAGTACGGCGAGGATGCGTTGGTATGACTGTTTTTTCATGAAGAACGCTCCTCCCCGTGTTTCGACGATGATTGTATGTGCGCCCAGCGCGGTTTATTCACACAGAATATCCGCAATCCGCTCGCAGGCGTGTCCGTCGCCGTAGGGATTGCTGGCGTGCGCCATCGCCGCGTAAGCCGCCGGGTCATCCAGCAGACGAGTAAACTCGCGGTAAATCGACTCTTCCGACGTGCCGACGAGCTTGAGCGTGCCCGCCGCAACGCCCTCCGGGCGCTCGGTCGTGTCGCGCATGACCAAAACAGGCTTGCCCAGACCGGGCGCTTCCTCCTGAATACCGCCGGAATCGGTCAGAATCAACGTGCTGTGCGCCATGATATTGTGGAAATCCAGCACATCCAGCGGCTCGATAATGTGCAGACGTTCCAGCCCGGACAGTTCTTCCGCCGCTTCCTGCCGAACAACTGGATTCAGGTGAATCGGGTAGAGCGCCTTGACATCGGGGTGCTCCGTCAATACGCGGCGAATCGCGCGGAACATATGGTGCATGGCTTCGCCAAGGTTCTCCCGCCGATGCGCGGTGATGAGAATCAGGCGGCTGCCCTGCGCCCACGTCAGTTCCGGGTGGGTGTAATCCACGCGAACGGTGGTTTTCAGCGCGTCGATGGAGGTGTTGCCCGTCACGAAGATAGACGATTCGTCTTTGCCCTCGCGCAGCAGGTTCTGCTTTGCCTTTTCCGTCGGCGCAAAATGATACCGGCAAATCAGTGAAACTGCTTGCCGGTTGAACTCTTCCGGGAAAGGGCTTTCGAGGTTGTAGGTACGAAGCCCAGCCTCCACATGTCCAACCGGAATATGCAGATAGAAGCACGCCAGTGCGGTAACAAATGCCGTGCTGGTATCACCATGCACGAGCGTCAAATCAGGCTTCTCCTGATTGAGGACTGCCTGAATGCGCGTCAGGATAGCGGTAGTAACATCGAAAAGCGTCTGATTCGGCTGCATAATCGCCAAATCGTAATCCGGCACGACCGAAAACGCATCCAGCACCTGCTGAAGCATCTGCTTGTGCTGCCCCGTGACGCAGACAACTGTCTGCACCTGCGGGCGGCGCTTCAACTCATTGACCAGCGGACACATCTTGATGCCCTCCGGCCGAGTTCCGAAAACAAGCATGATTTTCTTCATCTTGCGAAGATTCTCCTTTCGCGGATAAGCCGATTCTCATCCGTTGCTGCCTTGAAATGCCATTTGCAGTACAATTCCATTATAGTCTGTTTTGGTTCAAAAATCAACACTCCATTCGCACATGAAAATGGCTATTTCACGCTAATTCGCGCTTTTTTGCCATGTTTTCCTTGCGAATGTGAAGCGGCATGTCCAAAGCGGTGATAGGGGCAGACACGTTTTTCATCCTACCATCACATTCCGCGCATACCAAATAGCGGATGCCTCCCGTAAGCAGCAGGAAAGCATCCGCAAAAGAAGGTATGGGCAAAAAGTCACTACAGCATCTTACGCCATGCGCGACGCGATAGCTTCGAGGAACGTGCGGCTGTTGACCGCCTGCGCAGGCGTCCCCTCCCACAGCAGCGCAAGGTCTTTGGTCATTACGCCGCTTTCGATGGTGCCGATGGTCGCCTTTTCCAGCTTGTCGGCAAACGTCATCAAGTCCGGCAGATGATCCAGTTCGCCGCGCTTGCGGAGCGCGCCAGACCACGCGAAAATCGTCGCGACGGGGTTGGTCGACGTCTCCTCGCCCTTCAGATACTTGTAGTAGTGGCGCGTGACTGTACCGTGCGCGGCTTCGTACTCAAACTTGCCGTCCGGCGAAACGAGCACGGAGGTCATCATTGCCAGGGAGCCGAACGCCGTCGCCACCATGTCGGACATCACGTCGCCATCGTAGTTCTTGCACGCCCAGATAAACCCGCCCTTGCTGCGCACAACGCGCGCCACGGCATCATCAATCAGCGTATAGAAATAGGTAATGCCCGCCTGCTCAAACTTTTCCTTATACTGCGCATCGAAAATTTCTTGGAAAATGTCCTTGAAGCGGTGATCGTAGGTCTTGCTGATGGTATCCTTCGTGGAGAACCACAAGTCCTGCTTGACCGACAGCGCGTACTGGAAGCAGGCATGGGCAAAGGACGTAATCGACGCATCCAGATTATGAATGCCCTGCACGACGCCCGGCCCCTTGAAATCGAAAATCGTCTGGCGAATCTCCTGCCCATCCGCGCCCGTGAACACCAGCTCCGCCTTGCCCGCGCCGGGGATGCGAATTTCCGAATTGCGGTAGACGTCGCCATAGGCATGACGGGCGATGGTAATCGGCTGCTGCCAAGTGCGGACTGTTGGGCGAACGCCGCTGACGAGAATCGGTGCGCGGAAGACCGTGCCGTCGAGCATAGCGCGAATCGTGCCGTTGGGCGACTTCCACATCTTGTGCAGGTTGTACTCCGTCACGCGCTGGGCGTTCGGGGTGATGGTCGCGCACTTGACCGCGACGCCGTACTTCTTCGTCGCGTTGGCGCTGTCAATCGTCACCTGATCACGCGTTTCGTCGCGGTGCGGCAGACCGAGATCGTAATACTCCGTCTTTAAGTCCACGAACGGCTCAATCAGCAGCTGCTTGATGTCTGCCCACAGGATGCGGGTCATTTCGTCGCCATCCATCTCCACCAGCGGCGTTTTCATCTGAATCTTTTCCATAATAATACGCTCTCCTTGCCTTTCCGCTGATGCTTCCTTGCACCGCAGATTTTTTACGCTTCCATTGTACCCCACGCTCTCCCTTTTCGCAAGGGTGAAACAGCAAAAGAACAGGGGCGGCTGCGGCATGCAAAAAAAACAAAATATTTCTTGCAAGATACCTTGACAGGTGAAGTATCTTGTGATATAGTAATACTCGTCAAGGCGAGATACCAAGACAAGGGATGAACCATAGGAGGTGAAGCATATGGCATTGTCCGCAGATATTCTTCGCGGCTATACCGACACCATTATTCTGCACCAGCTTTCCCACGGCGACAGCTACGGCTACCAAATCAACAAGACCATTTCGACGCTCAGCGGCGGCGAGGTGGAGCTGAAGGAAGCGACGCTGTACACCGCTTTCCGCCGGCTGGAGGCCGCCGGGCTGATTCAGTCCTACTGGGGCAGCGAGACGTCCGGCGCGCGCCGCCGCTACTACGCCATCACGGCGCTGGGGCAGGAAAAGCTCATCAGCGATTTGGCGGCGTGGGAGGACACGAAACGCCAGCTTGACCAGCTATTGGAGGGATAACATTATGTGCAAAGAAATTTTCGCATTCCGTCGGGTAACGCCGTTTTCGGACTTTTCTCTGGCGGAGCGCTTAATTGGCGATGCCATCGCGTGGGAGGAAATCAGCCGGCAGCGGCTGCAGAACGTAAATCAGGAGAATCAGGAGGAACAGCACTATGCGTAACGAAACGGTCGAGCGGATTGTGAATCTGCTCTTTCAGGATGTGGAAATGACGGACGAGGTGCAGGCGCTCTACGACGAAACGATGAGCAACTGCCAAGAGCGCTATCAGGACATGACGTCCCGCGGGCTGAGCGACGATGACGCGATTGCCGCCGTCGTCGAGAGCTTGAAGGGCATGGAGGATGTCATCAGCCAGTACCCGAAGAACTCTGAATCGCCCGAAGCGGAAGAAGCGCCGAAGAGCGCGGAAGTGCCGGTCGATGACGATGGAGACGGCGAGCAGACGGATTTCACTTTCCATCCGGCGGATATTGGGCGCATCGAAATGACGATGGTGTGCGACGACGTGCATTTGGAGGAATCGCCGGACGGGGACGTGCATGTCCGCTTTGAGGATGTGGAAGGCGCAAAGGCGTCCATCTGCCGCATTGAGGACGGCGTTCTGCGCGTCTGCCGCGACCCCGATGCCCCGAAGCGCAACCGAAGCAGCTTCACCGTCAGCGGCAGTTTCGCCAACGGGCGGCTGTATGTGAAGAAGCCGAACGGCGAATACTTCTTCTTCGGCGACAAGAAGAGCGACAAGCAGGTGGAAGCGGAAGCCGAGCGGCACGCCAAGGAATTCGAGCAGCACGCTAAAGAATTCTCGGACAACATGTCGAAGATGGGGTTCCATCAGGAAAGCACGGGTGACGGCAAGAGCCCGAACAGCATCGAAAGCATGATTGACAGCTTCGCCAGCACCGCTTCCCGCTTCGGGCAGGAACTGGGCAAGCTGTTCTCCAGCATCAAGCCGAACATCACCGTTTCCCGCAGCATTGGCGACGTGACGCTGTGCATCCCGCGCATCTTCGACAAGCCCATTAGCGTCCTGACGACCTCCGGCGACATTGAGGCGCGCGACATCCACGTCACCGACCTGAACTTTACCAGCACATCCGGCGACATCAGCATCGAACTGTTCGCCCCGCTGAATCGCGGCGCATTCACCACCACCAGCGGCGATATCAACATTGAATCCGATGCAAACGATGTGCAGATTTCCACCGTCAGCGGCGACGTGGAGATTCACGGCGATTACGACCATCTGAAATTTGCCAGCACCAGCGGCGATGTGGAGCTGGAAGCGAAGGTGCGGCAGTGCGACTTTAGCAGCGTTTCGGGCGACTTAGACCTGCGCTTCACGGGCGCGCTGTCGCTCATCAACGGCAGCACGACCTCCGGCGACATTGACGTGGAACTGCCGGACGACACAGGGACAAACAACATCGACGTCCACAGCCGTTCGGGTGACATTTCGATGCGCCGTTCCGGGCGCAGGGGCAGCAGAACCGTGACGGGCAGTATCCGGAGCGTTTCGGGGGATATTGAGATTCACTGATAATACTATTTTCAAATTCACCTGCGCCATCTGCTCGCGCCTTTTCCGCGCTTGCGTCCGCTCATTCCACTTAGCGTAGCGCTGCTACGCTGCGTTTCATTCGCGTTAGCCAGCGCGAAAAATTCGCTTCGCATCTTGGCACATTCTCATTTGGAAATAGTATAAAGTTCCGACACGCCGCCGAATTGTGCGGTGTTGCCCCAATCCCAAAAAACACACGCGGCGGCTGACAGCAATGCCAGTCGCCGCGATTTGTATGCAGATTATTCGTCCTCGTCTTCCGATTCTTCGTCCTCGTCCGCGAAATCCGCATCCGCCGCGTGGTCGTCCGGCGCAAGCAGGGCTTCCAGCTGCTCCTGGGCGCGGGCGTAGTCGCGGTACGCCACAAAGAACACGAATTTCTCCAGCGTTACGCCGAGCGCCGCGCTGATGCCCGCGCCCATCATCGGGCGGGCGATATACGGCACATTCGCCTCTTTGAGCAGACTTTCCATCACCGAGGCGTTCAGCGCATCCAGCTCCGTCAAGCGGCACTCGTCCGCTTCCTCTGCCGGACGCAGACGGTCGAATTTATCGCAGTACGGGCAGCTTTCCGCTCTCTCCGGCGTCACCCGATGGCAGTTCGTGCAGTAGTACATTTTCCCTCCGCTCCTTTCGCGCGTTCTTCTGCCTGTATGATAGCATAACGCACACTTTCCGTCAAGGTTTGCGGCAAAATCAGCGAATCGGCGAATTTCTTTGCAAAATGAATTGCATTTCTGCTGGAATGCGTTTATAATAAAGAACGCTATCACAGCATCACAGAAGGAGAATCCGGATTATGAAATTAGGCGTTGTCGGTTTGCCCAATGTCGGCAAAAGCACCCTGTTTAATGCCATCACGCAGGCTGGCGCACAGGCGGCCAACTATCCTTTCTGCACCATCGAGCCGAACACGGGCGTTGTCATGGTGCCTGACCACCGTTTGGACGTGCTGGGCGAAATGTATCACCCGAAGAAGATTACGCCCACGACCATCGAGTTTGTGGACATTGCGGGTCTGGTGAAGGGCGCGAGCCACGGCGAAGGTCTGGGCAACAAGTTCCTGAGCCACATCCGCGAGGTGGACGCGATTGTCCACGTCGTGCGCTGCTTTGAGGACGAGAACATCATCCACGTTGATGGCTCGATCGACCCCGCCCGCGACATCGAGACGATCAACCTCGAGCTGATTTTCGCGGACATGGACACTGTGCAGCGCCGCAAGGACAAGGCGATGAAGAACTTCCGCGGCGGCGATAAGAAAGCGGGCATCGAGGTTGAACTGGCGGACAAGATTTACGCCCATCTGGAAGCCGGCAAGCCCGCGCGCACCTGCCCCGTGACTGACGAGGAGAAGGAAGTACTGGACGGCTGGTTCCTGCTGACGACCAAGCCGGTCATCTACGCGGCAAACATCGCCGAGGAAGACCTCGGTAAGCCGGAGAGCGAAATCAAGGGTCTTGACCGCGTGGAAGCCATCGCGAAGAGCGAGAATGCCGAAATCATCGTCATTTCCGCCGCGATTGAAGAGGAAATTGCGCAGATGAGTCCCGACGAAAAGGCGGAATTCATCGAAGGACTGGGCATCGGGCAGTCGGGTCTGGATCGGCTGATTACGGCGTGCTATCGGCTGCTGGGGCTGATTTCCTTCCTGACGGCGGGCGAAGACGAATGCCGCGCATGGACGATTGTCAACGGCACGAAAGCACCGCAAGCCGCGGGCAAGATTCACACTGACTTCGAGAAGGGCTTCATCCGCGCGGAAATCGTGCCTTTCGACACGCTGGTGGAACTCGGCTCGATGGCGGCGTGCAAGGAAAAGGGGCTGGTTCGCTCCGAAGGCAAGGACTATGTGATGAAGGACGGCGACATCGTGCTGTTCCGCTTCAACGTCTGATCGTGTCTGATTCTGCAAGCAAGAAAGGGGCATCAGCATGAGCCGTCTTTCGTATTTCTTCAAGCGTCTGTTCAAGATGGACTGGAAGGCCATGTGGAAAACCGCCGGGCTGCTGCATGAGCGCTCCGGCAAATCCCGCATTTGGCTGCTGTGCGACATGCTCCGCTGTGCTGTGAAGTACAACGCGGGCTATGTGGACTACAAAATCGCACAGATGTACAAACTCAACGATGCGCAGCGCAAGACCGTCATCACGCGCGGCATTTCCAACGACATTGTCCGCCGGATGAACGACAAGGCGTACTGGCATTTTTTCGATGACAAGACGCAGTTCAACGAGCTGTTCAAGGAATGGATTCCGCGCAAGTGGCTGCTGATTAACGCGGATACGCCGCTTGACAAGCTGGAGGACATGATGGCGCTCCCCGCCCTCATCGGCAAGCCGCTGGAGGGGTCGAGCGGTCAGGGCATCCTGAAGTTCACGCCAGAGGACTGGAAGGGGGGCGCAAAGGCATTCCACCAACTGCTGATGGACAAGAACATCGGCATTCTGGAAGAAATCGTCGTGCAGCATCCGGAGATGGCGCGCATGTGCCCGACGTCGGTCAACACCTGCCGCATCGCGACGCTGCTGGGCGACAAGAAGCAGGGCATCGTCTATGCGTTCCTGCGCATCGGCAACGGCAAGGTGATGGACAATGTGGACTGCGGCGGCATGGCGGCGCGCATTGATTTGGAAAGCGGCAAGCTGCTGACTGTTGGCGCGGACAAGGCGGGCAACACCTACACCAAGCACCCCATCACCGGTACGGACATTATCGGCTTTACGATTCCTTACTGGGAAGAGGCGAAGAAGATGTGCCTTGACGCCGCGCAGAAAGTACCGCAAATGCGCTTTGTCGCGTGGGACGTCGCCATCACGCCGAACGGCCCGACGTTCATTGAAGGCAACAGCTTCCCCAGCCATGCTGTACCTCAGTTTGCCGCGCATTACCCGGACGGCATCGGTATCCTGCCGGAATTCCGCAAATTCATCGACGTGTGACTTACTTGCAGGCGGAGCGGATGCTTCACCTGCATTTTTGCACCTATTTGATGACTTTTTGCGCAGTTCAAGCTTTTTTCAGCAGGACTTTTCTGATGAAAAGGCGAATTTCTACATCAGATATTTGGGCGGACTTTTGCGCCGCCTTGACTTCATACGATGGAGGGATGACCGTGGAACAGCTGCTCAACGATGGCTGGCAATTCTGCAAGCTGCCGCTCGGCTCGACGCTGGAAGATGTGAGCAATGCGGCACTTCAGGCAGTCGATTTGCCCCATGATTTTCTGATTGAAAACGAAAATGACCTGTACGAGACGACGGATGCGTGGTATCTGCGCACGCTGGACGTGCCGGAAAGCTGGTGCGTGTCGTGCGTCCTCGTGCGGTTCGACGGCGTGTATATGGACTGCGACGTGCTGCTCAACGGGCACATCGTCTGCACGCATCATTACGGCTACACGGCGTTCGACGTGGACCTGACCAGCCGGCTGCTCGTCGGCAGAAACACGCTGGCGGTGCATGTCCGCCATCAAAGCCCGAACAGCCGCTGGTATTCCGGCGCGGGCATTTACCGCGATGTGACGCTGCATGTGCTGCCCAAGCGCCATATTCCGCTGGACGGCGTGTACGTCACAACCACGCACGAGCTGGAAAGCTGGACGATGACCATTGACACGGAGCTTTGCGGCGTAAAGGACAACAGCGTGCTGACACATGTGCTGCTCGACGGCGACGTGCCGGTGTGCGATGTGACGGTCGAAGCCGCGGGTGAGCACGCCAATGCGGTCATGCAGGTGCTTTCGCCGAAGCTCTGGTCGCCGGACGCGCCGAACGTTTACACGCTGCAAACCATGCTGGGCAATCAGGTTATCCGGCAGAACGTCGGCTTCCGCGACCTGACATTCACCACGGATTGCGGACTGCTGGTCAACGGCGCACCCGTCAAGCTGCACGGCGTCTGCCTGCACCACGACTTAGGCTGTCTGGGGTCGGCATTCCACGAAAAGGCGATGCGCCGCCAGCTGCGCGCCATGCGGCAAATGGGCGTCAATGCCCTGCGCACAAGCCACAATCCGCCCGCGAAGCAGGTGATGGACTTGTGCGACGAGCTCGGCATTTTCGTGGTAGACGAAGCGTTTGATATGTGGCTGCGCGCCAAAACGCCGTTTGACTACGCGCGCTTCTTCCCCACCGACATGCCGTCGGATGTCGCCGCGTGGGTGCGCCGCGACCGCAATCATCCGTCGCTGCTGATGTGGTCAATCGGCAACGAGATTCTGGACACGCATCTGGACGAATCTGCACAGCAGGTGACGTGCGACCTGTGCGAGAATGTGCGCCTGCACGACCCGCGCGGCAATGCCATCATTACCATCGGCAGCAACTTCATGCCGTGGGAAGGTGCGCGGAAATGCGCTGATTTGGTAGACGCGCAAGGCTACAACTACGGCGAAAAGTATTACGAGGCGCACCACGCCGAGCATCCTGACTGGGTGATTTACGGCAGTGAGACAGCTTCGGCGCTGTCCAGCCGCGGCATTTACCACTTCCCGATGGCAGCGTCGATTCTCTCCGACGAGGATCTGCAATGCTCCGCGCTGGGCAATTCCACGTCCAGCTGGGGCACGAAGGACATGCGCAAGTGCATCGTGGAAGATTTGAACACGCCGTATTCGCTGGGGCAGTTTCTCTGGAGCGGCATTGACTACATCGGCGAACCCACGCCGTACCACACCCGGTCGTGCTATTTCGGCATGATGGACACGGCGGTATTCCCGAAAGACTACTGGTACTTATTCAAATCCCTGTGGACGAACGCGCCGATGGTGCACATTGGCGTATACTGGGATTGGAATCCGGGTCAAATGATTGACGTGCCGGTCATGACGAACGGCGTGAAAGCCGAACTGCTGCTCAACGGGCGTTCGCTGGGTGTGCAGGAAGTCAGCCGCACGGACTGGACACACTGCCGTCCGGCGTGGCAAGTGCCGTTTGAGGCGGGCGAGCTGGTCGCGCGCGCGTATGACGCGGACGGGCATCTGATTGCCGAGGACATCCAGCGCACACCCGGCGAAAGCCACCATATCGTGCTGTCCGCGGAGGATGCTTTCCTGCTGGGCGACGGCGAGGACATGACGTTTGTGACCATCACCGTTGCGGACGAAAGCGGCAACCCCGTTGAAAACGCGGTGGATCGCGTGCTGGTGGATGTTGACGGCTGCGGGCGGCTGCTGGGGCTGGACAACGGCGACTCCACCGACCGAGACGGCTACAAGACAAACACGCGCCGCCTGTTCAGCGGCAAGCTGCTGGCGATTGTCGGCGCGCTGGCAGGCGAAGGCAGCATTCACATCCGCGTATCGGGTGCGGGGCTGGTCGGCGCTGAATTAACGCTGCCCGTCCGCGCGGCGCGCAAAACGCCGGGGCGCAGCTGTTCCGCCGTGCTGTGCCGTCAGGAAGAAATGCCCGCGGACAAGCCGGTTCGCCGCATTGAGCTGCTGCCGCTGGGCGACAAGCGTCTGGGCAGCGAGCATCCAACGGTCTCCTTCCGCGTGGCGGTTCATCCGGCGGATGCGGACAAGCAGGCAATTGCCTTCCGCGTCACCAATGGTCAGGGCATCGACTCCCCCTGCGCGTCGTGTTCGGTGGACGGCGACGTGGTGACGGTGACGGCGCTGGGCGACGACACCGTGTACCTGCGCGCCTCCTGCACAAACGGGTATGACCATCCGCGCATTATCAGCCAGCAGGATATTGTCATCACCGGGCTGGGGCAGCCGTTCCTTGATCCCTACGGCTTTATCTCCGGCGGGCTGTACTCGCTTTCCTCCGGCGAAATCGGCAATGGCAACGAGCAGGGCATATCCTTCGCGCGCGACGGCGAAAGCATGGCGGGCTACACCAAAATCGACTTCGGCGACGTTGGTTCGGATGTTATCACGCTTCCTGTTTTCGCGCTGGACAGCAACCTGTACGAAATTAAGCTCTGGGACGGCGACCCGGCGGACGGCGGACGGCTGATTGCCGTTCTGCCCTACCAGAAGCCGAGCATCTGGAACGTCTACCAGAGCGAAACATACCACCTGCCAGAGCGCCTGACGGGCGTGCACACGCTGTGCTTCTCGCTGACGAGCAAAATTCACCTGAAAGGCTTCTCGTTCGAGAAGCAGAGCCGCGCGTGGCTGCCGCAGACGGCGCAGGACGCCGACACAGTCTACGGCGACAGCTTCACCCGCAGCGGCAGTGCCGTCACGGGCATCGGCAACAACGTGTCGCTTGTCTGGGAGAACATGGATTTCGGCACATCCACCCATGCGGAACTCCGCTTGGACGGACAGACGCCGCTTTCGACGAACCCCGTCACGATTCGCTTCACCAATCAGGACGGCGAGCAGTTGACCTCGCTGGCGCAGTTCAGCGGAACGGAACGCGGCGTGCAGTGCTTCGACGTGAACGTGCTACCAGGCGTGTGTTCAGTCGCGTTCGTGTTCCTCCCCGGCAGTCAATTTGATTTCTACGGCTTCACCTTTGTCAAGCAGGAAGAAGCTGCACAGTAAAAGGAGTGGAATCTGATGATTCTGTATAATTCGCTCACCCACCGCAAAGAGCCGTTTGTGCCGCGCTTCGGCAACAAGGTGTCCATGTACACCTGCGGCCCGACGGTCTATCATTTCGCGCATATCGGCAACCTGCGCACCTATATTATGGAGGACATGCTCGAAAAGGCGCTGCGCTATGAGGGCTACGACGTCAAGCGCGTAATGAACATCACCGACGTCGGCCATCTTTCCAGCGACGCCGACACGGGCGAGGACAAGATGCTCAAGGGCGCGCGCCGTGAGCACAAGACGGTCATGGAAATCGCGAAGTTCTACACCGATGCGTTCTTCTCTGACTGCCAGAAGCTCAACATCAAGCGCCCCGACGTGGTTGAGCCCGCAACGAACTGCATCCCCGACTACATCGACATGATTACCGTGCTGCTGGAGAAAGGCTATGCCTACCACGCAGGCGGCAACATCTACTTTGACACCAGCAAGCTGGAAAAGTACTACGTCTTTAACGACCACAACGAGGAAGACCTCGAAGTCGGCGTGCGCGACGACGTGGATGAGGACACGAACAAGCGCAACAAGGCGGACTTCGTGCTGTGGTTCACAAAGTCGAAGTTCGAGGATCAGGCGCTGAAGTGGGATTCGCCGTGGGGCGTGGGCTATCCCGGCTGGCACATCGAGTGCTCGTGCATCAGCAAAAAGCACCTCGGTGAATACCTTGACCTGCACTGCGGCGGCATCGACAACGCCTTCCCCCACCACACCAACGAAATCGCCCAGAGCGAAAGCTACCTCGGTCACGAGTGGTGCAAAACGTGGTTCCATGTGCATCACCTGAACACCACGGGCGGCAAGATGAGCAAATCGAAGGGCGAATTCCTGACCGTGTCTCTTTTGCAGGACAAAGGCTATGACCCGCTGGTGTACCGCCTGTTCTGCCTGCAGAGCCACTATCGGCAGAGCCAGATGTTCACTTGGGAGAACATGGACAACGCTGCCGCCGCGTACACGAAGCTGCTGGGACGCATTGCGTCGCTGATTCCCGCGGGTACGCCGGTGGATGCGGAGAAAATGAAGCCATATCAGGAGAAGTTCCGTCAGGCGCTGGATGCCGACCTGAATACCTCGCTGGCCGTAACGCGCCTGTATGACGTGCTGAAGGCAAAAGACCTGTCCGACGATGAGAAGCTGGCGCTGGTGGGCGACTTTGACGCGGTGCTGTCACTCAGCCTGCTGGAAAAGGCAGCGGTCATCCGCGACGCGCAGAAGGCGACGAGCGAAGTGCACGGCGACGGCGAATACGTCATCATTGCCCCGGCAGACGCCACCGACGAAGAGCAGAGCACCGTCCGTGAACTGCTGCTGAGCCGCTATCAGGCGCGAAAGGACAAGAACTGGGCGGAATCCGACCGCATCCGCGACATTTTGAAGGATATGGGCATTGCCGTCAAGGACAACAAAGAAGGCGTGCAGTGGATGCGGGTGTAATTCGCCTGCCTTCCCTGTAAAATTTCCTGCAAAAGGCTGACAAATGGCGGTAAGTATGCTATACTGATTCGTGGACGATAATTTCGGTCATCCGAAAGGAGTGCTTCCCGATGAATATTCTGCAAGCCGCCATTCTCGGCCTCGTGCAGGGGCTTGGCGAGTTTCTTCCGATTTCCTCCAGTGGTCATCTGCTGCTCAGCCGCATCCTGATGGGCTTCACGATTGATGAAACAGGTGCCTACCATATGCTGGACATTCTCCTGCATGTTGGCACGCTGATTCCGGTTCTCATCGTGTTCTGGAAGGACTGGTGGGCGATTCTGAAGAACCCCTTCAAGTCCAAGACACTGCTGCTGCTCTTCATCGCTTCCCTGCCGACGCTGCTGTTCAAGGTCGTGTTTGATGATTTCATCACCTCCTGCGAGACGGGCTGGTTCCTCGGTGCGAGCTTCCTGCTGACGGGTTTCTTCCTCCTGCTGGCGGAAACGCTGAGCGCACACCGCAAGCAGTACGCCGACCAGCCGAACTTCAAGCACGCCATCATCATGGGCTGTATGCAGGGGGTGGCGCTGCTGCCGGGCGTTTCCCGCAGCGGCTCGACGCTGGCGGGCGGTCTGCTCTCCGGTCTGAACCGCAAGAGCGCGGCGAAGTTCTCCTTCATGATGAGCGCCCCCGCGATTGTCGGCGCACTCATCATCGACGGCAAAACCGCAATCGAAGAGGGCTGGGTGCAGGATTTGGCGCTCGTGCCGACGCTGGTGGGCATCCTCGTGGCGGCAATCAGCGGCTATATCGCCATCCGCTTCATGCTCAGCCTCATCAGCCGTGTCAGCCTGAACTGGTTCGCACTGTATGTAGCGATTCTGGGCGTGCTGATTCTGGTACTTCAGCTGATTGGCTATCCGGGAACGGTGCCGTTCGCCATTCCGGACATGTCTGGTGCGGTGACGAGCACGCTTCGGTTCTGGAATGTGTAACAATCACATGGGCTGTCCGTCTTTGGGGGCGGGCAGCCTTTTTTGCCCCTTGCCATCCGGGGCGCAAAATGCTATAATAGAATAGATATTTGTACTCTCGCATGGCTTTGCTGTGCAGAAAGGACGATTGCGCCTGATGCTAACGTTTCGCCGGCTGATTTGTCTCCTGCTCGCACTTGGGCTGCTGACCATCAGCGCCGTGGCAGAAATGCCGAACCCCACCCTCGACCCCAACGCGAACCCGTATGATGAGACGCACCCGGAGCTGCTCGAAGCCGACCAGCTGTACTGCACATCCGCTATTCTCATCGAGCAGAGCACGGGGGAAGTCATCTTCGAGAAAAATGCCGATTTGACCATGTACCCCGCTTCGACGACAAAGATTATGACCGTGCTGCTGGGCATCCTCAACAGCAACCCTGACGACAAGGTAACGGTCAGCTACAACGGGTCTGCCGCCGCCATGCGCGCCATCGACTCGGAAGCGACCGTCATCAGCCTGCAGGAAGGCGAAGAGCTGACGATGCAGGATTTGCTCTTCGGTACGCTGATTCGTTCAGGCAACGACGGCGCAGTAGCGATTGCGGAGGCCGTCGCCGGGAATGAAAGTACGTTCGTCGCGCTGATGAACCAAACCGCGCACGACCTCGGCATGAACAGCACGCACTTCATGAACCCGCACGGCCTGCACGACGACAACCATTACACGACTGCGCGCGACTTGGCAACGCTGGCGCGCTACGCCATGCAGAACGACACCTTCCGCACGATTGCGAAAACGACCGAGTACAAGATGGCGGCGACGAACAAGCAGCGTTCGCGCACGCTGACGACCCGCCACCGCATCATGCTGCCGCAGTACAACAAGACGGACAACCGCTACTATTACGCGCCGATGACGGGCATTAAGTCCGGTTCCACGTCACTGGCGGGCTACTGCTACGTCGGTTCGGCGTCACTGAACGGCGTTGACCTGATTTCCGTGGTCATGTACTCCAGCCAGTACGGTGTCTGGACGGACACGAAGAAGCTGATGGCGTACGGCTTCAGCCAGTATCAGCACGTCACGATTTCCGAGCTATACAACCTGAACCCCATCAGCATTTACACCAGCGCGTATGAGATTGACGACCCGAATCAGGGTCAGCTGACGCTCCTGTGCCAGCCGCAGGATGCCACGCAGGCCGCCCTTGCGGAACTCAGTACGACGAAGAAGCGCATCGACTACCTGTCCGAAAACCTTCGCGACCTCGTGACTGTCTCCTACACGCGCGATTTTGCCGCACCCGTCAGCGCGGGCGAAATTATGGGCACAATGACCTACGTCAGCGACGATGGCACGCCGATTACATTCAACCTTGTCGCCAGCCGCAGCGTCGCGCGCCGCTCGAACATGCCGCTGACATATGAGGAGATTGTCGCGATGACGCAGGGGCAAACCGGCATTCCGATTGTGCCGGAAACGGTGATTCCCGTCGTCGTGATTCTGCTGATTCCAACCATTGCGCTGTTCATCATCTTCCGCGTGCATCGCCGCAGGAAGCGCCGTGAGGACTTCTCTGACGGGATTCCGCGCAGCTGACCGCACTCAAAAACGCCCCTTTCCGAAGCATCTCTGCCGGAAAGGGGCGTTCTGTTTGGTGGCTTTATACTGTTTCCAGATGAATTATTATACTATTTCCAGATAAGAATGCGCCAAGATGCGCCGCGAATTTTTCATTCTGGCTAACGTGAATGAAACGCAGCGTAGCAGCGCTACGCTAAGTGGAATGAACGGACGCCAGAATGGAAAAGGCGCAAGCAGATGGCGCAGGTGAATCTGGAAATAGTATTATTTGGCTGCCGTCACCGCAGCGGGCTTTGCGCCGCCTTCCTTGATTTCGCCGGCTTTCGTCAGCGCAATCTTGGTGATGACCGGGCCAGTCAGTTCGTAGATGAGCGTACCTGCCAGCACGACGGCGTTAATCGTCGGGCCGTAGGCGGGCAAATCCGTCAGGCACATACGCGCCATGCCGATGGCGACACCCGCCTGCGGAATCAGCGTCATACCAAGGTAGCGGATGATGTTCTTATCACACTTCTCGATGGCAGCGCCGATGGTTGCGCCGAGCGACTTGCCAATTGCGCGGCTCAAAACATACGCAATACCCACCACGCCGACCGTCGGCAGCACGGACAAATCAAGGCTTGCGCCGCTCAAGACGAAGAAGAGCAGGAACAGCGGCGGCGTGAAGCGGTCGCACTGCTCAAGGAGCGCAGGCGAATCGTTACTGACGTTAATCATCGTCGCGCCAATCATCATGCAGACCAGCAGGCTGCTCAAATCGAGCATGGTACTCAAGCCAACGGCGAGGAACACGATGAGAATCGTCATCGTCAGCTTATTGCCGCGCGAATGGAAGAAGCGCAGGCAGAAAACCATCACCGTGCCAATGAGAACGCCCATCGCCAGCGAGCCGACAATTTCAATCAGCGGCTTCACCAGCAGCGTCATCACGCTTAATGCCGCGCCGCTGTCAAGCGTGCGGGCGATTGCCATCATGATGGCGTAGAGCATCAGCCCCAGCGCATCGTCCATGGCGACAACGGGCAGCAGCATCCGCGTCACCGGGCCGTTCGCCTTGTACTGGCGGACGACCATCAGCGTCGCCGCCGGAGCGGTCGCCGCGGCAATCGCCCCCAGCGCCAGACACATCGGCAGCGGCTGACCCAGCACCAGCAGCGTCAGGAACACCAGCAGTGATGCCACGCAGCCCTCAAACGCCGTGATGACCATCGGCTTCGCGCCGATTTCCTTGATGTAGGAGAACTTGAACTCACTGCCGATGGAATAAGCAATGAAACCCAGCGCGACATCGGAGATAATCGACAGCTTGCTGTTCATTTCCGGCGTCAGCACCTTCAGCACATACGGCCCGACCAGCAGACCCGCAATCAGGTACGCCGTCACGTTCGGCAGATGAATCAGCTTAATCAGGCGCGTCATGGCCATGCCAACCGCCATTGCAATGGCAAGTGCAAACAGGATATTCATTTGTTCTTGTTGACCCCTTCCACAAACGTCGTGGGCAGGGCGAAGCAAATACCCGTGTCGGGCTTGTCCAGTCCACCGGTTACTTTGTTGATGATTTCAATCATCTGCGGAATCTGTTCGGATTTCAGCAGCGTGAAAATCGTCTTGGAGCGTTTCCGCTCCGGATTGCACAGGTGGCGCAGCACCCCCAGCACCGGCAGATCGTCGATGTTATGGTCGCCATCCAGCACGCGCATCATGCCTGTCGATTCCAAAATGGTCGCGCCGCCGATGTTCTGCTTGAGCATTTCTTCCAGCAGCGGCTCCAGAAATTCTTCCCGATTCAGCACGAGAACAAACATCTGCATTGTGGTTTCCCTCCCTCATTCTTTGCAGCACCCAATGCCATGAAACATCCTATATTGTAGCACTTTCGTCCTGTTTGTCAATCGAATTTGCCCCCAAATCCCCACGTTTTCTCATGAAATTCTCATCATTTCTTCTCATCTTTCACAAGCATTTCGGAGGAATCTGTGTTATCATATAGGTGTCAGGGAAAAAAGCCCGCTCAGCGGGAAAGGAGATTGATTTTATGGCAAGCTACACGATTGAAGATATTGAACTGATTCGGCGCAAGAGCGGCATCAGCTATCAGGAGGCGGTTTCGCTGCTGGATTACCACAACGGCAATGTCGCCCGCGCGCTGGTCGATTTGGAGCGCAACGGCCGCTTAAAGCCCGATGCCGCCGCACAGGATGCGCCGAAATCCGCCGAAAAGAAAGCGTCCACCGCTGCTGCCAGCAAGAGCAAGGGCGGCTTCATGCACTTCATCAACAAGCTTTACCGCGCCCGTGTGAAGGTTGCGCGGCAGTCGATTCCAATTCTCAACATTTCGCTGCTGTTCACCCTCGTCGCGGCGCTCATCAGCCCGCATTTACTGATTCTCAGCGCGATTCTGATTCTGCTGCTGGGCTATCGTGTATCGTTTGACAAGGACGACGCGGATTTCGCGGGTGAAAACATGGATCGCATGGTCAAGAACGCCGCCAGCAACGTCCGCAGCACGGTGGATGAGTTTGCGCGCGGCTTTCAGGCGGGCATGAACGGTCAGAGCGAATCCGCTGAAAAGAAGGCGGACGTCGATTCTGCGGACAACCGCAGCTACTACGCTGCAAGCGCGGCAAAGCCGGAATACCACTCCTGCCCTACCATCAACGTGCCGGTGCAAGTGCCAAGCCAAGACGGCAATGTGACCGTGGAGGACGACACGGACGGCTTCAACTCCGCAACGATTAAGTAAGGAAGGTGCATCCATATGCTGCCGCTGATGCTGAGCTTGCTGCTATTTGCCAATGTTCTTGTTTTTGCCTCGCTGATGCTCTTCTTCGGGCTGTTCGGCGGCTGCAGGCAGCATTGACTTACCCTTCGCGGGACGCATTCAAGCGTTCCGCTTTTGCCCGTATATGGAGAATGGAGGATAACCATGAGCCGCATCTTGATTGTGGAGGATGAAAAGAAGATTGCTCGCTTTCTGGAACTCGAACTGACGCACGAGGGTTACGAGGTACAGACGGCAGGCGACGGGCGCAGCGGGCTGGAACAGGCGCAAAGCTGGCAGCCGGATCTGCTAATTCTTGACCTGATGCTGCCGGAATTGTCCGGCATCGAGGTCTGCCGCCGCCTGCGCCACGACAGCGACGTGCCGATTATTATGCTGACCGCGAAAGACGACGTATCCGACAAGGTAATGGGACTGGACATGGGTGCGGACGACTACATGACGAAGCCGTTCGCCATCGAGGAGCTGCTGGCGCGCATCCGCGTCGGGCTGAAGAAGCACCGGAGTTCCGCCGCTGAAACGCCTGCGCCCGCGTCCAACGTGCTGCGGGCGGGCGGTCTGGTGTTAGAGCCCTCCAGTTACACAGTGACGATGAACAATCAGCCCATTAACTTGACAAAAAAGGAATTTGATCTGCTGAAATACCTCATGTCCCACAAGGGAGAAGCCGTGACGCGGGACGCGCTGCTGACTGACGTGTGGGGCTATGATTACGCGGGCGACACGAACGTGGTGGACGTGTACATCCGCTATCTGCGCCATAAGATTGACGAGCCGTTCGGCGTCAAGACGCTGCACACCATCCGTGCCGTCGGCTACATGTTCCGCGTCGATGACTGACCGTCCGAAGGCACGGCGCATCCGCCGCAAGAAGGATGTTTCCCCTGCCGCGCCCAAGCCGCACGGGCTGCCCTCCACCCTCTCCCGCATTCGTTTGTCCCTCTCCTTCCGCATCGCCGCCCACTTTTCCTTCCAGCTGGTGCGGACGTTTCTCCCCGCGCTGCTCATCCTGACGCTGGCGTTCGCGGGCGGCACGCTATACCTCGCTGAACGCGACATTTCGCGGCTGCAATGCGCGCCGCTGTCCGCCGACGGCACCATTGCCCTCTCCGTGCTGGATGACGCGGAGGTGACACTGCTGCCCGAAGCGCGCACGGACGGCATCATCGTGGGGCAAAGCGCCTACCGCCTGCTTGACCCGGAGGCGATTTTCACCGAAGGGCGCTACATCGTGCAGGCGCAGCACATTTCGGGGCAGTCGCTGCTGATTTCGCTCAGCCTCTCCCGCCCGCTTGCGCTGTACTGCGGATCTGCCGCGGCGCTGGTCATCACCGACCTGTTCCGCATGTTCTACTTCGTCTTGCATCGGAAGCGGCTGCAAAAGAGCGTCCTCGCGCCGATTCGCGATATCACCGACATGGCAGCGACGCTCTCCGCGAACAACCTCTCCAACCGCATCAACATCGCCGGGACAAAAAATGAGTTGAAAGACCTCGCGACGGTCATCAACTCCATGCTCGACCGCATCGAAACATCCTACAACAGCCAGAAGCAGTTCGTTTCCGACGCTTCGCACGAGCTTCGGACGCCGATTGCCGTCATTCAGGGATATGCCAGCATGTTGTCCCGCTGGGGCAAGAGCGACCCAGATGTGCTGAACGAGGGCATCAACGCCATCGCGCAGGAGACGGAAAGCATGAAGGAGCTTGTCGAAAGTCTGCTGTTCCTCGCGCGCCACGACAAGAAAACGCTGATGATGGAGATGGTGCGGTTTGACGCATACGACGTTGCCGCGGAGGTGCAGCGTGAAGCCGCAATGGTCACGCCGGAGGATACGTTTGCGCTTGACCCCGCTGACCATGTGCAGATTGAGGCCGACCGCGGGATGTTGAAGCAGGTCATGCGCATCCTGTGCGACAACGCGGTGAAGTACTCCCCCAAGGGCAGCACCATTACCCTCGGCGTACAAAAAACCGAGAACGGCTGCACGCTGTCCATGAGCGACCACGGGCCGGGCATCCCCAAGGAAGAGCTTTCGAGAATATTCGAACGCTTCTACCGCTGTGACAGTGCCCGCAAAACCGAAAGCAGCGGTCACGGGCTTGGGCTGTCCATTGCGCGCATCATTGTCATGGGACACAGCGGGCAGCTCCGCGTTCGCAGCAAGGTCGGCGCGGGCACGACGTTCTATGTTGATTTGCCGCTGACGCAGGACAAGGTACGACACGGCGGCGAAGTCAATCTGCCGCCAGAGAAGAAGCACCGCTACCGGCTTCGTTCGAAGAAGGATAAAAGCGGCTACGCAGAAGCAAAAGTATCATAATGAAGGCCGCACCCGGTTTGACCCGGATGCGGCTTTTTCGTCAGGCGATTTTCATATGGCGCAGTTGAATTTGGAAATCGTATTAGCTGTTGCTGTTGGCGCAGTTGCAGCTGCCGCTGCACGAGCCGGAGCATCCGCGTCCGCAATTGCAGTTGGAACGCACCGTGCTGCTGACGTTGCCCGTCGCGACCGTGCCGCTGTTGCAGACGGACTGCGGCGGGAAGAGCGGCAGGGCGAAGAACTCATCGCAGACGCTTTCCGCGAACTCCTCGGCGGGCGGAATCGGGCAGTAGCCGTAGCTGGGAATCAAGATTTCGGCTTCCGCGAGTACCTTCAAAATCGTCGTGACGCAGATGGTCATCTTGAACTGGTTGTTGCCCAGATACGTCCCGCTGACGCAAATCGCGCTGACCATGCTTTCCAGCGTATACGGCACAATGGACTCGTCGGGAATGCTCAGCAGCACATCGCGGTTGACGCTGATGGTCGCCTTGCCGATGTACTCCACGCAGCGGCTATCCACGAACAGGATGTCAATCGGGATATCAATCGTTGCGCGCACACGGGCGAAGCAGGGGCGGTCGCACAGGCGATCAACGGTCAGGTTGCGGATGTTGCCCTCGGTCGTGGTGCTGCGGCAGCTTTCGAAGGTAATCGGCGGCACGGGTGCGGACGTCGGCGGGATGGTCTCCTGCGTCTCCTGGCAGCCACAGGCGTTGCAGGTGCAGGCGTTGTTGACCTGCGCGTAGCTGGTGATGGTGACGGTCTGCTTGGTAAGCTGCTCCTGCGTCATCGCGCTGTCATACACGCGCTTGACCTGCACGCAGACCTTCTCCTGCAAGCCGTCCAGCGCACTGCCGGAAATCGTACCGGGGCAGCAGTTGGGGTTCGCGTTCTTATACGAGTAGAATGACATGGATCGCGCCTCCTTGTCTTTTCCGGCTCCGGTCGCCTTGGTGGAGCCTTCACCAGCAGACTATGAGGCGCGCGGGAAAGTGTGCGGCGCGAAAGAAATCTTGATACGAAAAATGCCATCCAGCACGGATGGCACTTGACTTATCCCATTTTCACCGGCGTGAAGCCCTTCTTTGCGACTGCGTCCATCAGCACATCGTCCGCAACATCCGCGTTCAGCGTGATTTTCGCACACTTCGCCGCGAGGTCAACCTCCGCGTTTTCTACGCCCGGCACGGCCTTGAGCGCCTTTTCCACCGTCATCTTGCAATGATTGCACATCATGCCGTTAATCTGCATCGTCTTTTCCATCATCATTTCCTCCTGCTTATGGAATCAATTCCGGCACGTCGTCGGTCATTTCCGCGTCGTCCGAATCGTCCTTGGGCTTTTCCGGCATCGGCGGCAGCTCTTTGAGCGACGAAATGCCGAAATGCGCCAGAAAATTGTCCGTCGTGCCGTAGAGAATCGGGCGACCCAGCGCTTCCTTGCGCCCGACCTCGGCAATCAGCTCCTTATTCATCAGCGATTGCAGCGAATAGTCGCACTTCACGCCACGAATCTGTTCTACCTCGGCGCGCGTGACCGGCTGACGGTACGCAACGACCGCGAGCGTCTCCATGGCCGCCTGCGAAAGCGACTGCTTCTGCACGGGTTGGAGAAGCCGCACCACATCCTGCGAATACAATGCGCGCGTCGCCAGCTGCACCTGATGCCCATAGCGTTTGAGCGAAAAGCCGCGCTGGTTGAAGTCGTACTCGTCGCGCAGGTGAATCAGCGCATCCTCTACCTCGCGAATCGGCACATCCAGCGCCTTGGACAAGTCCTCTACGCGCACCGCCTCGCCCGCGACGAAGAGAATCGCCTCGATGCGCCCGGCAAGATTGCCGCCCTCCTCCATGATATCGTCGGGAAAGCGCAATTGCTCCTCGTTCTGTGTCTCGTTCATTCCGTTTCCTCCGTTGCGCTTTCGCCGTATTCGTCAACATCCTTGCCGCGACCGGGATAGAGAACGATTTCGCCCCAAGTCCCCTCCTGCTCGGCGTGGATTTCGCCCAGTTTGAGCAGCTCCAGCAGCGCCAGGAACAGCGTCACGACTTCTTCCTTCGACGGCGCAGCGCTGAACGTTTCTTCAAAGCGCAGACAACCGCGGCTGGACACGCCCTTAAGCAGCGTCAACATGCACTCCTGCACATTATGCTCGTCGCGGTGAATATCGCGCGGCGCGTAGTGGTTCGTCTCCGGGGAATCATCCGTAGCGGGCTTACGCGCCCAAATGCGCAGGAACGCTTCCGTCAAGCCTTGCAGCGTCAAGCCGACAAGCTCCGTTTCCTGCGGCGGCAGCGGGTATTCCTCCGGCAGCTTCGTGAACAGGTTCGCCGCCGCCCGCTCGAACTGCTTCATGGCGGATGCGGTTTCGCGGAAGCGCTTGTATTCCTCCAAACGGCGGATCAGCGCTTCCTCCGGATCCTCCTCGCCCTCCTCGATGCGCGGCGGACGCGGCAGCATCGCGCGGGATTTGATTTCCAGCAGCGTTGCCGCCATGACCAGAAAATCCGTCGCGTCGTCCATATCAAGGTCAGGCGCATTGCGTACCGAATCAATATACTGGTCGGTAATCTGGCTGACGAAAATATCCTTGATGTCGATTTTTTCCTTGTTAATCAGGAACAGCAGCAAATCCAGCGGGCCGTCAAAATCCTTGAGCTGAAACGTCATTGCCATGTTTTATGCCCTCACGACAGCCCGAAAATCGCCAAGAATCCCTTGAGGAAGAACTCATAGACGGCAAAAATTGCCTTGCTCAAGAACTGATCCAGCGCGCCGGACATGAAGATGAAAATCAGCACAATCTGCGCAATAACGAACGCCTGCCGCTTGAGCTGCAGTTTGCCCTTGAACAGCAGATCGTTGACGAGATGGTAGCCGTCCAGCGGCGGGATGGGCAGAATGTTGAACAGCGCAAGCCCCAGATTCGTCTGCGCCATCATCAGCAGGAAGCGCTCGACGTACCGCAGCCACGGCACAGCGAAATCCGCCAGCGCGCTTTCGGCGAATATGCCGTTGGTAATGCTCAGAATCACATTGTCCCTGCCATCCGTGAACTGGTAGAACGGGCTGAACAGGTGCGGGAGGGAGCTCGACGAGAATTCCCCCAGCATTTCCGAGCCGAACATGATTTTGCCGACGACGACGCTCAGGAACATGCAAATCAGGCACAGGCAGAGATTCGTCGCAATGCCGGCAATGGAAACGAAGAAATCGTCGCGCCGCCCGTGCCGGAAGTTGCGCGGATTGACCGGAACAGGTTTCGCCCAGCCAACGCCAATCAGAAACATGCTCAGCGTACCGATCAGGTCAAGGTGCGCCTTTGGGTTCAGGGAGAGCCGCCCCATCATCTTCGCCGTCGGGTCGCCGCAGCGGTATGCCACATAACCGTGCGCGCACTCGTGCAGAATCAGGCTGATAAGAATGACAGCGACAGCGTATACCAGCGTCAGCAGAAATTCCAGCGGACTGGTACGGAGCGCTTCCAGATAAGTGTCCAAATTGGAAAGCATTTTTTCCCTCTTTTCATCATGAAGTACGTCCCTGACGCATAGAGTGAAGCAGCAATTTCAAGGAGGTGCTTGTTCTATGAGCGAGCAGGGAACGAATCAGATCCAGCAGCTGCAGGTTCCGCCGGCACAGAATTTCGACACAGCGAACTTTCAGGGATCGATGCAGGAGGTCTTGCATGAGAACATCGGAAAGTATGTACTGGTGGATTTTCTCATTGGTACGTCGAATCTCGTCACCCGTCAAGGCTTCCTGTACTACGTCGGCACGCAGTTCATCGTCCTCTATGACAGCCTGAATCTGCGCTATGTCGTCTGCGATATCTTCTCCATCAAGTTCGTTACCTTCCTGCTGCCCGGCTATCAGCCCGGTCAGATTCAGACGCCGGCGGAATTCGAGATGCACCCCGGCACGCCGAACACGCAGGTCGTTTCCGAAATGACACAGGCGAGCGAAGGCACGTCTGACAGCACGGCACGCGATGCCGACGCAGTCGAGTCATTCGCCGCGCGCCCCGCCATGACGCCCGCGCAGGCTGCCCTCGCCCATGCCATCCGCCGGAAGAATCCGACCGTGCGATAACAATTTTACCGCACTGCCATATTTCAATCCACACTTCCCATGAGTGGGAAGTGACAATTCTCAGCAAATTGCTAAAAAATTAATTATGAAGAAACCCGGCGCAGCAGTTCCGCTTCGTCAATCACTTCGATACCCAGCGTCTGTGCCTTGGTCAGTTTGCTTCCTGCCGCCTCGCCTGCAACGACGAAGGCGGTTTTTTTGCTGACCGAAGACGCGGGTTTGCCGCCGCTGCGGGCAATCAGTTCTTCCGCTTCCTTCCGGGAGAGCGTCGGCAGCGTCCCCGTGACGACGATGCTCATGCCGGCGAACACACCGCCCTCCACCTTCTGCTTTTCCGCCGGGGTCACACCTGCCGCCAGCAGACGGCGAATCATCTCGCGGTTCTCGTCGAAGGAGAAGAATTCTGTGATGTTCTGGGCAACAATGTCCCCCACATCATCGAGGGCGACCAGCTCCGCCTGTGTCGCATTGGACACCTTCTCCAGCGTCCCGAAGGCGTTCGCCAAGTCACGCGCGGTCTTGCGCCCGATATTCGGGATGCCGACCGCAAAGAGGAACGCATCCAGCTCACAGTGCTTGCTCTTTTCCAGCGCAGACAGCAGATTATCCGCCTTCCTGTCCTTGAAGCCGTCCAGCGACAGCACCTGCTCACGCGTGAGGGTGTATAAATCCGCCGGATCGCGGACGTTCATCTGGTCGTAGAGCTGCCCCGCCGTCTTTTCCGACAAGCCCTCGATGTCCATCGCGTCACGGCTGGCGAAGTGGCTGATGCGCGCAACCGCCTGCGGGCGGCAGGAGACGCGGTTCATGCAGAAAATGTGTGCGCCGCGCTCAATCAGCTTTTCGCCGCAAGCCGGGCAGACCTCCGGGCGGACAATCGGTGTTTCGCCCTCTTCGCTGTCCCCCACATGCCCCATGATTTCGGGAATCACGTCGTTCGAGCGGCGAATCCACACACGCGCACCGATGGCAACCCGCTTGCGCTGGATATCGCCCCAGTTGTTCAGCGTCGCCTTGCGCACGGTCACGCCGTAAAAATCAACAGGTTCAACATGCGCAACGGGCGTCAGCTTGCCCGTGCGGCCCACATCCCACGTCACGTCGCGGATGACGGTCGTCGTCTCCTCCGCCTCAAACTTGAACGCAATCGCCCAGCGCGGGAAACGGTCGGTGTAGCCCATCATCTCGCGGGTGGAAAGGTCGCTGACCTTGATGAGCACGCCGTCAATCAGGAAGTCGAGGCTGCTGCGTTCCTCCTCGATATGGTGGATACAGTCCTCAATTTCGCGAATGCTCCGGCACTGCCCCAGATATGGGCTGACCTGAAAGCCGTTTGCGCGCAGGAAATCAAGCATCCCCTGCTGCGTGGTGTACGGTGGATTGTCAATCGTGCCAATCTGATAAAAGAACGCATCGAGATGGCGGGAGGCGGTCACGGCGGGGTCAAGATTGCGGAGCGCTCCGGCGGCTGCGTTTCGGGCGTTTTTCAGCGGTTCTTTCGCCGTCTTGTTGTAGGTATCCAGTGCGGACAGGCGCATGATGCATTCGCCCTGCACTTCCAGCAGCCCCTGATACGGTATCGTCAGCGGCACGGTGCGGATGGTCTTTGCCTGCGGCAGAATCGCCTCGCCGGTGATGCCGTTGCCGCGCGTCGCCGCCTGAATCAGCCTGCCCTCGTTGTAGGTCAGGTTCAGCGTCAAGCCGTCGAATTTGTACTCAACGCAGTATTGCAGGTCGTCCTGCCCGCTGAGCTTCTCGGTGCGGCGAATCCAATCCTCCACCGCGCCGATGGACTGTGCCTTATCCATGCTCCACAGTCGGTGGATGTGCGTATGCGGTGCAAACGCCGTCATCACTTCGCCGCCGACCCGGTGCGTCGGAGAATCCGGCAGGACGATGCCCGTTTCCTTTTCCAGCGCCGACAATTCGTCATAGAGCTTGTCCCAATCCATGTCGGACATAATCGGCTCGCTGCCGAAATAGTACGCCTGCGACGCCTGATTGAGCGTGTCCGCAAGCTGACGCATCCGCGCCGTCTGGTCTGCCATGCTTAATCCTCCAGCTTGACAATCGGCGCCGTCGCCAAAGCAAATTCCTTGGTGCCGTATGCCGTGAATTCAATCTTGATGCGGCTCATGCTGCCCGAACCCGTGACCTCCACCACCGTGCCCTCGCCAAACTTCAGGTGGCGGACGCGATCGCCGGGGCGATACAGGTTCTGCATGGCGCTGGTGGCCATATTGCGCGCCGGGGACTGCACGAAGCCCTTCTGCACGCCGGGGATATTCAGCCCGCGCAGGCCGGTATTGCCGCTGCCGGGGCGGATGGGCGCACTGCCGGACGGCGCCGGGCGGTTCGTGCCGCCGCGGTTGTACGCGCTGCGAGAGCGCATCTGCGGCTGGACGCGGTCGCCAAAGCGCTCCTTCATGCCCGCCATTTCGTCGGACAGCAGGCGTTCCGGGATTTCCGCCAAAAAGCGGCTGGGCGCGTTGTGATTCACCTGATTATACAGCATTCGCTGATTCGCGCGGGAGATGAACAGGCGCTTCTGGGCGCGCGTGATGCCGACATAGCACAGGCGGCGCTCCTCCTCCATCTTCGTCTCGTCCATGAGGCTGCGCGCGGACGGGAAAATGCCCTCCTCCAGACCGGTCATGAACACATCGGGGAATTCCAGACCCTTGGCAGAGTGCAGCGTCATCAGCGTCACATAGCCGCGCTCGTCCTCCTGCTGGTCAAGGTCAGTCACCAGCGACACGTTCTCCAGATAGTCCTCCAGCGTCGCGTTTTCCGTTGCTTTCGCGTATTCGCTGACCGCACCCATGAATTCCTGAATGTTCTCCACGCGCGAGCGGGCTTCCTCGGTATCTTCCTTCTGGTACTGCGCCAGCAAGCCCGTTTTTTCCACCAAAGTAGATACGAACTCCTCCAGCGGCATGGTTTCCTTGAGCGCCAGCAGCATCGTCATGAGCATAAAGAAGTCGCTGACGCACTTTTTCGGGCGCGCGGAAAGCGAATCCGGAACGTCGGACAGGGCGCTGTACAGCGGCATGTTGTTCTGCTGCGCGTGATTCATCAGCTCCTGCACGGTGCTGTCGCCGATGGCGCGCTTGGGCACGTTGATGATGCGGCGCAGGGACACATCGTCCGCCGGATTAACCACAACGCGCAGATACGCAATCACGTCGCGCACTTCCTTGCGGTCATAGAACTTCTGACCGCCGAAGACCTTGTAGGGAATCGCCGAGCGCATCAGCATTTCTTCCAGCACACGGCTCTGCGCGTTCGTGCGGTAGAGAATCGCCATGTTGCCATACGGTTCGCCGTGGCGGTTGAGCTGGCGGATGCGGTCGGCAACCCACGCGGCTTCCTCGCGTTCGTCGCCCGCGTCGAAGAGGCGAATCGGGTCGCCCTCGCCCTGCTCTGTCCACAGCTTTTTCTCCTTGCGCCCGGAATTGTGCGCAATCACCTGATTCGCCGCGTCGAGAATATTGGCGGTCGAGCGGTAATTCTGCTCGAGCTTGATGACGGTCGCGTCGGGATAATCCTTCTCAAAATCAAGGATATTGTGGATATCCGCGCCGCGCCAGCCGTAAATCGACTGGTCGTCATCGCCCACAACGCAGAGATTCCGGCTCTGGTCAGTCAGCAGTTTGACGAGCATATACTGCGCATAGTTCGTATCCTGATATTCGTCCACCATGACATATTGGAAGCGCTTGCGGTACACATCCAGCACAGGCGGATGGTCGGCGAGCAGTTCCAGCGTCTTGACGAGAAGGTCGTCAAAATCCAAGGCATTGAGCGTTTTCAGGCGCGCTTCGTACTCGACGAAGACCGTGTGAATCTGCTGGCAGCGGAAATCGCGGTCGGAATGGTCGAACCACTCGTCCGGACTCATCAGCTTGTTCTTCGCATCGGAAATTTTCGCCTTCAATTCGCGAATCGGCAGCAGCTTATCGTCAATATTCTGGCGCTTCAAAATTTCCTTCAGCACCGCGCCCTGATCGTCGTCATCATAAATGACAAAAGAACGAGTATAGCCACCGAGTTTCTCAATATCGCGGCGGAGGATTTTGGCGCAGGTGGAGTGGAATGTGGAAATCCACGCGTCGTTCGCCTGATCGCCCACCAGCGCGGCGATTCGCTCCTTCATTTCCTTCGCCGCCTTGTTGGTGAACGTCAGCGCCAGAATATGGTACGCCGCCACGCCGTGCGCCATCAGGTTCGCCACGCGGCAGGTCAGGGCGCGGGTCTTGCCGGAGCCTGCGCCAGCCAGAATCAGCACCGGGCCTTCCAGCGTTTCCGCTGCCAAGCGCTGCTGCGGGTTGAGCATACTTAAGTCCATTTTTGTTTCCTCAATCTTTCTTTTCCTTTTCCGCGGCATTTTCCATGGCATCCAGCACCGCCGTATAGCCGTTCGCCCCGTAGAGCAGCGCCCGGTTGACGCGGCTGATGGTTGCGGAGGATGCACCCGTCTGACGGGCAATTTCCTGATAGGTGGCATGTTCGCGGAGCATCTTCGCCACCTCGATGCGCTGCGCCATGCTCTTGATTTCCGCAATGGTACACAAATCCTCGAAGAAGCGATACGCCTCGTCCGTTGATTCCAGCGACAACAGCGCCTTCATCAGCAAGTCCGTCTGTCCGTTCTTCACGCGGGGCTCAAACATATTTCGCACTCCTTCACCGCAAGGGGTCAGCCCCCCTGCGCATAGGTACATTATAGCACATTTTTGCCCAAATGAACAGGGCAAAAACAGGGCAGAAAACACGGAAAATTGCGTCTTTCCACGCAAAAAAGGGGGAAAGTCTGTTTCTTTCTCCCCTTTTGCTTTGGGCAGATTACCCTTCCAGTGGAACGGTCAGCACGTCTTCGAGTTCATACGGATGACTGTAAATCGTCACGCTGATCGGTTCACCGGAAATCAGTGTCAGCGTCACGCCTTTGGGCTTCACGCGCAGTTCGATGATGCGCCCGCGGTAATTGAATTTGTAGCTGTATCCATTCCAGCAATCCGGCAGGAACGGTTTGAAGCGCAGTCCGCCGAGCGTGCGCATTCCCGCAAAGCCCTTCGCAATCGCCAGCCACGAGCCGGACATGCTGGTGATATGCAGCCCGTCCTGCGAATCCTGATTGATGTTGTCCAAATCATAGCGCGCCGTCCGCTTGTACATCGCCACGGCGAGGTCTTTTTCACCAAGCTGCGCCGCCATAATCGAATGGATGCAGGGCGACAAGCCTGATTCGTGCAGCGTCAGCGGCGCATAGAAGTCGAAATTCCGCCGGAGCGTTTCGGTGTCGTAGACGTGGTTGAGGAAGTACAAGCCCATCAGCACATCCGGCTGCTTGATGTACCCCGAACGCAAGATGCGATCCCACGACCAGTGCATATAGATAGGGCGCTCATCCGCCGGGATGTCGGACGCGGGGCGCAAATCCTTGTCCAGAAAGGCGTCATGCTGCGGAAAAATGCCCAGACCGCGATCGTCAGGATAATACATGCGGTCGGCAATGTCCTGCATGTGCTTGAGGTCGTCCGGCGTAATCTGCAAGGCTTCCAAGCGGTCGTCATCCAGCTTGGCGCATGTCTCCACAAAATACTCCAGGCACCACGCTGCCATGCGGTTGGTGTACCAGTTGTTGTTGACGTTGTTCTCGTACTCGTTCGGGCCGGTCACGCCGAAAATCATGTACTTCTGCGTCCGCTGATTGAAATGCACACGCCCGACCCAGAATTTCGCGATTTCCGCCATCACCTCGACGCCCTCGCCAAGCAGGTACGTTTCGTCCCCCGTGTACATCGTGTACTCAAAGATAGCGTGGACAATCGCGGCATTGCGGTGGATGCCCTCGAACGCGACTTCCCACTCGTTGTGACACTCGCTGCCGTTGATGGTCGAAACGGGATAGAGTGCGCCGGGCATACCGAGGTTCGCCGCGTTGCGCTTCGCCGCTTCCAGATGGTGATAGCGGTAAAGCAGCAGCTGGCGCGCCGTGTCCGCCCCGCGAATCGCCAGAAACACCGGCAGGCAGTAGGCTTCCGTATCCCAGTACGTCGATCCGCCGAAGCGTTCGCCCGTGTAGCCCTTCGGCCCGATGTTGAGGCGTGCGTCGCTGCCCGTGTAGGTGCTGAGCAGCTGGAAGAGGTTGAAGTGGATGCCCTGCTGCGCGCTGTCGTCGCCCTCAATCTGCACATCCGCCATTTCCCAGCGCTCGTGCCACGCTGCCTGATGCGCTTTGAGCGCCTTCTGCCATCCCTCGTCGCACGCCTGCTGCGCCGCCGCCATCGCCAAGTCCATCAGCTGGTCTTTGTCGTGGTCGCGGCTGGTGAACACAGCGACGTACTTTTCCACCGAGACAGTTGTGCCGGAGTGAATATCGCCCGCATAGAGCGCTGCACAGTAGCCGGCTTTGGACGCCATATCAATATAGTCGATGCCCTCAACGCGGTTCGTCATTGCCGCCGCGACGGTGAAGCGCTGTACGCCGTAGGGATTCGGCTTCGTCTGCACCAGCACGCCGCCGCGCTCATCCCAGCCCTCGCCATCCACCATGTTCCAAAAGGACTGGTCGTAGTTCGCATCAAGATTGCGGACGTTGCCATCCAGATAGGGCGAAACCTCCATCCGGCAATCAAACGACGGCGTCACCTGATAGCGAATCGCCAGCAGCTCCTTCGTATCCATCGACACAAAGCGCCAAGTGTCCAGCGTCAGGCTGCCCTTATCCATGTCCACGCAGGCGTGGCGGTACAGCACGGCCGTGCGCATATCCACCTCGCGCTCATATTCCCAGACCGTCGCGCGGCTGAGGTCGAGCGGATGCTGGTCGATGATGACATGGATGCCGATGAGGTTGATGGCGTTGATAACCTTCGCATAATACTCCGGATAGCCTTTTTTCCACCATCCGACGCGTGTCTTATCGGGATACCACACGCCGCCCAGATACGTTCCCTGAAAGCTGTCGCCGGAATAATCTTCCTCAAAATTGCCGCGCAGACCCATATAGCCGTTCGCCAGCGACATCAGCGACTCGGCGAAGCGCTGGGTATTGGGCTGCCAGCCGCGTTCGACTACTTTCCACGGATGCACGGGAAAGCTCATTGTTTTTCCCTCCCTTGTCGGCTCGAATACATTTCCAGCCGGTGCAGAACTCTTCCTAATACAATAATGCTTTTCCGCTTTTTTGTCAAGGGAAACCGTGTTCTTCTGCGTTTGTCTGTTTCGCTGTATTTTTGTCCCGTTTCCTGCATTTTTAGTCTCATCCTGCACTTTTTCGCTTCATCGGCTTCGGGATGCGAACAGCAAGATTCACACCAGCGCCCATTTTTTCCGCATTCGGGGCGTTTGCAGCTTTTTGCGAATGTTCGGCATTTTCGTTTTTTTTGTCGTTTTTGAAGGGAAAAAACAGAATCAATGCAAAAAAAGCCCTTGACAAATCCTTTCCAAGCCGCTATACTTGTTGTCAACAGCAAGGGCGCTGTGAGATGAATTTCATTCGTTCTCGCAGTTGCCCTTTTCTTCGTAAATGCGAAAAAAACGCGTTTTACGAGAAGCGCGACGGAAAGCAGAGCCGCTTTCCCCCGCCGCTGGAATGCTTTCAAGAGCGAAATGACTTTGGAGGAGGAATCCCGGATGGCCAACATCGAAGAGCTTTTCGGCAGCAGCGTTTTCAATGACGCCGTCATGCAGAAGCGTCTGCCCAAGGATATTTACAAGGCGCTGCACAAAACCATCACTGATGGTACGCCCCTTGACCCGCAGGTGGCCAACGTCGTGGCAAATGCCATGAAGGACTGGGCAGTGGAACGCGGCGTTACGCATTATACGCACTGGTTCCAGCCCCTGACCGGCATCACCGCTGAAAAGCACGACAGCTTCATTTCGCCCAAGGACGGCGGCAAGATTATCCTCGAATTCAGCGGCAAGGAACTCGTCCGCGGTGAGCCGGACGCTTCCTCGTTCCCCTCCGGCGGCCTGCGCTCCACGTTTGAAGCCCGCGGCTATACGGCGTGGGATCCCACCAGCTACGCCTTTATCAAGGACGGCGTGCTGTGCATCCCGACGGCGTTCTGTTCCTACGGCGGCGAAGCGCTCGACCAGAAGACGCCGCTGCTGCGCTCGATGGAGGCGCTGTCCACGCAGGCGGTTCGCGTGCTGAAGCTCTTCGGCCGTGACGCAACGCGCGTGACCTCCACCGTCGGCCCGGAGCAGGAGTATTTCCTTGTTGACAAGGCGCTCTACGACCAGCGCAAGGACTTGATTTTCACCGGCCGCACCTTGTTCGGCAACAAGCCGCCGAAGGGGCAGGAGCTGGAAGACCACTATTTCGGTTCGATTAAACCGCGCGTTCAGGCGTTCATGACCGACCTGAACGAAGAGCTGTGGAAGCTGGGCATCCTTGCCAAGACTGAGCACAATGAAGTTGCCCCCGCACAGCACGAACTTGCCCCGATTTTTTCCATCACCTCCGTCGCAACCGACCACAATCAGCTGACGATGGAAATGATGAAGAAAATTGCCCAGCGCCACGGTCTGGTGTGCCTGCTGCACGAGAAGCCTTTTGCGGGCGTCAACGGCTCCGGCAAGCACAACAACTGGTCGATGTCCACCAACACCGGCTACAACCTGCTTGAGCCCGGCGACGACCCGGCGACCTCTGCGCAGTTTATGCTGATTCTGACGGCGGTTATCAAGGCAGTTGATGAATATGCCGATTTGCTGCGCATCTCCGTCGCGTCCGCCGGCAATGACCATCGTCTGGGCGCGAACGAAGCGCCGCCCGCAATTATCTCCATGTTCCTCGGCGATGAGCTGTCCGCGATTGTCAACGCCTTCGAGGAAGAGAAGGAATACTGCGCAAGCGAAAAGCACGACCTCGAAATCGGCGTGAGCGTGCTGCCGAAGTTCCCCAAGGACAACACTGACCGCAACCGCACCTCCCCGTTTGCCTTCACGGGCAACAAGTTCGAATTCCGCTCGCTGGGGTCGTCCGAGTCCATTGCGGAAGCGAACGTGGTCATCAACACCATCGTCGCACAGTCCTTGAAGGAATTTGCGGATGAACTGGAAAGCGCGGAGAACTTCCGTGAGACGCTTCACAACCTGATTGTGAGTAACCTGCGCAAGCACAACCGCATCATCTTCAACGGCAACGGCTATGCTCCCGAATGGGTGGAGGAAGCCGCCCGCCGCGGTCTGCCGAACTACGTTTCGACCGTCGATGCGCTGCCGCACATGCTGGACGAGAAGAACATCAAGCTCTTCACCACCTTCGGCGTCTTTACCGAGACGGAAATCCGCTCCCGCTACGAAATCAAGCTGGAGAACTACGCCAAGGTGCTCAACATCGAGGCGGAAACCTGCCTGATGATGGCAGAGAAGGAAATTCTCCCGGCATGTATGAAGTTCGCCGGTGCGACTGCCAAGGCTGTCAACGCCATGAAGACGGCAGGCGTCGAACCCTATGCGGAAGCGCATGTGCTGGCGGATGTTGCCGAGCGCAACGCCAAGCTGTACAAGGCGCTGGAAGGGCTGCGCGGCGCGGTCAAGGCGACCTGCCACGGCGACGCACTGGAGTGCGCCAAGTACGAACACAACGTCATCATTCCGGCGATGGCGGCTGTCCGCGAACAGGCGGATGAGCTGGAAACGCTGGTCGGCAAGGAGTACTGGCCCTTCCCGACGTATGACGACCTGCTCTTCAACGTGTAATAACCTTCTGCACAAGGACGTGCAGGTGGAACGGTTCTGCCGTTCGCCTGCACGTTTTTTGTATTCATCCACGGTGGCAACTCACCCCACAAAAGGATTAGGAGGCGCATGGAAATGGATCTTTCCAGCATCATGGCATCAGTTGACAGCGAAATCTTCGGCGTATGGTTTTTAATCGGCGCGGCGCTCGTTTTCTGGATGCAGGCAGGCTTCGCAATGGTCGAAACCGGCTTCACCCGCGCGAAGAACACGGGCAACATCCTGATGAAGAACTTGATGGACTTCTGCATCGGCACAGTGATGTTCATCCTGATTGGCTTCTCGCTTCTGCTGGGTGAAGACCTGATGGGCTTTATCGGCAAGCCCGGTTTTGACATTTTCACCGCGTACCCGAATTTCGATTTCTCGAACTTCGTCTTTAACCTCGTCTTCTGCGCGACGACGGCGACCATCGTCTCCGGCGCAATGGCAGAGCGCACGAAGTTCCTCTCCTACTGCGTGTATTCCGCCATCATTTCCGCGCTGATTTACCCCATCGAGGCACACTGGATCTGGGGCGGCGGCTGGCTGGCACAGCTGGGCTTCCATGACTACGCCGGTTCGTGCGCGATTCACATGGTCGGCGGTCTGTGCGCGCTGATTGGCGCAAAGATGGTTGGCCCGCGCATCGGCAAGTTCTCCAAGGACAAGAGCGGCAAGATTGTCGGCGTGAATGCGTTCCCCGGTCATAACATTCCGCTGGGCTGCCTCGGCGTGTTCATCCTGTGGCTCGGCTGGTACGGCTTCAACGGTGCGGCGGCAAAGAGCATCGAATCCCTCGGCTCGATTTTCCTGACGACGACGGTTGCGCCGTCCGTGGCAACAGTTGTCTGCATGATTTTCACTTGGGTCCATTACGGCAAGCCGGATGTGTCGATGTGCCTGAACGCCTCTCTGGCGGGTCTGGTCGGCATTACGGCGGGCTGCGACGTGCTGGACTGCACGGGTGCCATCATCGTCGGCGTTGTCTCCGGTCTGATTGTCAACTTCGGCGTATGGTTCTTGGACAACAAGCTGCATGTGGATGATCCGGTCGGGGCGGTTGCTGTGCATTTCCTCAACGGCATCTGGGGCACGCTGGCGGTTGGTCTGCTGGCGACGGGCACAACGCCTGATTATCCCGAAGGGATGCTGACTGGTCTGTTCTACGGCGGCGGCTTCGAGCTGCTGGGTCTGCAGCTGCTGGGTGTGCTGAGCGTCTGCGCATGGACGGCGGTCACGATTACGCTTGCGTTCCTCCTCATCAAGGCGATTTTCGGTCTGCGTGTGAGCCGCGAGGAAGAAATCGCGGGGCTGGACATCATGGAGCACGGTCTTGCGTCTGGCTATGCGGACTTCATGCCCGTGACCTCTCTGCTGACGTCGGTGGAAGCTGTGCCGACCGTTGCGGTCGAAACGCCGAAGGTCTCGGTGGATGACGCTGTGCCGGTGGTGGTGCGCAGCGACAAGGCGCCTGCTTCTGACGTGAAGATGACGAAGGTCTCCATCCTCTGCAAGCAGAGCAGCTTCGAGGTGCTGAAAACGGCAATGGAGGAAATCGGCGTAACCGGCATGACCGTTTCGCAGGTGCTGGGCTGCGGGATGCAGAAGGGCCGTCCGGAATACTATCGCGGCGTCGCGGTGGAAATGAACCTTTTGCCGAAGGTGCAGGTGGACATCGTGGTGTGCAAGATTCCGGTTCGCACGGTTATCGACACGGCGAAGAAGGTGCTGTACTCCGGGCACATTGGCGACGGCAAGATCTTCGTGTACGACGTGGAGAACGTCATCAAGGTGCGCACGGGCGAAGAGGGCTACGACGCGCTGCAGGATGTGGAGTAAATCAACAAAATCAGGGGAGGAAGCGCGAAACTTCCTCCCCTTTTCATGTGGAATTGATTATGCAAGATGCTTCTTCAGCGTCGCGCGGACAGCGCCCGGCCCTGCCAGCAGTTCCTTGACATCCGCCGTCACCTTGTCCGCCAGACCCGCCGTATACAGGCTGACCCCGAAGATGCTTGCGTTGCCGAGGATTCCCTCCAGCTTGCCGTCCACCGAATCCGGCTGACCGAGCGTCACGCCTGCCAGCGCCGCCTGCAAGGTAGCAAGCATTGGGTCGGAGGAGACGTTCATCGGCGCGCCGTTGTCATCCACGCCGATGAGGTAGCGAATCCAGCCTGCCAGTGCCAGCGGAATTGCGGTCAGATTAGCGGGATTGAGCGTATCGGACGCCATGTAGCTCTTGATGGTCTCGCCGAAGCGGATGCCAACCTTCTGGGACGTGTCAGTCGCGATGCGCTGGGGCGTATCAGGGATGAAGGGGTTCGGCAGACGCTGCTCCACCACTTCGTCGATGAATGCCTTCGGGCTGATGATGCCGGGGTCAGTCACGACGGGCAGACCTTCCTTGTAGCCAATCGTCTTGACCAGCTTGACCAGCTCCGCGTCCTTCATTTCCGCCGCAATGGAGGTGTAGCCCAGCAGGCAGCCGTACACCGCCAGCGCGGTATGCAGCGGGTTCAGGCAGGTCGTCACCTTCATGCGCTCGGTGTCATTGACGGTCTTGCGGTCGCAGAGGTACACGCCCGCCTTGTCCAGCGCTGGACGGCCGTTCGGGAAGCGATCCTCCACAACAAGATACTGCGGCACCTCGGCATTGACGAACGGCGCAATGTAGGTATTGCGGCTGGTGATGACGGGCTGCATGTCCTCAAAGCCCGCGTCCATCAGCTGCTTCTCGATGATTTCCGCCGGACGGGGGGTAATCTTGTCAATCATGCTCCACGGGAAGGAGACACGCGCTTCGTCGTTCACATACGCCTCGAAATCCGCCGGAACAAGCCCGTTCTTCACCCACGCCGCGACGATTTCCATCACGCTCGCGCGCAGCTTCTCGCCGTTGTGGGAACAGTTGTCCATGCTGACCATGGCAATCGGCATAGCGCCCGCCTGATAGCGCGCGTAGAGCATTGCCGCCACGACCGCCATCGCGTGATGCGCCTGCTTCGGGCCGTTCTCCATGTCGGACACGACCACGGGCATCAGTTCGCCCTTCATGTTGCGCAGCGCATAGCCCTTCTCGGTGATGGTGAAGGACGCCATTTGCAGCGACGGCGCGGTGAAGACGTCCTTCAGCTGCTGCCACTGCGCTTCATCGGCACAGTTTGCCTTGATGCCCTTGGCAATCGACGCGATGACTTCCTTCTGCGTCGAGCCGTCGGCTTTGAGCGACACCATGAGCGTCATGCTGTCATGCGGCACATAAATCTTGTCGATAATGTCATAGTCGAACGTTTCCGCCGCGACGATGCCGGATTCCGCCAGCCCCGCGTTCAGCAGGCGCTGCTGAAGTCCCGCGATAAAGCCGCGGAAGATGTTGCCCGCGCCGAAATGCACCCACACGGGCTTCTCGGCGGTCTTCTCCGCCATCTTCGCCCAGTCGTACTGCGGCAGCGCCACCTGCGCGGCGGCGTAGCCCTGCTTGTCCTGAATGCCCTGATAGGACAGTTTCATATTGCTTCTCCCCTTTGTTATCCGTTGATTATACTATTTCCAAATGAGAATGCGCCAAGATGCGCCGCGAATTTTTCGTGCTGACTAACGGGAGTGAAATGCAGCGTAGCAGCGCTACGCTAAATGGAACGACCGGACGTCAGCGCAGAAAAGGCGCAAGCAGATAGCGCGGGCGAATGCAGGAAATAGTATCACTTCTTTTCGCCCTTCATGCGGCAGATGGCTTCCCACAGGCCGTTCAGGTACGTCGCGCCCAGCGCGCGGTCATACAGGCCGTAGCCGGGGCGGCCCTTTTCGTCCCAGATCATGCGGCCGTGGTCGGGGCGGATGTAGGTGTCCGGGCAGGTGTCGTAGATGGCTTCCATGATGTCGAACATGTTCAGGTCGCCCGCTTCGGACAGGTGCGCGGCTTCGCGGAAGTGATGGTAGCCCAGGAACTTGATGTTGCGAACGTGCATCGCGCCGATGCGGTTCATCTCGCCGAAGTGGCGGATGATGGACGGAATGTCGTTGTCCGGCGAGCAGCCCAGAGAGCCGGTGCAGAGGCAGACGGTGTTCGCGTGGCTGTCATGGAGCTTGATAATCTTGTCGAAATCCTCCTGACTATGCGCAATGCGCGGCAGCCCGAAAATCGGCCATGCCGGGTCATCGGGATGGCACGCCATGCGGATGCCAACTTCCTCGCAGACAGGAATCACAGCGTCAAGGAAATACTTGTAGTTCGCGCGCAGGTCGTCGGGCGTAAGCTTTTCGTACTGGCGCAGGGTCGTTTCCAGCAGCGCCAGACGCTCCGGCTCCCAGCCGGGCAGCGTGAAGCCCTGCGAATCGGCGGCGGTACGGCGGACAATTTCCATCGGGCCCATTTCGCCCAAATCCTTCTCGTCGAAGTACAGGGAGTTCGAGCCGTCCTCCGGGATGACACGCGCCAAGTCGGTGCGCAGCCAGTCAAAGACGGGCATGAAGTTGTAGATGATGACCTTCACGCCGTACTTCGCCAGCGTGCGAATGGTCGAGATGTAGTTGGCAATATATTCGTCGCGCGTGGGCAGACCCATCTTGATGTCCTCGTGGACATTGACGGACTCGACCACTTCCAGCTCCAGTCCAGCGGCGTGGACTTCCTCCACCAGCGCCTTGACCTCCTCTTCAGGCCAATCGACACCGGCGGGCTTATCCAGCAGACCCATCAAGCCGGACATGCCGGGAATCTGCTTCACATACTTCAGCGGAATCGGGTCGGACTCGCGGCCATACCAGCGGAATGTCATTTTCATGGGGACGTCTCCTCCTTCTGCTTTGCAGAGCCGCCTGATTTTGCGGCAGTGCGTCAAGTATATTTTACTATCAATTTTCGCAAAATGCAATCGTTTTTGACAGATTCGTGCGAAATCAGCGCACTTTTTTGCTAAATTTGCATGACAAAACCTTGTCAATTCGGTTTTCCTGCGGTATAATGCAAGCAAATCCACTTTGGGAGGATGCTGACCATGTTCGATATCACTGCCATTGGCGAAGCGCTGATTGACCTGACGCAGACTGGGCTTTCCGCGTCCGGCGTGGCGGAATATGCCGCGAATCCCGGCGGCGCTCCGGCAAATCTGGCGGTTGCAGCCGCGAAGCTGGGGGCTTCCGCCGCCTTCATCGGGCGCGTCGGGGCTGATGCCTTTGGGACGCAGCTCCGCGAATGCCTCCGCGCAAACGGTGTGGATGTGTCGCGAATGCTGACCGACGCGCAGCATCCGACGACGCTGGCGGTCGTTTCGCTGGACGCACGCGGTGAGCGGTCGTTCTCCTTCTATCGCCAGCACAGCGCGGATTTGGCGCTTTCGCCGGACGATGTGCCGGATGACGCCCTGCGCAGCACGCACTTTTTCCATTTCGGCGGTGTCAGCCTGACAGCGAATCCCGCGCGCGATACGGTACTGGATGCTGTCCGGCGCGCGCGAAATCTCGGCGCGTGCGTCACCTACGACCCAAACTACCGCCCGGCGCTCTGGGGCAGCCGCGCGGAAGCCATCGACGCGCTGAAGCGTCCCCTATCGCTGGTGGACATTTTGAAGGTGTCGGACGAAGAAATGGCGCTGCTGACTGGAACGGACAATTTGCGGGACGGTTCGGCAGCACTGGCGGACAATGGGATTTCGCTCGTGCTGGTGACGCTCGGCGCGAAGGGCGCTTTCTACCGTTTCCGGGGCGAAACGGGTATCGTCGATGGCGTACCGTGCGTTGTTGCGGATACAAACGGTGCGGGCGACACGTTCTTCGGTGCGTTTTTGAGCCGAATGCGGGCATTCACGCTGGATAACCTGACGATTCCGCAGCTTCGGGACATGCTGGGCTACGCAAACCGCGCCGCCAGCTGGACGACAAGCCGTTCAGGGGCGATTCCGGCAATGCCGACGGCGGAAGAGATGCTGTAAGCGCAAAAATCCCCTCTGATGCGCCAATTTCGGGCATCAGAGGGGATTTCTTATTCACCTGTGGTATTTTCCGGCTCATGACCGGGACGGTAGACAATGTCGTCACGCAGGCGGTAGAGCGTCGCGCCGCGCGTTTTCTTGCAGAATGTACTCGCCCACCACGCCACGCTCTTCACCTCGTCGAACTGCACCAAGCCGTAACGGATGCCTTTCTTCTTGCCGCCGCGCATGTTGCTGTCCATCCAGTGGATTTCATCCGTCTCCGGATCGTAACCGAGCATGATGGCGCTGTGTGCGCCCGTACCGTACTCGTACTTCGCGGACATTTGAAAGTAGTCGCCGCGCTGCGCCTGCCGCATGAAGTCGCACGCCAGCGCCATATTTTCCTCCTCGGACAGATTCTTGTCGTACTTGAACTGCGCCGCAATGTAGAACGGATTCCCCTTCTCCGGCGAAATATCCTCCCACTCGATGCCGTAGCTGTACGGCTTGCTCTTTGCCGCGGACAGGTTGTTCGGCACGAGCAGCTGAACGTCCGGGTATTCCGCCATGCAGAAATCGTCGCGATTCTGGCGGAAAAGGTACGTTGTGAAGTTCTTGCAGACGTAAATATCGCGCTTGTAGTGTGCGCGCTGGCTCTTGCCGTTCGCCTTGATATACAGTTCCTGTCCCAGCGCGATAATGCGGTTAATCAGGTCGTCGCGCGCAGTCAGCGTGTCGTCCGCCGTCTCTTCCGCCGCTCCGGGCGTCGGTTCGTCGAGGTACACATCTTCCGCGAATGCGCAGGAAAAGAGCATCAGCAGTGCCGTCAAAAACGCTGCTCCCCGCTTCCACATAAAAAATCACCTCATCCGTTTTCAAGCCGCCTGTCACGCTTCCATTGTACTCTAAGGAGCGCGTTTTTTCAAGGCTTGATGCGAAGTTTTACATTCGCCGGATGAGGTGCTTTCTTTACGGCTCGATGGCGCTGAAGCGCTTTTCACCGACCTTGTGCAAAATTAGAATAGATACGCCCGCTTCCGCCGCCATCAGCAGCGCCGCAACCGCGCTGCGCAGCCCGACCGCGTGTTCCGCGGCGAAGCGCATGAGCATCGACGGGGCTTCCATGTCCTGCGCGGCGCTGGACAGCACCATCATGCCGACCACGCCTGCCACCGGAATCAGCGCCACCAGCAGCACGACAAGCATACAAATCATCTGATTCATGTTCTGCTTCATCACCTGCTGCTCGGTCTGCCAGTGCAGAATCGGGCGCGATGCGTCGATAGTCAGCGCGATGCAGCCCGTCGCGAGGCTGAACAGATTCGCCAGCACGACCGCGCCCAGCACAGCGCCCAGATAATGCGTCCCCAGCAGTGCGGCAACGGCAATGCCCATCAGCAGAATCGCCGCGCCGTTAATCGTCAGGCTGACGGAGAGCTTCGCCCAGAGCTGCGTGCGCGGCGAAACCGGGATGTACTTAGCAATCGGCATCCGTCCGCCCTCGCGGGAAATCGCGGTGGCGATAATCGGGTTGACCCAGCTGATGAACATCAGCAGCGCCGTCAGGATAAGCATGACGTCCATTGGGCTGACCGAATCCTGCATCAGCCGCAGCAGGAAATTCCACGACACTTCGCTGTCCTGCTCGGAAGACATGCCGACACTCATGCCGATGAGCATAATCGGCAGCATCATCGCGCCCAGAACGCCATTGAGCAGATAGACCGGGACTTTGAGGATTTCGTTCCATTCGCGGCGGTAAATCGCCATGAATGGGCTGTACGCGCGGAACGTCTTGTCCGTCACGCGAACGCGCCGCGCCTTGCGGCTGCCCTCATTCTGCCGGAGCGTCGTATCCAGATAGCTGCCGCCGACCAGCGCAATCACCAGCGCCGCGCCGCCGATAGACACTGCCAGAAACGCCAGCCATTGCAGCCAGTCGCCCGCAATGCCATCCACCGCCCACGCAACCGGCGGGAACGCGTGGATGAACGAGCGCAGCATCGGCTGAACGCCAGTCAGCATCTGTGCGAAGAACGCCGCATCCGCATCCTCCGGGATTTTGGGGAGAATCGACCATTCCAGCCCCAGCACGACGACGAGCATCAGTACCGTCCCCAGCACGACCCAGACTTCCTTATGCCGGGTCAGCGACGTGAAGCGCCCCAGAATGCTTGCCAGCAGGAGCGAAATCGTCAGCGGGATACAGTTGACCGCCAGCAGCACGGGCACCATCCGCAGATAGTACGTCCAGTCCGCCGCGTAGTGAATCCCGTAGAGGACGACGGCGGGCGCGGCAATCAGGAGCGAAAAGAGCAGTTCGCTGACGTAGACTTCCGTCCACTTTGCCGCCAGCACAGTTCGGCTCGTCAGCGGCAGATACGCCATGGACGCTGTGTCGCGCGAAAAGTACAGCGCAGCAAGCATTTGAAAGACGCTGAACAGCAGCGCTGTCACCATTGCCAGCAGAATCGCCAGCCCCGGCAGCATTTCGGGCGCATTCAGCATTTCAAAGGCACTGAACATGCTAAACTCCATGAAAATGACGAAGCCGGCCAGCGTCAGCATCCCCAGCAGCGCCAGCGGATAGAGAATCAGCCGGGAAATGTCGATTTTCCCGTTTGGCTTGCGCATGGCGCCGCGGAAGCCGGCCAGCAGATTCCGCAGGTTCAGGCGCAGCAGCAGAAAGTACGATTTCATGCCTGTTTCTCCTCCGATTCGGTCAGTTCGAGGAAGAGCTGCTCCAGCGACGCGCCCTTTTCACCCGATCGCAGCGCCTCCAGCGTCCCCTGCGCAACCAGACGTCCCTTGTCGATAATGGCAATCTCGTCGCAGAGCTTCTCCGCCACCTCCAGCACATGCGTCGAGAAGAAAACCGTGTTCCCCTTCTCGCAGTGCTTGCGCATTTCTTCCTTGAGGATGTGCGCCGCGCGCGGGTCAAGCCCCACCATCGGCTCATCCAGCACCCAGACTGGCGGCTGATGCACCAAAGCGCCGATAATCGTCAGCTTCTGCTTCATGCCGCGCGAGTAGGACTTAATCTGCTCACCCGCCGCATTTTCCAGCTCAAAAAGCGCCAGATACTTCTCGATATGCGCCTTGCGCTCCTGCGCGCTGACGCCGTAAACATCCGCCATAAAGTTCAGGTACTCCATCCCCGTCAGGCGGTCATACAGTTCGTGGCTGTCCGGAACGAAACCAATCATCCGCTTTGCGGCAATCGGATCATCCTTCATCGACACGCCGCCGATGGTCACGCTGCCGCTCGTGGGCTGCAAAATACCCGTCAGCAGACGAATCGTGGTCGTTTTGCCTGCCCCATTCGGCCCGATAAAGCCGAACAGCTGCCCCTTGCCAACGTGCAGCGTCAGGTCATCCACTGCGCGAACATTGCTCTTGCCGTATTGCTTCACCACATGATCAAAATCAATCATTTTCTCAAACCTCCCTGTTTGATAAGTCTATTATATCGCCGAACTTTTCACAATGCAAGACATTTTGTCTGAAAACCGACATTCTGCGCCTGAATTGTCATACTATTTCCAGATGAAAGGGCGCAAGCAGATGGCGCAGGTGAATCTGAAAATAGCAACATGTACGGCACACAAAAAAGCGCCCCGACACTTTTCCAAGCATCAGGACGCTTTTTCTGCATCAGCAATCCAGACAGGGAATTACGCCTGCGCGGGCGCACCAACGGGGCAGACTTCGGCGCAAGCACCGCATTCCACGCACACGTCGGGATCAATCTGGTACTGGGTGTCGCCCTCGGAGATGGCGTTCACCGGGCAGCCCTCGGCGCAAGCGCCGCACATGATGCAAGCATCAGAAATCTTGTAAGCCATGCGGAATGTCCTCCTTGTGAATCTTCTACTTGGTTTATCAACGCACTGGTTGATGGCAATATCATATCACGAATTGCCGCGAATTGCAAGCCCCAGCAGCTTCCTTTGGGGCAAAATCGTTCGTGGGATTTAGATGGTGTCGTCATCCTCGTCCAGCGGAATCAAAGGCATTTCCATGGCATCCTCGACGGTTCTTCCACCGCTTCGGTGCTTGCTGAAAGGGGCGTTTCAGCGCCCGCTGCGGATTCTTCCACGACCGTCTCTACGGCTTCGCACGCTGCCGCCGGTGCCGCTTCCGGCATGGCGGCGGGTTCCTCGCTTACGGGCGCTTCCTGCACGGGCTGCTCAATGACCTCATCCGCCGTATCCACACTGTTCTGCGCAGCGCGGAGCGCCTGCTCGACCGCCATCTTCCACGGGCTGACGGCAGATTTGGGCGCTTCAGCGGGCTTTTCCGGCTTCGGGGCTTCCGGCTGCTTCTCCGCCTTCGTCGGCTTTTCAGGACGCATCGGACGCTCTGCGCGCGGCGGACGTTCCGGGCGGGCGGGGCATTCCTTGATTTCCGCAGCTTCAGGAGTATCCTGCTTCTGCTCCGGCTTCTCCGCACGCTGTGCTTCCGGGCGCGGCGCATTCTGCGGGGTCAAGCGCTGCACGTCAGTCGCCGGGTACTCCTTGATTTCAAAGCTGTCGCCCTTCTTGATGCGCACCTTGACCGATTCAGTGATGATTTTCAATTCGCACACGACGCCCACGCCGTCCGGCGTCATGACTTCCTTGCCCTCTTTGGGCATGGACTTGCGGATTTCCTCGTAAGTATCCTGCTCGTACTTCAGGCAGCACATGAGACGACCGCAGACGCCGCTGATTTTGATGGGGTTGAGCGACAGATTCTGTTCCTTCGCCATCTTGATGGACACAGGCTGGAAGTCGCCAAGGAACGTGCCGCAGCAAATCGGGCGGCCGCAGGGGCCGAGTCCGCCGAGCATCTTCGCTTCGTCGCGGACGCCAATCTGCCGCAGCTCAATGCGCGTCTTGAACACACCCGCCAAGTCCTTGACCAGGCTGCGGAAGTCCACACGTCCGTTCGCCGTAAAGTAGAACAGAATCGTCTTGTTGTCAAACGTGTATTCGACGCTGACCAGCTTCATATCCAGCTTGTGGTCGGCAATCTTTTTCTGGCAGATGGTGAAGGCTTCCTTCTCCGCCGCCTTATTCTCCTTGTCGTGGAGGATGTCCTCTTCCGTCGCGATGCGGACAACCTGCTTGAGCGGCGTCGTCAGCTTCGTGTCGTCAATTTCGCGCACTTCTGTGACGACCTCGCCGAACTCAATGCCTCGCGTCGTCTCAACAATCACAAAATCACCCGGCGTGGGCCAGAGCGCACCGGGCGTGAAAAAATACAGCTTTCCCGCGTTCTCAAATCGAACGCCAATTACGTTGACCATTTGCTTTTTTCCTCCATCAGGCTCAGCAGCAGCCGTTCGACCACTGCCTGCCATGTCACCTGATTCGCCCGCATCTGCCGTGCCTGTGCAACGGCATCCAGCAGACGCATCATGGCGGATAATTCTCCCTCGCGGCTGAACCGCTGCCACGCCGCCGGATAAGGCGTCACGGCGCTTTCGCTCCGCTGCCCCAAATGGCACAGCAGCAGCGTCCGCAGCATGTCCTCCACATCGTCGAGCAGCTCTTCCGCGTCGTCCTTGCGGTCTTTCCATGTGCTGGATATGCGCAGAATATCGCTCCGCCGCTCCAAGGCGAAGAAATCGCGCATAACCTCGCTCCGCCGCTGCCAATACTGTTCGTCGCCCGCGACCGCCAGCGCTTTGCCGATTGATCCGCCGCTGACATGCAGTGCCTCCTGCGCGCGCTGACCCGTCACGCCGTGCTTTTCCAATACGGACAGCACCGTTCGGTCATCCCACGGATGCAGCTTCAGTTCGCGGCAGCGGCTGACAATCGTCGGCAGCAGCAGCGACGGCGATTCCGTCATCAGCAGAAAAATCGTGCCCGGCACAGGCTCTTCCAGCGTTTTGAGCAGGGCGTTCTGCGCGGGTGGATTCATCTTGTCTGCCTGTTCAATCAGCACAACACGCCGTCCGCCCTCGAATGTGTGGCGGGCCGTAATCGCAATCAGCGCACGGATTTCATCCACCGGGATGGACTTCATGTCAGAGCGCACGTCCGGGCTAATCGGTTTGCCGGGCGCAATGACGACTAAGTCCGCGTGCGTCCCGTCCCGCACCTGCTGGCACGCCCGGCACACACCACAGGGACGTTTCTCTCCCTCCGGCGCCTGACAGAGCCAATACTGCGCCAGCAGCCGCGCCAGCGTCCGCTTGCCCATGCCTTCCAGCCCGGTAATGAGGTACGCGTGAACGAACGTGCCGTCGTGCAGCGTGCGCATCAAGCCATCATAAACAGCGCCCTGTCCCTCAAAATCGCTCAGAACGGGCGCTGTATTCCCTGTCTGTGCCGCCATTTGACGCTCCCTCAAAGTTTCATAAACTGATCGACTGTCAGGACGAACACTGTCGCACCGCCAACCGTCACTTCCATCGGGAAAGACGTGTAGACATTGCTCGCGCCGCCCATCGGTGTCGGGGATGCCGCCATCTGCTTCCGCGACTTGCAGACTTTCTCGATAATATCCAGCGTTCCCTGCAGCTTCGCGTCATCCACGCCGATGAGCAGCGTCGTGTTTCCCGCACGCAGAAAACCGCCGGTCGTCGCCAGCTTCGTCACGCCGATTCCGGCTTTCATCAGCTGATTCACCAGCCGGGAGGCATCTTCATCCTGCACGATTGCAATAATCAGTTTCATTTGCCGGTCTCCTTTCGGGCGCATAAGCCCCTTTGATAGTATACAGCATCCCCGCGCAAATTTCAAGGGTTCGCGGGGACAAATGCGCCATCATGCCGCAGAAAAAAAGGGGCGGCGCGTACCGTCCCTTCTTACAGCGCGTGATTCATCAGCGCTTTCATGGCGTTGAGTGTATCCTGATTTTCCGGTTTATTCATCCCGAAACGCGTCACATACGGGTTTGCCGTACTGAAAGACATCAGATTGTTGACGTAGAGCAGCGCCACGCGGTCGTCACCGAAATAATCCGAAATGCGGAACGGCTTGCCGAAGGTGAACGGCGATTCAATACGTCGCGGTGTCAGGCGGTGCACCTCCTCCGTGCTGCGGAAGAAGGTGAAGAACTCGCGGTAGACGTGCACCTGATCCCACTGGCTGTCCGGGTCAAGGTCTTCGGAGCAGAAATAATCCACCTGCGCCCAATCGCCGTCCACCGTCACGGTCACATAGCCAAGATGCCAGGTGTCGTTCGCAATCATGTCGAACACCTGCGTGCCCTGCTGGCTCAAATCAACGACAGAGAAGCGGTACCATTCGTCCGTCAGCTCGTCGCAAGCCTCCTTGAACTGCGGGCCGAACGAGCAAACCTCCGCCTTGTTGTACCACGCGTACTTTGCTGCCTTCAAGTCCTCTTCCGTCTTCCAGTCGCGCAGGGAAATGTAGTCCAGCCCCAGCTCCGGCACATAGGTCACATCAAAATCCACCTGCGTGACCGTTTCGCCGTTGACCTTGACGTCCAGCCGATGCGTCACGCCGCCGTCATGTCCGGTGTTGTCGCCGTAATTCTTGAAATTCCACCAGATGCGCTGCTGACCGTCGTCCGCGCCGATTTCGCCCTGCAGCGGTGTGGACTGATCCCACGAAACGGTCGCATCCTCCCATTCGTCGCCGTTCTTCCGGCTGATTGACCATGTTACGTCGTCGCCCTGCGGCGTGATGGTGAAAAGCGTGCGCGGCAGGAAGAACGGCACAAGCACATCGTGTTCCTGCAGGATGCTGTCCACCTTCGGGGATGCCGCAATCGCCACGGTGCAAAACGTCACCAGCAGCACCAATGCCAATACCAGTCGCTTGCCTTTGCTCATGGGTGTCCCCTCCTATCTCTTGCTACTTCCATTATACGCCTATTTTTCTGATTTGTCGAGCGCAAAAAAGACGCCCGCCGCAAGCACGGTCAGGCGTCTTGATTGGTTTATTCTTCCTTCGCTGCGTCTTCCAGAATGGCCTGCGCGGCCTTTTTGCCAGCGCCCATTGCCAGAATGACCGTTGCTGCGCCCGTCACGGCGTCGCCGCCCGCATAGACATGCTTTTTGCCCGTGCGGCCGTGTTCGTCCGTCGTGATGCCGCCCCACGTTTCGGTCGGCAGGTCAGGCGTGGTTTTCTTAATCAGCGGATTCGGGCTATTGCCGATAGCGACAACGACCGTCTCCACGGGCAGTTCAAACTCGCTGCCGGGCTTCGGCACAGGACGGCGGCGTCCGCGCTCGTCTGGCTCGCCCAGTTCCATTTCCACGCACGTCATGGCGCGGACAAAGCCGTTTTCATCGCCCAGAATCGCCTTTGGGTTCGTCAGCATCCGGAAGTGGATGCCTTCCTCCTTGGCGTGGTGGACTTCCTCTTTGCGGGCGGGCATTTCCGCCTCGCTGCGGCGGTAGACGATCGACACATCCGCCCCCAGACGTCGCGCACAGCGAGCCGCGTCCATCGCGACGTTGCCGCCGCCAATGACTGCCACGCGCTGACCGACCTTCACGGGCGTATCATGCTCCGGGAAGGTGTAGGCGCGCATGAGGTTGATGCGGGTCAGGAACTCATTGGCGGAATACACGCCGCAGAGGCTTTCGCCGGGAATCTTCTGGAAGTTCGGCAAACCAGCGCCCGAACCGACGAAGACCGCGTCGTTGCCCTCTTCCAGCAGCTCTTCCACCGTCATGGCGCGGCCGACAACCGCATTCGTGACGATTTTCACGCCCAGTTTGCGGATATTGTCGATTTCCTTCTGCACGAGCGCTTTCGGCAGACGGAACTCCGGGATGCCGTACATCAGCACGCCGCCGGGGGTATGGAGCGCTTCGTAGACGGTCACGTCCCAGCCCGCGCGCGCCAAATCCGCCGCGCAGGTCAGACCCGCGGGGCCAGAACCGACAACTGCCGCTTTCTTGCCCGTCGGCGCTGCTGTTTCCGCGGACACCGTGCCCTCGGTCATGGCATAATCCGCCGCAAAGCGTTCCAGACGGCCAATAGCGACCGGTTCGCCCTTGATACCGCGGACGCACTTGCTTTCGCACTGCGTTTCCTGCGGGCAGACGCGGCCGCAAATCGCCGGAAGGCCGTTCTGCAAGCGAATCGTCTCATACGCTTCTTGGAACTCGCCCTTCTTAATATGCGCGATGAAGTCCGGAATCGGCACATTCACCGGGCAGCCCTTGACGCAGGGCGCATTCTTGCAATGCAGGCAGCGGTCAGCTTCCTCCATGGCGATTTCGCGGGTGTAGCCCAACGCGACTTCCTTGAAATTCGTCGCGCGGACGTCCGGCTGCTGCTCCGGCATCGGATGCTTCTGAAGACTCATGTTCGGCATTATCGAACACCTCCCGTCAGGCGGCACTTGTGGAGCTTTTCCATCGCCCGCTGCTCTTCCGGGCGGAACATGCGGCTGCGGGAAATTGCTTCCGCCCAGTCCACCTGATGCCCATCAAAGTCCGGGCCGTCCACGCACGCGAATTTCGTCACGCCGCCAACCGTCACGCGGCAGCCGCCGCACATGCCCGTGCCATCAATCATAATCGGGTTCATGGACACGATGGTCTTGATGTCCTTGGGCTTAGTCAGGTCGCATACGGCCTTCATCATCGGCAGCGGGCCGATGGCAATCACTTCGTCGTACGCCTTGCCTGCATCAAGCTTCGCCTGAAGCGCCTGCGTCACAAAGCCCTTGTTGCCGTTCGAACCGTCGTCGGTCATGATGGTCAGGTCGGTGCAGGCCGCCGCCAGTTCATCCTTCAGGATGATGAGGTGTTCGTTGCGGAAGCCGACAATCAAGTCCACCTCGCAGCCCGCCTCGTGCAGCGCCTTTGCCTGCGGATAGGCAATCGCCACGCCCAGACCGCCGCCGATGACCGCCGCGCGCTTGACGCCTTCGGTATGGCTCGGCTCACCCAGCGGGCCGACGAAATCCAGCAGCGCGTCGCCCTCGTTCAGCGTATCGAGCTTCATGGTCGTGTAGCCGACTTTCTGGAAGATGATGGTGACAGTGCCCTTCTCGCGGTCGTAACCGGCAATGGTCAGCGGGATGCGTTCGCCTTCCTCATCAATGCGGAAGATGATGAACTGCCCTGGCAGCGCCTTGCGCGCCACCAGCGGCGCTTCGATTTCCATGAGCGTGACCGTTTCATTCAGCACACGCTTTTTGACAATGGGAAACATATTGTGCCTTCCTCCCTCTTGTGAAAAGGATATCAGTTTATTCTATCGCAATGGCGGCGGAATTGCAAGCGAGAAATGTTCTTTTTGCGTATTTCTGCAACCAGCAGTGGCATTTTCAGGGATTCATGCGGAACCAGCAGAAGGATGTCGCGCTCGGCAGATCCCAAATCGTCAGCTTATAGCCGTCGGGCATATCGAACCACGCAAAGTCGTTGACCCCGTATGAGCCGCGATTGGGCGCATCTGCAAACGGCACGCCGATGATGGAAATCGCCACGCCGCCGTCGGTCGTCTTGACCCCCTTGTAGTAGGAATCATCCTGATGGGCATCAAGGAACGCCTGAATACGGTCCGTATAAGCGAAATTCGGCCCGCAATGAATCACCAGCGCGTAATCCAGATACGGCGCAAGGTCCGGCAGTTCCTCCTCCGTGTAGCCAAAATCGCGCAGCGTGCCGATGAACATCATGATATGGCGCGCGCGCTTCTTCGCCACCAGCAGATCGCCCACCTGCAGGTTCTCCGCCAGTTTGTCATACGACGGCATTCCCTTGCCCTTGCGGTGGCTGTACACATGGTTCTTGCCGTACTTGCCATACTGCAGAATCATGTTGGACAGGCTGTCATGCTTCGGCAGCCCCGCCTCGGCATACACCCACTGCGTGAAGCCGGAACAGTCCAGCCCATAGAGATAGTACGAACCCTTGTCATAGAAGCGGGTCTGCTCCCAGATTTCGCGCTTGCTGTACAGCGGCGCGCGGGAGAACAGGCGCGTCAATGTCGTTTCGTCATCTGCCTTGCCGCCGAAGAAATACGGGCAGCCATCCACAAACGTCGCTGTCACCTCAGCGCCGGTCATTTCGTTGTAGCGGCGCACAAAGTCGTTCCCCTCTTCCAGCATGGAAAAGGCAGCATCCAGCAGCTTCGAGCGCTCCACCTCCGCCTGCGCCGGCAGAATGGACAGCACCATCGTCAGCATCAGCACCAGCAATGCTGTCAGTTTTTTCATCGTGTTTCTTCCTTTCTTCCTCCGGCGTTTGTGCCGAATATCGACATTATAGCACATCCGCCATCATATGACAAGTACACCCGTGCGGGCTTTCCATTCCGAAGTCGGTCTGCCTGACAGGAAAAAACACCGCCCAGCATAAAAAGTCAGCGTGTTGATTTTTCCCGCGAATTTTATCGTTTTCCCTGTTGACATATTTAATAGGAAGATATAGAATAGACGGCGGACTGATTTTTTACCGCGTCTCCCGCGTGCGGTACAAGGAGGTTACGGGATGTTTTTTCTGCTTTTTGGTTTCTGGGTGCTGCTCAACGGCAGCTGGACGCTCGAAATTGCGCTGATTGGGCTGGTTGTCTCGGCGGCGCTGTACGCGTTCATCGTCAAATTCATGGGTTACTCGCCAAAGAAGGAATGGGCGATTGTGCGCCGTCTGCCGCGCATCATCGGGTACTTTCTGTATCTGGTGAAGGAGGTTTTCCTCTCGGCGTGGGCGACGATCAAGCTCGTCTGGTCGCCGAAGCTCGTTGTTGAGCCGGAAATCACCTCATTCCACACCCATGTGCGGACCCTGCCCGGCAAAGTGGTGCTGGCAAACTCCATCACCATGACCCCCGGTACGATTACCGTGGACATGCACGACGATTTGTTCCTCATCCACTGCCTTGACACGTCCTTTGACGTGGGCAAAGAGGGGTTTGAGATGGAACGCCGCGTGATGGCGGTGGAAGGAACGCCGAAAGCCAAGAAATCCAAGAAGGGAGCGAAAAAAGCATGACGGATGCCTACGCATTTCTCTACAACGGGACGCTGATTGTCATCGGCGTACTGCTGCTGTTCTGCCTGATTCGCGCCATCCGCGGGCCGCGCATTGCCGACCGCGTCATTTCCATCAACATGATGGGTACGCTGATTGTTATCACCATCTGCGTGCTGGCATTCCTGATGAACGAGGGGTATCTGGTGGACATCGCGATGATTTACACGATGCTGTCCTTCCTCGCGGTGGTGCTGCTGACGAAGATTTACATGGGCGTCTACCGTGAAAAGCGCCGCCGCCGGGAAGCGGCAGAAAATCAGGCGAAAGAGGGTGAAGCGCATGAATGACTTCTGGCAGATTTTCCGTTTTGTGATTGCCGCCCTGCTGACGCTTGCCGGTGTATTCTGCATGATTTCCAGCGTTTTGGGGCTGTACCGCTTCCGCTATGCCCTCACGCGCATTCACGCCGCTTCGCTGATGGACACGGTCAGCATTTTTCTGATGCTCTCCGGTCTGTCCGTCGCGACCGGCTTTACCGTGGCGACGGCAAAAATGGTCGTCGTGATTCTGTTTTTGTGGATTACCAGCCCCGTCGCGTCGCACCTGATTGGGCGGCTGGAAGTGACCATCAACGATGAGTTGGAAAAGGACATGACCGTCATGGACGAAACGGCGGTTCAGCACGAAAAGGAGGGCGACTGACCATGCAGGTGCTGCACATTCTGCTGCTGGTATTCATCATCAGCTGCGCTGTCTCCGTCTCGCTGACGAAGAACCTGCTGACGGCGCTGGTCATCTTCATGGGGCAGTCGCTGGCGATGAGCGTTATCTGGATTCTGCTGGAATCGCCCGACCTTGCGATTACCGAAGCGGCTGTCGGCGCGGGCATCACAAGCCTGCTTCTGTTCGTGACGCTGAAAAAAATCCACGCCATCGACATCCAAAAGGGCACGGACAAGACCACAAACAACGTTCAGGAAGGGGTGACGCGGCATGGCGAAGATCAGGAATAATTATGAAAAAAGCTGGTTTCCGCGGCTGCTGAAGTGGCTGGACGGCGGTTCTGGTCTGCTCGATGACGCCATGGCGCACGAACTGGACGAAGGCAGTGAAGAGCACCTGCTGCCCGACTCGCAGGACGCGCTTACCCGCGAAACGAAATTCGAGCAGCACCGTCAGGAGAGCTTGGACAAGGACGAGACGCTGTACGAGCGCTACCATCAATGGGCGCACACGCGCGGCAAGAAGCTGCTGACGTGGCTGTACCGTCTGCTGGCGGTGGTTGTGTGCTTCTCCATCATCTGGGTGCTGCTGCAGACGGCCAGCTACCTGCCGCCGTTCGGCAATCCCGACAACCCGGTCAACAACGAAGTCAGCCAGCGCTACATTGAGAAGGGCATGGAGGAAACCGGCGCGGTCAACATCGTTGCGGGCATGATTCTGGACTACCGCGCATTTGACACCTTGGGTGAATCGAACGTGCTGTTCATTGCCGCCTGCTCGGTGCTGATTCTGCTGCGCGTATCCGGCAGCAAGGACGGCAAGCCCTCCACCGAACAGCTGGAAGCCGAAGCCGACGACCGCATGTATGAGCCGAAGAACGACGCCATCCTGCAGCACGCGGCGAATTTTCTTGTGCCGCTGATTCTTATGTTCGGCGTGTACGTCATTTTGAACGGACATATTTCCCCCGGCGGCGGCTTCTCCGGCGGCGCGATTATGGGCGCAGGGCTGATTCTGTACCTGAACGCGTTCGGCTTCAAGCGCACGGAGCGTTTCTTCACTTTTACGACGTTCAAGATTGTGTCCTGCGTCGCGCTGTCGTTCTATGCGCTGAGCAAGGCGTACAGCTTCTTCACCGGCGCGAACCATCTGCCGTCCATCATCACAACGGGTACGCCCGGCATGATTTTCTCCGCAGGGCTGATTCCGTACCTGAACATCGCCGTCGGACTGGTCGTCTGCTGCACGATGTACGCCTTCTATACGCTTTTCAGAAAGGGGGACATGTAAGCCATGAATTTTACAAACTACGAAGAAATGGCTGCCATGATTCTCTTCGGCATCGGCTTCACAACGCTGCTGCTGCACAAGAACATGATTAAGAAAATTATCGGTTTCTCGATGATGGACAGCGCCATTTACCTCTTTCTGGCTGTCAAGGGCTACATTGCAGGGCGGAAAGCGCCGATTGTGGTGGACGGCATTACGTCCATGGAAGCCTACATCAACCCCATTCCGGCAGGTCTGGTGCTGACGGGCATCGTCGTCTCCGTGTCGGTGACGGCGCTGATGCTCGCGCTGACCGTCCGGCTCTATCGGCAGTATCACACGCTGGATATTGACGAGATTACCGCACTCTGCCGGAAGGAGGAGGAAACCTGATGTCACAGCCGCTCTGGCATTCCATCCCCTATCTGTGCATCCTGCTGCCGCTGGGTTCGGCGGCAGTGACCAGCGTCCTCAAGCCCCGGTGGGCGCGGTACTGGACGATGTTCGCGCTGCTGGTGGTCACGTCGCTCTCCGGCGTGATTTCCGCCATTTTCGCATCCGGCGCGGAGAGCTACACCTACATGATGGGTCACTTTCCCGCGCCGTGGGGCAACGAAATCCGCGCGGGTCAGTTGGAGGCCGTGACTGCCCTGTTCTTCAGCCTGATTATGCTGCTGAGCCTGCTCGGCGGCTTGAAAAAGATTGACGAGCACATTGACCAGAACAAGGTCAGCCTGTACTACGTCGTGCTGCTGCTGCTGACGGCGGCGCTGATGGCGCAAGTGTACACGAACGATATTTTCACCGCCTACGTCTTCCTTGAAATCATGACGCTGGCGGCGTGTGCGCTGATTGCCATCCGCAAGCGCGGGCGCACGCTCGTCGCCGCGACGCGCTACATGATCATGAACCTGATCGGCTCAGGTCTTTTCCTGCTGGGCATCATCCTGCTGTATGACCTGACGGGTCACCTGCTGATGAGCAACATGAAGGAAGCGGTTGCGGCGCTGGCGAAGTCCGGGCAGTATCAAGTGCCGCTGACGGTTGTCGTCGCGCTGATTTCCATCGGTCTGTCCATCAAGAGCGCCCTCTTCCCGTTCCACACATGGGTGCCGGATGCCTACGCCTATTCTACCCCGACGTCCGCTGCGGTGCTGTCCTCCTTGGTCAGCAAGGGCTATATCTTCCTGCTGATGAAGATTATGTACCGCGTAATTGGGCTGGACGTTATCGTCTCCACCGGGATTCAGGATGTGCTGTTCGTTTTCGCGCTTGTCGGCATGGTGATGGGCAGCATTTCCGCCATTCGTCAGACCGACATTCGCCGGATGATTGCGTTCTCCTCCGTCGCGCAGATTGGCTATGTCTTCATGGGCATCGGCTTGGGCACGGATGAAGGCATGATGGCGGCAACGTTCCACATCTTCAGCCATGCGGTGTGCAAGAGTATGCTTTTCCTCGCCGCGGGCGGCTTAGCGGACGCTTCCAACAACTCCAAGAAGTTCCGTGACCTGCGCGGTGCAGGCTTCCGCAGTCCGATTGCGGGCGTGGCGTTCACCATCGGCGCGCTGAGCATGGTCGGCTTCCCGTTCCTCGGCGGATTCGCATCGAAGCTGAATTTTGCCCTTGCCGCGATGGATGTCGGCGGCGCGCGGACGATGCTGGTGCTGATTACGCTGGCAATTTCGACGTGGCTGAACACGCTGTACTTCCTGCGCACAGTGATTACGCTCTACCGCAAGCCTGTGCCGGGGGCGGTGTATTCCGTCGCCCGCGGTCAGCGCGGCTTCTGCTTCAACGCCTCTCTGGTGGCGTTCTCCATCGTCAATGTGGCGCTGGGGCTTTTCGCACAGACCTTCGTCAGCACCATCACCGCGGGTTTGGCGACATTTGGGTAAGGGAGGAAACGAATGATGAATCTATGGCTGCTTCTTCCTCTGCTGCTGCCCATGCTGGCGGGGCTGCTTCTGCTGACAAAGCCGTTCGCGGAGGGGAAAATCCGCCGCCTGACGGTGCAAATCGGGTTGATTTTGACGCTCGTGTCGCTGCTTCCGGCGTTTCTGACGTCCGGGCGCGACCTGACGCTCTTCACGCTGTCGGACAACGTGGAGATTGCGCTGCATGTGGACGGCATCAGCATGTGCTTCTGTGTGCTGATGGCGTTCGTCTGGGCGGCGGCGGGGTTCTACTCGTTTGACTACATGGCGCACGAGGGGCATGAAAAGCGCTTCTACTGCCTGTATCTGCTGACGCTGGGCGTGCTGATGGGGCTGTGCATGTCCGGGAGTCTGGTCACCTTCTACATGTTCTACGAAGCCATGACGCTGCTGACCATGCCGCTGGTGATGCACTCTGGCAGCAAGGAAGCGGTCGCGGCGGGCATTAAGTACCTGATTTACTCCGTCGTCGGCGCGTCACTGGTGCTGCTGGGCATTTTCGCGATTGCCCCGTACGCGCAGTCGTTGTCCTTCGCGCCCGGCGGTGCGCTGGACATGGCGAAAGTCGCGGGGCACGAGGGCTTCGTGCTGGCGATTGGCGGTGCGATGCTGCTTGGCTTCGGCGCGAAGGCGGGTCTGTATCCGCTGCACGGCTGGCTGCCGACGGCGCACCCGGCCGCGCCTTCCCCGGCGTCGGCGGTGCTGTCCGGCGTCATTACGAAAGCGGGCGTGCTGGGTCTTTTGCGCGTCATTTACTGCTTCCTCGGCGCACAGAATCTGCGCGGAACGTGGGTGCAGACGGTGCTGATGGCGCTCTCGCTCTTGACGGTTTTCATCGGTTCGCTGCTGGCGTACCGGGAGCATCACCTCAAAAAGCGGCTGGCATGGTCTACGGTCAGTCAAGTGAGCTACGTCGTGTTCGGGTTGAGCACGCTGCATCCGCTGGGGCTGCTCGGCGCCATGCTGCACGTCGTGTGCCACTCGCTGGTCAAGGACGTGCTGTTCATGGGCGCTGGCGCAGTCATCTTGAAAACAGGCGAAACGCAGGTGGATGCTCTCCGTGGTATCGGCAAGCGGATGCCGGTCACGATGTGGTGCTTTGCTATCGGCAGCCTTGGGCTGATTGGCATTCCGCCGTGTCTGGGCTTTTTCAGCAAGTGGGAACTGGCGCAGGGCAGCCTTGCCATGACGGGCGTAGCTTCATGGCTGAACTGGTTTGGGCCCGTTGTGCTGCTGCTCTCCGCCCTGTTGACGGCTGGCTACCTGATGCCGATTGTTCTGCGCGGCTTCTTCCCCGGAAAAGACGTGCAAGTCGGCGAAAAGTGCGAAGCGTCCGCGTCGATGCTCATTCCCATGCTGGTGCTGACGGTGCTGTCAGTGGCGCTGGGCATGTTCCCGTCGCTGCTGACCGACCTTCTTTCCCCCATTTTGACCGCACTGCTGTAAGGAGGAAGCGCATATGCTGTTATTCTTGACCATCGCGCTGCCCATGCTTGGCGGCGCGGCAATGGGACTGATGCGCTTTTCCAGCGCGAAATCCCGCGGAATCTACGTTGAAACCATCGTGCTGGCGACGAGCATCCTGACGTGGGTGCTGCTGCTCACCCGCACGGATACCACCTACGTTCTCTGCCACATGAACAGCGAGCTGGCGCTTGCGTTCCGTGTGGACGGCATGAGCTGCATTTTCGCAGGTCTGGTATCCATCCTCTGGCCGCTGGCGTCGCTGTACGGCTTTGAGTACATGCAGCATGAGGAGCGCCCGAACACGTTCTTCAGCTACTACACGATGAGCTACGCCGTCACGCTGGCCGTCGCGTTCTCGGCGAACCTGTTCTCGCTCTACGTCTTTTATGAGTGCCTGACGCTGATTACCCTGCCGCTTGTCATCCACAAGAAGGACACCATGTCCATCCGCGCAGGGCGCAAGTACCTCACCTTCTCCATCTCCGGCGCGGCGCTGGCGTTCATTGCGCTGGTGTTCATCATCTACTACGGCACGACAACGGACTTTGTCCTCGGCGGCGTGCTGGACGCGGAAAAAATCAGCGGGATGGAAGAACTGCTGAAATTCGTGTTCCTGCTGGCGTTCGTCGGCTTCGGCACGAAAGCGGCTGTTTTCCCGATGTACGCATGGCTGCCGGCGGCTTCTGTCGCCCCGACGCCCGTGACAGCGCTGCTGCACGCGGTGGCGGTCGTCAACGCGGGCGCGTATGCTGTCCTGCGCGTGATTTACTACTCCTTCGGCGCGTCGTTCCTCTACGGGACGTGGGCGCAGACGGTCGCTTTGCTGCTTAGCTGCTTCACGATTCTCTTCGGTTCGACAATGGCGGTTCGCGAGCAGCACTTCAAGCGCCGTCTGGCGTACTCGACCATCTCCAACCTGTCCTACATGCTCATGGGCGCGGCGCTGATGACTCCCGACGGCATGACGGGCAGCTTGAGCCATCTGGTGATTCACGGCGTGATCAAGATTACGCTGTTCTACTGCGCGGGCGCGATTCTCATCAAGACCGGCAAGGAGTATGTGCAAGATCTGCGCGGATACAGCAGGATTATGCCTGCGACGTGTGGCATCTTCCTGCTGGGCAGCATTGCGTTGGTCGGCACGCCGCCGCTGGCAGGCTTCGTCAGCAAGTGGAATCTGCTGACCGCCGCGTCCGCCACGGAGCTGCCAATGGGAACCGTCGCGATTGTCTGCCTCATCATCTCCGCCATCCTGACGGCAATTTACCTCTTCACCGCCGCACTGCCGATGTACTTCCGCCCGCTCAACGCGGATCAGGCGCAATTGGCGGGGCAGAAGCTCGATCCCAGCTGGATGATGCTCGTGCCGATGGGGATTTTGTGCGCGCTGATGATAGGTCTGGGGCTGTGGTCGCAGCCGCTGGTGACATTCCTGCGGAATATTTCCGCTGGTGTGATTTTCTAAGGACAGGAGGAAAGAAAGATGACATCGTGGATTCTGATTTTGCTGACCTTCCTGCCCTTCCTCGCCGCCATCATCGCCTATATGCTTGGCCGCCGGGATGAACGCGCCATGAACGGGTTCGTGAGCATCACGGGCATTGTGATTTTCGCGCTGAGCGTGGTGCTGCTGTTCCTGCCGGAGGGCGAAGTCGCCCTGCCCGGCTTCTGCGGGCTGGGGCTGTACCTGCGTGCGGACGGCTTCCGCGGGCTGTACAGCTGCGTTGCCGCCTTCATGTGGATGATGACGGGGCTGTTTGCGCCAGAATACTTCCAGCATCACGGCAACAAGGCGCGGTACAGCTTCTTCACGCTGATGACGCTCGGCGCGACGCTGGGCGTGTTCCTCTCGGACAACCTCGGCACGACGTTCCTGTTCTTCGAAATCATGTCGTTTGCCAGCTATGCATGGGTCGCGCAGGAGGAAACGCCGGGCGCGCTCAGGGCGGCGGCGACGTACCTTGCGGTGGCGGTCATCGGTGGTCTGACGACGCTGATGGGCTTGTTCCTCTTGCAGCATCAGCTGGGGACACTCGACTTTGCGTCCCTGCGCGCCGCCATGGGGCAGCAGGACGTGACCGTCGCGGTGTGGCTGACGCTGGTCGGCTTTGGTGCGAAAGCCGGTCTGTTCCCGCTGCATATCTGGCTGCCGAAAGCGCACCCGGTTGCGCCTGCGCCCGCGTCGGCGCTTTTGTCGGGCATCCTGACAAAATCCGGCGTGTTCGGGCTGATTGTGCTGTGTGCGAACCTGATGCAGGGCAACGCCGCGTTCGGCAATGCGCTGATGATTTTCGCCGCGATTACGATGTTCCTCGGCGCACTGCTGGCGCTGTTCTCCACCGACCTCAAACGGACGCTCGCCTGCTCGTCGATGAGCCAAATCGGCTTCATCACGCTGGGGCTGTCGGTGATGGTGCTGCTGGGCGACGAAGGCGCGCTGGCGGCGTATGGCAGCGTGATGCACATGCTGAACCACTCGCTCATCAAGCTGACGCTGTTCATCGCGGCGGGCGTGGTGTACATGAACCTGCACGCACTGAATCTTGATGATATCCGCGGCTTCGGGCGCAAAAAGCCGCTGCTGCACATTGCGTTCCTGCTGGGGGCGCTGAGCATTGCGTGCATCCCGCCGCTGGGCAGCGGGTACAACAGCAAGAGCCTGCTGCACGAAGGGCTGCTGGAACTGATTGGCGAAATGCAGGCGGCAGGCAGCGCGTGGATGGGCTACAAGGCGATTGAAGTGCTCTTCCTCATCAGCGGCGGATTGACCGTCGCGTACATGGCGAAGCTGTACATCTGCATTTTTTGGCAGAAGCACCCGACCCGTCAGGCAGAATTCGACGGCATGACGCACTACATGAACGGCACAACCGCGTTTGCGCTGCTGGGCAGTGCGGCGGCGCTCCCCTTCCTGGGCGCACTGCCGGGGCTGCTGCTCACGCCGTTCGGGGCAAAAAGCGTGTCGTTCTTCGGCGTACTCGCGCTGAAGGAAGCGATTGCGTACTTCTCGGCGGAGAACCTGCAGGGCGCGGCGATTTCCATCATCATCGGCGCGGCGGTGTATCTGCTGATTGTCCTGCCGCTGCTGACGCGCAAGGACGAAAGCGGTGTGCGCCTGTACGTCAATCGCTGGAACGAGAAGCTCGACTTGGAGAACGCCGTCTACCGTCCGCTGCTGCTGACGCTGCTGCCGCAGGTGCTGACGCTGGTGTTCCGCTTCATTGCGGAGCTGCCGGAAAACCTCGTGATGGCAAGCCGCGCGACCATCTTCCGGATGCGCAAGACGCGCAAGCCCGTGCCAGTCGGCAACCGCTTCACCTACACGCTGGGGCGCGCGCTGAATGCACTGGCGCGGCTGCTTAACCGCACGATTCTGCACCGCCACCCGATGCGCACGGACTTCGAGTATGTGCTGGACGCTTCCTTCCGTGAAGTTTCCAGTGGCATCCGCAGCATGAGCGTGAGCATTTCCTTCGGGCTGCTGCTGCTGTGCATTGGGCTGTATGTAACCTGTTTGTATCTGCTGCAATAATCGGCATAATGATTTGCGGAGGCATTTCCGGGCTGCGAACCCTTGTGCAGCCCGGTTTTTGCTACTAAAACAATGGGTTTTCGCTGTTTTCGATACTTTTCGTCAGCGTTCTTTGGCAGATTTGGGCGTTTTTAGACAAATTGTCGCAGAAGCTGGCGGGAAGCATACTTGTCATTTTCCCATTTCTGTGGTATGATACACAACGGCAATGCAAACAATGATTTTGCATCGCAATGTTTGATTCCGGAGCAGGGCATTCAACGGCATTCCACGAAAGCCCCTTTGCAAATAAAAAGGAGGATTCCCATGCCTACGACATCTTTTGACAAGGATTCCATCAAGGCATCCATTATCGGCAAGCTGCAGCGCTATAACGGCCGCACCATCGAGGAAGCATCGAATGGGCAGATTTATCGCGCACTGGCTTCCACCGTCCGCGACCAGATCATGCAGAAATGGATGATTTCCCGCGAAGAGCGCAAGACGAACAACAACAAGCGTCTATTTTACCTCTCCGTGGAATTTCTGATGGGTCGCAGCCTATACACCAACATCCTGAACCTCGTCTCGCTTGATGCCTACAAGCAAGCGCTGGACGAACTGCACATCGACGTGGACAAGGTGCTTCAGGAAGAGCCTGAACCCGCGCTGGGCAACGGCGGTCTGGGCCGTCTGGCAGCGTGCTTCATGGACTCGCTGGCGTCCCTTGACCTGCCTGCGATGGGCTGCTCCATCCGCTATGAATACGGTCTGTTCCGCCAGAAGATTGTGGACGGTCAGCAGGTCGAGCTGCCGGACTACTGGCTGGGCAACGGCAACGTGTGGGAAATGCCCGTAATGGAGGATGCCTGCGAGGTGCACTTCAACGGTCACGTTGAAATGGGTAACGAGAACGGCCGCACGGTGTTCCGTCACGTCGGCTACAACACGGTCGAGGCTGTCCCCTACGACATGCCGCTGGTGGGCTATGACACCTCCACCGTCAACAGTCTGCGCCTGTGGAGCGCCCGCGCCCCGAAGCGCATCGACCTGAGCGACTTCAACCACGGCCACTATGTGCAGGCGTCGGAGGAAAAGGAACTGGCGGAAGCTATCTCCAACATCCTCTACCCCGAAGACAACCACTATGAAGGCAAACTGCTCCGCTTGAAGCAGCAGTATTTCTTCACCTCCGCCACCCTCCAGTACATCCTCAAGGACTTCAAGAAGCTCAACGGCACGAACTGGAGCAAGCTGCCGGAGAAGGTCGTCATCCACATCAACGACACGCATCCGGGTCTGGCGATTCCGGAACTGATGCGCCTGCTGATGGACGAAGAAGGCTTGGGCTGGGACGAAGCGCAGCAGATTGTCAGCCGCACGATGGCGTACACCAACCACACCATCATGGCGGAAGCGCTCGAAAAGTGGCCGGAAGACATGGTGAAGAGCCTGCTGCCGCGCATCTATCAGATTCTGGTGGAAATGAACAAACGTCTCTGCGCGCGCCTGTGGAACTTCTTCCCCGGCGAAGCGGAGCGCGTGGGTCGCATGGCGATTATTGCCTACGGTTACATCCACATGGCGAACCTGTGCGTTGCCATGACGTTCTCCACCAACGGCGTGAGCAAGCTGCACGGCGATATCCTCAAGCAGGAGACGTTCCACGACTTCTACCTCGTTATGCCGGAGAAGTTCAGCGCAATTACCAACGGCATCACGCATCGCCGCTGGCTGATGGCGTGCAACCCGGAACTGACCAAGCTTATCTGCGACACCATCGGCACAGACTGGGTGAAAGATCCGGAGCTGCTGCATGACCTTGCGCCTTATGCTGACGACGCGGCGTTCCGCGAGCAGTTTGAGAAGATTAAGCACAACAACAAGGTTCGCCTGTCGAATTTCCTGAAAGAACATCAGGGCGCAATCGTTGACCCGAACTTCATCTTCGACGCACAGTCCAAGCGGCTGCACGAATACAAGCGTCAGATGCTCAACGCTTTGCACATCCTTGTGCTGTACAACCGCATCGTCAATGACCCGAACTTCACCATGCGGCCGCGTGTGTTCATCTTCGGCTCGAAGGCAGCGCCGGGCTACAACCGTGCCAAGCTGATTATCCGCTTCATCAACGGTCTGTCCGCGCTGATTGCCAAGCACCCGCGCGCCAGCAAGATGCTGCAGGTCGTCTTCCTCGAAAACTACGACGTGTCCAGCGCGCAGCTGCTGATTCCGGCAACCGAAATCTCCGAGCAGATTTCCACCGCGTCCAAGGAAGCCAGCGGCACGGGCAACATGAAGTACATGATGAACGGCGCCATCACGATCGGCACGATGGACGGCGCAAACGTCGAGATTTCCGAGCAGGTCGGCATGGATAACATCTACATCTTCGGTATGCGTTCCGACACGGTGCTGGATATGTACCGTGAGCGCAACTACAACCCGATGACCATCTTTGAGACGAATCAGGAACTGCGTCTGGCGTTGACCCAGATGATCGACGGCACCGTGCTGCCGGACGCGCCGAGCGCCCTGCAAGATTTGTATCACAGCCTGCTGATTGGCGACTGGGGCAACATGGCCGATCCGTTCTTCGTCCTGAAAGACTTCGGCTCGTACTCGATGGCGCAGCGCCGCATCGACGCGGATTATGCCGACCGCGACAAGTGGAACCGCATGGCGGTCATCAATACCGCAATGTCCGGTGTTTTCTGCTCCGACCGCACAATTCGCGAGTACAACGACACCATTTGGCATCTTGACCCGCTCAAGCGCAAGGTATAAACTGCATATTTTCGAGAGCACTGCGGAAAAATATCCATCCGCAGTGCTCCCGCTTCAAAAGTCCGGAGCATTTCGGGCTTTTTTGCCGTGTTTCCGCAATTATTGATGATTGGATGGATGGATATCATGCTGCTGCACGATTCCCACAACGAATTTTATCGCACACCGTCCGGCCCTGCTCCGGCTGGCAGCAATGTTCTGATTCGCCTGCACTGCGACGAAGCGACGAGCGTCGTCCTGCGCACTTGGATGACGGAAGAACTTTGCTACACCATGCTGCCGACCGCTGAGCATGTCTGGGAAGTTGCCATTCCCCTGCCGACCACGCCGGGGCTTTTCTGGTATTACTTCCTGATTTACCGCAAGGACGGCCGCACCATCCGCTATGGCAACCAGCCGGACAAACTTGGCGGCGTCGGTGTCGCGTATGACCACGGCGAGCCGGAATCCTTCCAGATTACGCTCTACGACCCGGCTTACAAGACGCCGAATGCTTTCCACGGGGCGAATATCTACCAGATTTTCCCCGACCGTTTCCGCCATGCGCCAACAAAAGCCGTTGATGACCGCAAAGACCGCTATGTCCACAAAAACTGGGACGAAGAGCTGCTGGGCGTGGGCGACCTGCGCGGCGGCAAGTATCAGGAACTGGATTTCTACGGGGGCACGCTGACCGGCATTCAGGAGAAGCTGCCCTACCTGAAGGACATGGGTATCGACATCATCTACCTGAACCCGATTTTCCGCGCACGGTCGAATCACCGCTACGACACGGGCGACTACACGCAGGTTGACCCGCTGTGCGGCACGAACACGGAGTTCACCGAACTGTGCGAAGCGGCGAAGAAAGTCGGCATCCGCGTGATGCTCGACGGCGTGTTTTCCCACACGGGCGAAGACAGCGTGTACTTCAACCACTTCGGGCATTATCCGACGCTCGGCGCCTATCAGGGGCAATCCTCCCCCTACTACGACTGGTACACCTTCAACCACTATCCGGAAGACTACAAGGCATGGTGGGGCATTCTCTCCCTGCCGGAGCTGCGCAAGGACAATCCGGAATACCAGAAGTTCATGTTCCAGCCGCACGAGGGTGTTGTGCCGCGTTGGATTGAGGCGGGCAGCTGCGGCTGGCGGCTGGATGTGGCGGACGAATTGCCGGTGGACTTCCTGCGCAAGCTGCGCGCCGCCGCAAAGGCCGCCGACCCGGAAGCCGTTGTCTTGGGCGAAGTGTGGGAGGACGCGAGCAACAAGGTTGCTTACGGCGAAACGCGCTGCTACTGCACAGGCGACACGCTCGACAGCGTGATGAACTACCCCGTGCGCGAGGCGATTCTCAACTTTGTGATGGGCAAAACGTCCGCCAGCACCTTTGTGCGCCTGATTCACCATCAGGAGGAGGTTTACCCGGCGCAGTTCCGTTACGCGCTGATGAACCTCGTCGGCAGCCACGACCGCTGCCGTGCGCTGAACATCCTTGCTGGACGCGAATGTCAGGAACTTAGCAAGGCAGATCAGCAGCATGTCCACCTGAACGTGGAAGAGTACGAGTTAGCTGTGAGGCGCTACAAGCTTTGCATCGACCTGCTGTGCGCGCTGCCGGGCTGCGCAACGGTGTACTATGGGGACGAAGTTGGGCTGACCGGCTGCCACGACCCGTGGAATCGCCGCGCCTTCCCGTGGGGGCGCGAAGACAAGTCGCTGCAGAAATACGTCGCAAACAAGCTGCGCCATCGGCAGGAATCCGACCTGCTGCGCCTCGGCTACTGCGACATCGAAGCGCCCGATGACGACACGCTGCTCATTACACGCCGCATGAAGGACGGTCACGACGCGCTTGGGCAGGAAACGACCGTCACGGGCAAGGAAATCATCAAGGTGTGCCGGAAGCTGCACTAAAAGGTACAATTGCATAGCAATAGCGCCGCTTGGTCTCATTGTGAAATCAGGCGGCGCCTTTCGTTACTCAATCCCCGCCGGGCGCACAGTCGTCCGCCCTGTCGGCTCCTGCCACACGTCATAGAAGCCAATCAAGTTGCCCGGATTCGTCGTCCGATACACCTGCACGGCGCGGCGCAAATCCTCCCGCTCGATGCGGACGCTCAGCCCACACCCCATCGCCACCGCGCGCGGCGTAATCATCACCGACGCACGAACCCCGTGCTGGCGCAAATCGCGTTCAAACGCCATCACCTGCTGCCGCGAACGGAACGCCGCAATGCAAAACTCCTCCCTCATCGGTTCTACCGCCTCCTTTTCGCCATTAGAATAATATGAAAAAACGCCCGCCGAGGTTCGCGGACGATGGAGGAAATGCGTCGATGATTTATCTGGACAATGCCGCGACAAGCTTCCCGAAGCCGCCGGAGGTCATTCGGGCGATGGCGGGCGTGGAGGAGAAGATGGGCGCGAATCCCGGACGCGGCGGGCATCGGCTGGCACTGCGCGCGGGTCGGGTGGTGGAGCACTGCCGGGAGGAAGCTGCGCGTCTGCTGGGTGTGCATCATCCGGAGCGAATTCTGTTCACCGCAAACTGCACCGAAGCGCTAAATCTCGCCATTTCCGGCACGCTGCGGCGCGGCGACGAGGTCATCTGCTCCTACGCGGAACACAACGCTGTCATGCGGCTGCTCGACCGCTACGTTTCGCGCGGGGAAATCACGGTGCATATGCTTGCGCCGGATGAACGCGGTATCCTGTCCCCTGCTTCTCTACGCCGCGTCATCAGCCGCAAAACCGCACTGGTGATCATCGCCCACGCCAGCAACGTCACGGGGCTGATTCAGCCGATTGCGCAGCTGGGCGCGGTCTGCCGGGAGCGCGGCGTTCCCCTGCTGGTGGATGCGGCGCAGACGGCCGGGATGGCGGACGTTTCGCCAGACGTGCTGTGCGCAGACATGGTGGCCATGCCGGGGCACAAGGGGCTGCTGGGGCCGCAGGGTACGGGACTGCTTGTGCTGGGCTACGGCATGAACCCTGAACCGCTGCTGCTTGGCGGAACCGGCTCGATGAGCGAGAGCGTCCGTCAGCCGGACATGCTGCCCGACCGCTACGAGAGCGGTACGGTGAACCTGCCCGGCATAGCGGGGCTGTACGCAGGGCTGAAGTTCGTGCGAGCGCACCGGGCGGAAATCGAGGAATACGAGCTGGCGCTGTGCGATCGCCTGCGCGCGCGGCTGCGGGAGATTCCCGGCGTACGCATCCTCTGCGACGATGGGCAGGCGCATATGGCGATTACGAGCATTGTCGTGCCGGGGCATGACGGCGGAGCGCTGGCGGATGCGCTGGATGCGGCGGATATTGCCGTACGCGCGGGGCTACACTGCGCGCCGACCGTCCATGCGTGGCTGGGAACGCTGCAAAGCGGCGCGATTCGCTTTTCGCCGGGGCTTTACAACACGGCGCAGGAGATGGACGACACAGCGCTGCTGCTGGCGCGATTATTGCAAGCATAAGAAAATCCCTGCACCGTTTGCGTGATGCAGGGATTTTTCTGAATATGCGGTGAAGCCGCTTACCAAGACAGCACTTCGTGACCCGTATCCGTCACAAGCACCATGATTTCCCACTGTGCCGACGGTTTGCCGTCCGCCGTGAAGATTTCCCATGTGTTGCCCGGATGCGTTCCAACCTCGTCCGTACCCATATTGACCATCGGCTCGATGGTGAAAATCATGCCGGGAGCAAGCGCCATTTCCGTGCCGCGCTTCGTAACATAGCTAACCCACGGGTCCTCGTGGAATTCCAGCCCGCAGCCGTGGCCGCCGATTTCGCGCACGACGCGGTAGCCGTTCGCGCGGGCATGGTCGTTGACCGCCTGCCCAACGTCGCCCAAGAAGCCCCACGGCTTCACCTGCGCCAAGCCCAGTTCGACGCATTCCTTCGTCACTTGCACGAGCTTGCGATTTTCGTCGCTGACGTCGCCGATGCAGTACATGCGGGAGGAATCGGAAAAATAGCCATTCAGAATGGTCGAGCAGTCCACATTGATGATGTCGCCGGATTTCAGCACAACGTGCTTCGACGGGAAGCCGTGGCAGACCTGATCGTTCACCGACGTGCAGACGCTGTACGGGTAGCCCTCGTAGTTCAGCGGTGCGGGAATGCCGCCCATATCGCGCGTCATGGTGGCCACGATGTCGTCGATTTCCGCCGTCGTCATGCCCTCATGAATTTGTTTTCCAATTTCGTCCAGTACGGCAATATTTATTTTGCAGCTTTCCTTGATTTTTTCAATCTGCTCCGGCGTTTTAATCATCTTATGCGTCGGAACGATGTGCCCCTGTGCCGCCAGCGATGCAATCTGCTGGTCAAACGCGCAGTGGCAGCTCTTGTATTTGCGGCCGCTCCCGCACCAGCAGGGGTCGTTGCGTCCCGGCAGATGCGGAAACGAGAAGGCAGGGAAATTCATACACTTTCCTTTCTACGATGGCGCTCAGCGGTGGTCGCCGAGGAAGAAAATCGCCAGCGTACCGGGGCCGGAGTGGGAGCCAATGACTGGGCCGACATACGTCACCAGAACGCCCGCAATGCCGGGGATTTCCGCCTTGATGATGTCCGCCAGCGCGTTCGCCTCATCCTCGCAATCGCCATGGCTGATGAAAATCATCTGCCCTTCCGGGTTGACGATATGCTCCTTGACGCGGTTGGCAAGGATGCGGATGCTGCGGCGGCGACCCGTCACCTTCTCCACAACTGCCAAATGACCTTCCTCATCAACGTGCATAATCGGCTTGATGCGCACGAGCGAACCGACAACCGCGCTGGTTGCAGATAGGCGGCCGCCGCGATAGAGGAACATCAGGTCGTCGACGGTGAACCAGTGAATCAGGTGCTGAATATGCTCCTTGACCCACTTTGCGTTCTCCTCGATGGGCATGCCCTGTTCGCGGTTCTGCAGCGCATAATGCACCAGCAGACCCTCGCCTGCCGACGCGCATCGGCTGTCAATCACGATGATTTTCTGATTCGGGTACTTCGGCGCAAGTTCCTTCGCCGCGTCCGCTGCGGCGGCATAAGTGCCGGACAGTCCGCTGGAGAACGTAATGCAAAGGACATCTTGACCCTCGTCCAGCAGCTTCTGGAAGCATTCCTCCCACGTCGCGGTATTGACGGCGGCGGTCTTAATCACCACGCCGCTGCGGAGCTGACGATAAGTCTCCTTTTTCGCCACTTCCGACGTTCCCGGAACGGAGGAAACGCCATTGATCGTGCAGGAAAGCGACACGATGTGGAAATCATGCTGTGCCTCCACCCAAGACTGCGGCATGTCAGTGGAAGAATCCGTAACAATATAGTACATTTTTGTCCTCCTGATGTGCTTTGGGGGAGCAGCGCCGCCTGCAGGCAGCGTCCACCTTCGCTTGTCTCCGAATCAGGATGTGCAGATTTGGAAACAATGCAGCTCTGCGGTCGCGCAAAAAAGGAGACAGAGGCTCTCACCTCTGCCTCCTGCGCAGACACATCAAATAGAAAAGATGCTCCCAGAGTGACGATGCACTGCATGCTTTTCACCCGCTGTTAAAGCAGGTAGGTGTCCTGCCGTCTGCATCTGCCTTCCCCTGGCGTTTTGCAACGGGGGCATGACATAGCCGAACATAGACCCGGACTCCATTTGTAGAAATGTGGGGAAAACCAGCGTGCTGTCAGACACCCCAGGAGCATCTCCCCCTGCCTTTCATTATAAGCAGGAGGAATCGCCGTGTCAAGAGGATTTTGAAATCAAATCAAACGAAATCGCAAACTTCCACGTTTAGAAAGGGAATGTTTGAAAATCAACAGCTTTCTAATGCGGATGCCGTTCCTTCGTTCCTCGCCCACCGCCGCTTAGCGCTGCACGCGGCCCGTGCCGGAACCCTTCATCAGGCTCTCGACCTCAGAGACGGAGACGCGGTTGTAGTCGCCCAGAATCGTGTGCTTCAGGCAGGATGCCGCCACAGCAAACTCCAGCGCGGTCTTTTCGTCCGCGTAGGTGTTCAGACCGTAAATCAGGCCGCCGCCGAAGGAGTCGCCGCCGCCCACGCGGTCAACGATATCGGTGATGGCGTACTTGCGGGAGAGGAAGAAGTCCTTGCCGTTGTACAGGCAGGCAGACCAGTCGTTGTGGTTGGCAGACTTCGACTCACGCAGGGTAATCGCCACGCGCTTGATGTTCGGGTAGGTCTGCATTGCCAGAGACGCAATCGCCTTGTAGTTCTCGATGTTCAGCGCGCCGTCTTCCACGTCGCCCTGAGATTCCGCCTTCAGGCCCAGAGACTTCTGGAAGTCCTCTTCGTTGGCGATAACGGTGTCAACGTACTTGACCAGCTCGGTCATGACTTCCTTGGCGTCTTTGCCATACTTCCAGAGGTTCTTGCGGTAGTTCAGGTCGCAGGACACATGGATGCCCTTCGCCTTCGCCGCCTTCACCGCTTCCAGAGACAAATCCGCCGCGCCCTGAGAGATGGCAGGCGTGATGCCGGTCAGGTGGAACCACGTCGCACCCTCAAACGCCTTGTCCCAGTCGATGTCGCCGGGCTTGGCTTCCGCGATGGCAGAACCCGCGCGGTCATAGATGACCTTGGAGGGACGCTGCACAGCGCCGGTTTCCAGATAGTAGATGCCCATGCGGCCGTCCTTGCGGACAATCTTAGTGGTATCAACGCCGAAGCCGCGCAGTTCGCGGATGCAGGCATTGCCGACATCGTTGGTGGGCAGCACGGTCACGAACGCGGTTTCCATGCCGTAGTTCGCCAGAGAAACAGACACGTTCGCCTCGCCGCCGCCGAAGGTCGCTTCAAGGGAGGGAGACTGGAACAGGCGCTCATACGCCGGGGACTTGAGGCGAAGCATGATTTCGCCGAACGTTACAACCTTAGCCATTGGATTTTTCCTCCTAATTTTATACTGGCAAATGATGCCTATGAATTACTTCTGCACCAGATGGAACGCGAAGCCGCCGATTTCGTCTTCCAGATAGATGGCGATCAGCTTGCCGTTCTTCACCACAGCGCTGTCCTCAACGAACTTGAAGCCACGCTGTTCCAGATGCCACTTCGCGCGCGGGACGCTGTTCGTACCGATAGCGATGTGGCCGTTCGTGCCGCGGCCCTGCTTCTTCATCAGCTCGTAGCCCGTGCCGACAAAGTTGGAGGAGTTGCCTTCCTTGATGGGCCAGCCCATGAGTGCGGAAATCTTCTTCGCCGTCTCCATGGAGCTCTCCGCGTCGGGGCAGTTCAGACCGATGTGGCGCACTTCAAAGCCGAGCATCTTGTCCACCGCAGAGCGGGTCAGGTCAGTGATGCGCTGCCAGTCCTTCGCAGCCACCGCGTCCTTCGGCACCATCCAGGAGCCGCCGCAGCAGAGAATCTTGTCGAACGCGAGGTAATCGAGCATGTTGTTCTCGTTGATGCCGCCCGTGGGCATGAACTTCATGTCCGGGTACACCGGCGCCATCGACTTGATGAGCTTCAAGCCACCGACCGCTTCCGCCGGGAACAGCTTGACAGCCTTCAGGCCATACTGAATCGCAATCTGCACATCAGACGGATTCGCCGTGCCGGGGCAGACAGGGATGCCCTTCTCCACGCAGTACTTCACCACGTCAGGAGACAGACCGGGGGACACAATCGCCGCCGCGCCAGCATTCACCGCACGGTCGACCTGCTCCGTCGTCAGCACCGTGCCCGCGCACAGCAGCACATCGGGCATGGCTTCATGCACGCGGCGGATGGCTTCCTCCGCAGCCGCCGTGCGGAAAGTGATTTCCGCCACCGGCAGACCGCCGTCAGACAGCGCCTTGCACAGCGGCACAGCGTCGTCCGCATCATTAACAGCAATGACCGGCACGAGGCCAGCCAAAGACAGCTTCTCCAAAAATTCCATGACACATCGTCCTTTCTCTGTGGTCTTACGCGTGCTTGTAAGCGTTTACAAGCAGTCATGCGGATGAAGGAAGGCTCGCTCCCTATCCACTTGACGCACACGAACTGAACCAGTATCATCATACAACGTTTTCTGTCTTCCGTCAAGGGAAAATGCAGCATTTTGCACATTTTTCGCGGAAAAAACGCGCAGACGGGGCGAAAGGGCGCGTCAGGAGCATCTTGCGAAATAGCGCCGAGCATGGTATAATAAAATCAGCATGAAAAGAGCGTTCATGCTCTTTCACAGAGAGAGGGATGAGGGATGAGCCAAGTCATTTCGTTCAAATGTCCGTCGTGCGGCGGCTATTTGGTTTTCGACCCGGTCAAGCAGCGTTTCCAGTGCCCTTATTGCGGCGGCAGCTTTGCTGAAAATGAGCTGAAGGAACAGTCCGAGCAGCGGCAGCAGGCGGCGGAACAGGCCCGCAGTGCGGAGCCCAATTCGGAGCTGCGTTCCTATCACTGCCAAATGTGCGGCGCGGAAATCGTGACCGATACGACGACCGCCGCAACCCGATGCTACTACTGCCACTCCCCCGTTGTGCTGAATGACCGTCTGACCGACGAGTTCCGCCCCGACGGCGTGATTCCCTTCAAGCTGGACAAAAAGGCGGCAAAGGCGGAGTTCAAATCGTTCATCAGCAAAAAGCGCTTCGTACAGCCGGATTTCTTCTCGCAGGCGCAGATGGAGGATTTTTCCGGTGTCTACTATCCATACTGGTCGTGTGATATTTCCGGCGAAGGCTCGTTTGATGGCGAAGGCACAAACGTCTCTATCCGCAACGGCGCGAAGGAGACCGTCACCATCACGCGGATTTTCGCCGTCCACCGCGAAGGACGGCTGACGTTCCGGCAGATGATTCGCAAGGCGCTGACCAAGGCAGATGGCAAACTGTCCGACGGTATCCACCCCTATCAAATGGAGGACGTAAAGCCCTACGAATCGGGCTATTTGAGCGGCTTTCTGGCGGAAAAGCGCGATATTGAGCAGGATGCGGCGAAGCAGTCGATGGTGACAGAGGCGAAGGGATACGCCGAGCGCATGTTCACCAGCGTGGAGAACCCCTACAACACGCTGACGGGTCACGCGAAATTCGAGCCGGATTCTGTCAAGACGAAATACCTGCTGCTGCCCGCATGGGTGCTAACCTACAAGCACCGCGCGGACGGCGAACCCTACTACTACATGATGAACGGGCAGACGGGGCGCATCTGCGGCAAGCTGCCGATTAACAAAGGCAAGCTGTACGCGGTCGGCGCGCTGATTGGCGGCATCGTGTTCGGGCTGCTGTGCTTGGGAGGTGCGATTCTGTGGTAAAGAAGCTGACAGCGTTTCTCCTTTTGATGATGCTCATGCTGACCGTCGCCCTCGCGGACACGCAGGTGCAGGATGACGCGGGGTTGTTCAGGGCGGACGAAATCGCCGAAATCAGCGCCATTTGCGACCGCATTGAAAGCGCGTATCAGGTGGATATGTTCGTGCTGACAAGCCAGGACGTGCCGAGCGGGCAGACGACGGCATACGCGGACGACTACTTCGATTACAACGGTTTGGGGATGGGCGACGACCGCGCCGGGATGCTGTACCTCATCGATATGCACAACCGGCAGTGCTGGATCAGCACGCGCGGCGTGATGATTGACTACATCACGGATGAGCGCGAAGAGGGCATCCTCGACGCGGGCTGGGACGAGATGCTGGATAAGGAATACGGTCAGTCCGTCATCAAGGTGCTGAAGCAGACCGAGAAGTACCTGAAGCAAGGTCGCACAAGCGGTCAGTTCCGCTACGATGAAGTCACCGGCAGGCGTCTGACCGAGCTCTATGAGCCGGAAAACATGCTGACGGGCATGGAAATTCTCATTGCGGCAATTGCGGGTCTGGCGGTCACGGGCATCTTCATTGCATCCGTGAACGGAAAATACAACCTCAAGGGCAGCACCTATTCCTACGACCTGAACGGGCTGGCGAGCGTCAAACTCAGCCGGAATGACAGCCACTTCGTGCGCGAGCACGTCACACGCGTCAAGCACCCTGACCCGCCGTCGTCCAGCCATGGCGGCAGCAGTCATGGCAGCGGCACGCACGTTTCGTCCAGCGGCGCAACCCATGGCGGCGGAGGACGCAGCTTCTGATGCGCACCGCTCGAAAACAGCAATGCAGCAGGGTTCTGCGCAATACCTTCGGCGTCAGCGGCTTTCGCCCCGGTCAGGAGCAGGCGGCTGACGCCTTGCTTGACGGGCGGGATTTGCTCTGCATCCTGCCCACTGGCGCAGGCAAAAGCCTCTGCTGGCAGCTTCCAGCGCTAATGATGGATGGGTTGACCATCGTCATTTCGCCGCTGATTGTCCTCATGCACGACCAAGTGCGCCACCTGCGGGAGAGGGGTATCCCCAGCGTCCATCTCGACAGCCTGATGACCCCCGCCGAACGCGCCGACGCGCTGAATCAGCTCACGCGCGGTCAGGCAAAGATTGCTTTTCTTGCGCCGGAGCGGCTGAATCACCCGGAGATTCACGCGCTCTGCCGGCAGCATCCTCCCGCAATGGTCGTCGTGGACGAAGCGCACTGCGTGGTGCAATGGGGCGACGCGTTCCGCCCGTCGTATCAGCAGATTGGGCAGTTCGTCTCGTCGCTCCCCCGCCGCCCGGTGCTGTGCGCCATGACTGCAACCGCCGACAAGCAGTTGCAGCGCGGCATTGTGCAGTCGCTGGGGCTGCGACATCCGAAGCGCATCGTCATGCCCGTAGAACGCCCAAATCTGCATTACAGCGTCCTGCCGACGGCGCACGTCACAGACGCAATTCTCCGCGCGCTGCAAAGAATTCCGGGCAAAGCAGTTGTGTTCTGCCGACTGCGCGCGCGGACGGAATCACTGGCTGAGCGGCTGAACCGCGCCGGAATCCCCGCTGCGGCATATCATGCGGGGCTAAATCGCGAAGAGCGAAGCCGCGTGGTACAGGCATATCTGTCCGGGCGCATCCGCGTCGTGACGGCGACATCCGCATTCGGCATGGGCGTGGATATTCCTGACATTCGGCTGATTCTGCACGATCACCTGCCGACGAACATGATTGACTATGTGCAGCAGTCAGGCCGAGCGGGGCGCGGCGGAGAAACCGCCTATGCGCTGCTGCTCTTCTCCCCGGCGGATTTGCTCCGCTTTCATACGCGCTGCCAGCAGATTCGTGTGCAGCACAAACACCGCCCATTCACGCAGTACGCCTTGATTCAGCGCGAATGGCGACCGTACCGCCGCGTGCTGCGCTTCTGTCTGCAAGCGCCGTGCCTGTCGCAGGGAATCTCCGCCGCATTCGGTCAGAAAAGCGCGCCCTGCGGGAACTGCTCAGCGTGCCGGAGCGGCGCAATCGGCAAGGGAATCCCGAATATCCCGCGAATGACAGTGCAGGAACTGTACTGCTGGATTTTGCAGCTGCATCGGGATGAATTGCATCGGCGAAATCCACATCAAAAGCAGGCGACAAACGCACAGCTTCGCGAAATTTCGGAGACGATGCAGCTGCCGGACAATCTGCCCGGACGCGAGACGTATTTCCCCTATCTGCGCGCGTTTCAGTCTCATCCATAAAAGAGCCCCGGTATCATGTGCCTAATCAGGCTGATACCGGGGACTTTTCGTATTATTCCGCGGCTTTCACGGCTTCAAACGCCTGCTCCAAGTCTGCAATAATGTCGTCGATGTGTTCCGTGCCGATGGACAGGCGAATCGTGTTCTGCGCAATGCCCTGATCCGCCAGCTCTTCGTCCGTCAGCTGGGAATGCGTCGTCGTCGCCGGGTGAATAACAAGGCTCTTCACGTCCGCGACGTTCGCCAGCAGAGAGAAAATTTTCAGGCTGTCGATGAACTTGTGCGCTTCCTTCTGCCCACCCTCGATGTTGAAGGTGAAGATGGACGCGCCGCCGTTCGGGAAATACTTCTCGTACAGCGCGTGGTCGGGGTGCTCCGGCAGAGACGGATGGTTCACATGCTCCACCTGCGGATGATGCGCAAGGTACGCCACAACTTTCTTCGTGTTCTCCGCGTGGCGTTCCAGACGCAAGGACAGCGTCTCCACGCCCTGCAGGAGCAGGAAGGCATTGAAGGGCGAAATCGTCGCGCCGGTGTCGCGCAGGAGAATCGCGCGGATGTAGGTGACGAACGCCGCTGGGCCGACCGCGTCTGCGAAGGAAACGCCGTGGTAACTCGGATTCGGATCAGCAATCGCCGGATAATGCCCGCTCGCCTTCCAATCGAACTTGCCGGAATCGACGATGATGCCGCCGAGCGTTGTGCCGTGACCGCCGATGAACTTCGTCGCGGAATGCACAACGATGTCCGCGCCGTGCTCAATCGGGCGAATCAGGTAGGGCGTGCCGAACGTGTTGTCAATCACCAGCGGAAGGCTGTGCCGATGGGCGATTTCCGCAATTGCGTCAATGTCGGGAATATCGCTGTTCGGGTTGCCGAGGGTTTCCAGATAAATCGCGCGGGTGTTGTTCTGAATGGCGTTCTCAACCTCGGCGAGGTTGTGCGCATCCACGAACGTCGCGGTGATGCCGAAATGCGGCAGGGTGTGTTCGAGCAGGTTGTAGCTGCCGCCGTAAATCGTCTTTTGCGCGACGATGTGACCGCCATCCTGCGCCAGCGCCTGAATCGTGTAGTTAATCGCCGCCGCACCGGATGCCAGCGCAAGGGCCGCAACGCCGCCCTCCAGCGCCGCAATGCGCTTTTCCAGCACATCCTGCGTGGAGTTGGTCAGTCGGCCGTAGATATTGCCCGCATCTGCCAGACCGAAACGTGCGGCGGCATGGGCGGAGTTCTTAAAGACGTAGGATGTGGTCTGATAAATCGGGACAGCGCGGGAATCGGTCGCGGGATCAGGCTGTTCCTGGCCAACATGCAGCTGAAGGGTTTCAAACTTGTAATTGCTCATCGTGATGTCCTCTTTTCTTTTTATGTCGATTTATGTCGATAAGTTTTGAGGAACTGAGGATTTGACCAAAAAATAACCGGGGCTTGTTCTTCGCAAACTCCCGGACAAATGGTCGATGTCAACGACGATATGCTTCGGCTGAGCGGCACGCAAAACGAAGCACCCGACCATACTGCTTTGTCCGGGAGGGTCGCATTCGATTGCCGCACAGTTCTCTCTGATAATTCCGGTTCAGCATCCTGCGCCACCTCCTTGCTTCGTGTTTGCTCAAATCAAGCAGCATCATCATACACGATATTCACTACCATGTCAATAGGTTTTCTGTATTTTGCGTGTATTTGGGAACACAAGAAAAGCCGAAGCATTTCTGCCTCGGCTGATACGATTAGTCCAGATTCTCCGAATGGTGCTTGACGCGCAGACGGGTCAGCGCGCGCGCCAGCTGCGCCTGCGTTTCCAGATACTCGCGGCGGCTCTGCTTTTGCAGCAGGGCTTCGCGCGCCGCGTCCGCCTTCTGCTGATTGCGGATGCGGTCGATGTCCTCCGGCTTTTCCGCCGTCTCCACCAGCACCAGCACATGGTTGTCCTCAATCTTGATCATCCCATGCGACACGGCAGCCAGACGCGGCTTTTCGCCGGGAACGGTGTAGCTGAGTTCGCCGGGGCTGATGGCGGCAATGGCGTTGCTGTGGTGCGCCAGCACACCGCGCTTGCCATCGGGCGTCGGCACAACCAGCGATTCGCATTCGCCCTCATAGAAGGCGGACGACGCGGAGAGGATATTGAGCTGAAACGTGTCCATCGCTTACTGCTCCTTCGCGGCTTTGGCTTTGACATCCTCAATCGTGCCGACGTTGAAGAAGGCGGATTCAGGATAATCGTCCATTTCGCCGGACAGAATCGCCTTGAAGCTGCGGATGGTGTCCTTCAGCGGGACATACACGCCCTTGATGCCCGTGAACTTCTCCGCAACGTGGAACGGCTGGGACAGGAAGCGCTGCACCTTGCGGGCGCGCGCAACCGTCAGACGATCCTCTTCGCTGAGTTCTTCGATACCCAAAATGGCAATAATATCCTGCAAATCAGCGTATTTTTGCAGAATCTCCTGCACCGCACGCGCCGTTTCGTAGTGCTCCTGACCGACGATATCCGCTTCCAGAATACGGGAGGTGGATGCCAGCGGGTCAACGGCCGGGTAAATGCCCTGCTCGGAAATCTTACGGCTCAAAACAGTCGTTGCGTCCAGGTGGGTGAACGTCTGCGCAGGGGCGGGGTCAGTCAAGTCATCGGCAGGGACGTAAACCGCCTGCACGGACGTGACAGAGCCGTTGCGCGTGGAGGTGATGCGTTCCTGCAGCTGCCCCATTTCGGTCGCCAGCGTCGGCTGATAGCCAACAGCGGACGGCATACGCCCCAGCAGGGTCGAAACCTCCGAACCAGCCTGCACGAAACGGAAGATGTTGTCAATGAACAGCAGCACGTCCTTATGCTCCACGTCGCGGAAGTACTCCGACATCGTCAGCCCGGACAGCGCCACGCGCATACGCACACCCGGCGCTTCGTTCATTTGCCCAAAGACCAGCGCCGTCTTGGAAATGACGCCGCTTTCCATCATCTCGTTCCACAGGTCGTTGCCCTCGCGGCTGCGCTCGCCAACGCCGGTGAAGATGGAATAGCCGCCGTGTTCGGACGCGACGTTGGTAATCAGCTCCTGAATCAGAACCGTTTTGCCGACACCAGCGCCGCCGAACAGGCCGATTTTGCCGCCCTTGGCATACGGCTCCAGCAGGTCAATGACCTTGATGCCGGTTTCCAGAATGCTCACGACCGGGCTTTGCTCGGCAAAGGACGGCGCTTGGCGGTGGATGCTCCATTTTTCGGTGGATGCCGGAAGCGCCTCGCCGCCGTCAATCGGTTCGCCCAGGACGTTGAACATGCGCCCCAAGGTCGCGTCGCCGACGGGAACACTGATGCCGCGTCCAGTCGCCTCCACCGTCATGCCGCGCGAAAGCCCTTCGCTGGGTGCCAGCATGATGCAGCGGACAGTATGTTCATCCATGTGCTGCGCCACTTCCATGGTGCGCACTTCGTCTTCCACTTGGACGCGCAGTGCTTCGCGAATCTTCGGCAGCTGTCCCTCCTGAAACTCACAGTCCACCACAGGGCCGGACACCTGCACGATTTTGCCATAGCTCAGCATGACTGCACCTTCTTTCTTTTCTGTGCCTTTGCGCCGGAAGATACCTCGGTAATCTCCTGCGTAATCGACGCCTGACGCACGCGGTTATACTGCACCGAGAGCGACGCAAGCATCTTGTCGGCATTTTCCCCGGCGGAGGACATAGCGGTCATGCGGGCGTTCTGTTCCGCGCAGAAGCTGTCCACCAGCGCGCTGTACACGAAACCCGTGATATAACTGCGGATGACGTTGTCCAACACCGCCTCAACGCCGGGCGTAAACTCAAAGTGAACACTGCCCGGCGCGGCGACGGACGCGAAATCGCCCCGGTGAAAGGGCAGAAGGCGCGTGCTGGTCGCTTCGGCGCTCAGGCTGTTCTTCATATCGGTATAGACAATGAACAATTTCTGGAACTCGCCATTGTCGTAGCGTTCCAGCAGGATATCGCAAATTTCGCGTGCGCGGTGCAGCGTCGGATTCTGCGCGGGATAGAGGAAGGACTTCTCAATCGGGATGCCCGCCTGCGCGAAATGCTGGCGGCCATATTCACCCACGACGAACAGCTCCGTCTCCGGATGCTCATGCAGCATTTCCCGCGCAATTTTCAGCACATTGTGGTTATACGCGCCCGCCATGCCCTTATCCGCCGTGATGACGAGGCAGGCGTACTCCCCTTCCAGCTTCGGCGCACCCGCCGGCGGATAGAAGTAGCGGCTGTCCACGTCCGGAACGGTGCGGAAGATGCGCTTGATTTCGCCTTTGAGCGCGTCGAAGTACGGGCGGGTACGGTTCAGCTCGTTCTTCGCCTTCCGCAGTTTCGTGGAGGAAATCAGGTACATGGCGTTGGTGATTTTCTGCGTATCCTTGATGCTGGCGATGCGGCTTTTGATTTCCTTTGCGCTCGGCATGGATTACTCCTTCCTGAAGCGCTCAGCGTTCGCGGTGCGGAAAGCCTCCGCGATGCGCAGAATCTCCTGCTTCATATCGTCCGTCAGCACCTTTTCGTCTTCCAGCGAACGGCAGAGGTCGGAATGTTCCTGCTCGAAGTGATCAAGCAGCGCATCGCGGAAGTCCGTCACGTCCTTCACTGCCACCTTCGACAGTACATGCCCCATCGCGCACACCAGCACAATGACCTGCTGGTGCATACTCAGCGGATGATATTGCTTCTGGCGGAGGATGCGCATCAGACCCTGCCCATAGTGCAGCTGTTCCTTCGTGCTGTCATCCAAATCGCTGGAGAACTGCGTAAATACTTCCATCTCGCGGTACTGCGCCAAGTCCAGGCGCAGGCTGCCGGTCGCTTTCTTCGTCGCCTTCGTCTGCGCCGCGCCGCCAACACGGGACACGGACAGACCGACATTGACTGCCGGACGCTGACCTGCAAAGAACAGGTCGCTTTCGAGGAAAATCTGACCGTCGGTGATGGAAATGATGTTCGTCGGGATATACGCGGACACGTCGCCCGCCTGCGTCTCGACAATCGGGAGTGCGGTCATGCTGCCGCCGCCGAGCTTGTCGCTCAGGTGCGCCGAGCGCTCCAGCAGACGGGAATGCAGGTAGAACACGTCGCCCGGATATGCCTCGCGGCCCGGCGCGCGCTCCAGCAGCAGACTCATGGCACGGTAGGCAATGGCGTGCTTGGAGAGGTCGTCATAGACAATCAGCACGTCGCGGCCCTTGTGCATGTAATATTCCGCCATCGCGCAGCCCGCGTAAGGCGCAATGTACTGCATGGTGTCCGCTTCGCCCGCCGTTGCGCTGACGACGACGCAGTAGTCCATTGCGTCGCGCTTGCGCAGATTCTCCACCAGCTGGGCAACGCTCGACGCCTTCTGACCGATGGCAACGTACACGCAGATAACGTTCTTGCCCTTCTGATTCAGCATGGCGTCCAGCGCAATCGCCGTTTTGCCCGTCTGACGGTCGCCGATAATCAGTTCGCGCTGACCGCGGCCAATCGGGAACATGGCGTCGATGGACAGCAGCCCTGTTTCCATCGGCGTATCAACACTTTGACGGTCGATGATGCCGGGCGCGGGTTCTTCCACCGGGCGATAGCCGTCCGCCGGAATCGCGTCTCCCCCGTCAATCGGGCGACCGAGCGCATCCACGACACGCCCCAAGAACGCGTCGCCCACGGGAACACCCGCGGTCTTGCCCGTGCGCGCAACCTTGCTGCCCGCGGAAATATCATCGGCATTGTCAAACAGGATGCAGCCCGTCTCGTTGCGGCGCAGATCCTGCACCATGCCTTTGATACCGTTGTCAAACATGAGGATTTCGCCATACGCGGCATGTTCCAGCCCCTCGACAACCGCAATGCCGTCGCCAATGGACTTGACCGTCCCGACTTCGCTGCTCTTGGCAAGCAGACGGAACTCGTCGATGCTGCTGCGCAGAAGCGGAATGATGTCCTTGCGCGTGTTCTTCGCCACAAGCTGCTCCACCTGCTGGCGGAACTGCTCCATGCGCCCCTTCGCGCTCCAGTCGTAGACCTCGCTCCCCACATGCAGCTGGAAGCCGCTCTTCAGCGACGAATCCTGCTGGATGGTCAGCGCAACGTCTTCGCCATACTTTTTCTGGAGGAAGGCGCGGATGCCCTGCTCCTGATGCTCATCCGGCGGCGTGACGCAAAGCAGCGTGGCCGTCAGACGGCTCTGCTTCGTATCAGTCATGGTCATTCTCCTCCTGCGCAGCCTTCAGGAAGCTGTCATAGAGTGCCTTGTCGAACGCGGGGTCGTTTTCTTTGTCCATCAGCTTGCCCGTAGCGGACACAACCATCTGGGCAATGTCCTTCTTCGCGCCTTCGAGCATGGCATTGCGCTCCTGCTCGGCGGCACCGCGGGCATTCTTGAGCAGCTTGTCCGCGTCTGCCTGTGCGCGCTGCATCCGCTCCTGACGCTGACGGTCAGCTTCCTGCGCGGCAGCGGCGTTCTTCTGGCGGATTTCTTCATCCGCACCCGCCAGCTTCGCATTATACTCCGCCAGCGTCGCTTCCGCCTGCGACTTCGCTTCCTGCGCCTGCTTCTCCAAATCAGCAAAATGATCCTCGCGCTTCTTCATGAAGGCGACAACCGGCTTATACAGCAGCATGTACAGCCCGAACGCCAGAATCACGAAATTGAACATGTGCAGCAGAATCTGCTGGAAATTGATATTCAGCGGCATATCTTCACCTGACTGAACAGACGTTTATAGCCGTCTGTTCCCTTTCCTGCTCAAAGAAATTACAGAACGAAAACGACCAGAATCGCAACAATCAGAGCGTAAATGATAGCCGTTTCGATGAAGACCAGACCAATCATCAGGCTGCCGCGGATGCTGTCGGTCGCTTCGGGCTGACGGGAAATTGCCTCCGTCGCCTTGCCGATGGAAATGCCCATTGCAATAGCGCCTGCGCCAGCAGCCGCCGCAATCGCAATCGCGGCCGCAATCGCCTTCGCGGGAATCGCACTGTCAGTCGCTGCCGCAGCCGCTTCTTCAGCCAGCGCGGGGGCAAACACGGAGAGCATCAGCACAGCCATCAGAGCCAGAACGAGAACGCTTGCAAACTTCTTCATAATCAAAATCCTCCTCAAATCAATTCACCGCCGGAACAGCACCGGCGGGCTTCTTTTCCTTCTTCGCCTTTTTCTTCGGCGGTTCGCTGACCTCGCCGTAGTAGTTGGCGGTCAGCATGGTGAGAACGTAGGTCTGGATGAGCGCGTGCAGAATCGTGAACAGAACGCCCACAAGCACCGGCAGCACGAAGCTCAGGGAAATCGTGTAGTACACCAGTTCCGACACCAGCAGACCGCTCAGCAGCGCGCCGAAAAGTCGGAAGCTCATGGAGATGGGCAGGGAAAATTCTTTCAGCGTGAGCAGGATGCCGCGTCCGCCATTGCTGGCAATGCCGCCGGACATGATGACGCCGTAGGACATCAGACCCATCGCAATCGCCGCGTTGATGTCAGACAGCGGCGCAGGCAGGGACATCGACATTCCCTCCGTCGTCACGCCCTGAATGCCCAGCAGTTCAAAGAGCGTACCGACAGCGATGTACATGCCCGCGCTGAATATGTACACGCCGAGGAACCCGTTGCGGTGCGGGCTGTACGACTTCGCCATATCCCGGAAGAACGAAACCAGCGCTTCCAGTGCGCTTTGCAGCTTGCCGGGAACGAGCTTGAAGTGCGGAATTGCGAAAATTCGCAGCAGCGCCGCCACAACCAGCAGCAGTCCCGTAACCACCCAGTCGGAAATGAGCGATGGATTCACCCTCATCCCCAGAAAAGCCATCTGGTTGTCTTCATGCAGCACGGCATCCTTCATGACCGCCTGAATGGACTCGGTTTTCTCTCCGCCGGGATCAGTCAGAAAGATGGCTGCAAGCAAGGCCGCCAGCAGTACGATCATCACAAGGATGAGCCGTACACGGCTGTTTTTCTTCTCTTGCTTCATATTATACCTCGCTTCCGTGAGTTACTTTTGGGGAAACCATGCACATTATAGCACCGAGATTCGGAATTTGCAATACGGAAAAACGATTTCTTAGTGCAACCAGATTGGACAAATTCAGCTGCGTCTGCATGCAGAAAAATCCGCCGCGGCAAAGCTGTTTGCGGCGGCGGATTTCCTATTTATATTATCGTTTGTGAGCCGCGTTTTCCTTCAGTTCCTGCTGCTCCTCTTTCAGCTCCTGCTTGAGCGTCCGGTCGATTTCCGCCGTTTCCTTGCGGATAGCGCTGATGTCCTTTTCGATGAGCGGATTCTGCTCCAGATCCTCGCGGATGAACATCAGTGCGAAGGCTGCCAGCAGCAGCAGGCACGAAATCCAGATGGCATGTGCGCCGATGCGCCCTGCACTGACGCTGCCGATGCCCGCGCCCAGCGCAAAGAGCAGGATGATGCCGAAATAGCGCAGCATCCGATCCTTCGCGTGCGATTCGTGCGTTTTGCTCCAAATGCAGAACGCCTCAACGCCGCTGCGCAGGTCGCCAATGCACATCGTGCTGGCAAACGCATAGCCGTCCACCTTGCGGAACGCCTGCACCTGCATCGCGCAGGAGAACGACACGATGGCGTTCGCCAGCAGATTGCAGCTTTCGGGCAGGAAGCCGACAATCAGCAGCAGGAGCATTTCTCCCAGCACGACCAGCTGCCGCCAGTGCAGGCGCTGCATGGAGCGGAAGCGCTCGCGCATTCTCTCCGCCACCAGTACACCGAAGGCAAACGCGCACAGCGGGATGAAGTAGTGCAGTACCATCCCCCACTGTCCGTCCATGATATGCGCGCTGAGCAGAACGATGTTGCCCGTCTGCGCGTTGGCGAACACTTTGCCGCGAAACAAGTAGGTATACGCATCCTGCAAGCCGCCGGACAAGGACAAAAAGACGGCTGTCAGGAAAGATTCCGACATTTGACCGTGATGCGTTGTTTTCATACTGATTTCCTCTTTTCGGATGAAGTTGTGGCGCTTCATCACGCCTATTATAGCACCACTGTCAAGCGGGGGAACAAAAAAGCTGCCACAAAAGTACGGCAGTTTGATGTTATTTGTTGCCTGATGTGACGAACGCAATCGCCTGCAGATACCCTTGCATGACCGCCTCAAACTCGAATTGCGGAATATACTGGCGGCAGTTCTGCGAATAGCGCCGCTGAATTTCCTCGCTGCCCAGAATACTGTCGATGGCTTCCGCCAGCGTGTCGGTATCCTCCGGGTCAACAATCAGCCCGTTTTCGCCCGGATGCACGGTGTCATACGCGCCGTCGGCATACTTCGACGCGACAATCGGCGTGCCGGAACAGAGCGCTTCCAGCAGCACCAGCCCGAAGCAGTCCTCGCGGGTCGGCAGAACAAACACGCTCGCCCGGCGATAGGCATCCGCCAGCGGCTCGCCAGACTGGAATCCCAGCCAGCGAATGTGCTGCGCAACGTGCGTTTCTTCCGCCATCGCCATCAATTTCGCCTTTTCCTCCACCTCGCCGTCGCCGACAATCAGCAGTTCAAACGGCTGATGCAGCTTCGGCAGCGCGCGCAGGAGCAAATCCAGCCCTTTCAGGGGGATAATTCTGCCCACAAACAGCAGCGTATGCTGATTTTCGCGCTTTTCGGCATAGTGGAAGCGGGAAATATCCACCGTCAGCAGACTGATGAAGATTTTCCGCTCCGGCGCGCCCCAGTGCAGCAGCTTTTCCTTCGCTTTGGTGCTGCTGGCAATGCACGCGTCGGCGTGGCGGATGATGATATAACGCATGAGTTTCTGCACGCGCCCGATGTTCCGCTCCGAATGCAGCGTGCCGTCCGTGAGGTGGATGAACTTCCTGCCGTGGTGCTTGCACCAGAGCAATGCTTTCAGCGCGGATGGGTTGTACTCCCACGCAATCACCACATCCGGGTTGATGCGCGTGATTTCCCTCGTCAGGTGCTGCGGAATATGCAGGTAGTGCACATCCCCTTCGCCCTTGCGCTTGATGATTTTGGATTCCAAAATCGTCGATTGCAGGAGTTTGCGCTCGTCAATCGTCCACTGGCGGTTGTCCTCATTGCGATTCGTGTAAATGACGAAAAACTCGTGCGTCTGCTGATGCGTCTGCATATAGTAGAACAAATCCACCCGATACGGCGCAGGGATATTCGTAATCAGAAGCACTTTACTCATCCGGCATCCTCCGCCTCCAGTAGTTTTGGCATTGCTTCCGTTTCGAGAGACAGCATATACCAATTTATGCGTCCTGTCAATCACAAAGTGAACTTTTTCTTGTCATGGACGCTGATATCCTTGCCCAGCTGCACCTCTATCATCTTCAGCTCCGTGTCTGCAATGACCGTGTGGCGCTGACCCGCTGTCATCGTTATGACATCTCCCGTCTTGACCGGACGTTCTACCCCCTCGACAATCGTTCTGCCCGCGCCGGAAATCACCACCCACACCTCGTCGCGGTACTGATGACTGTGGTAATTCATGTTGTGACCGGGGTTCAGCGTCACCTTGATAGTCAGCGAGTTCATCTCCACATCCACTACGCGGAAGCTGCCCCACGACTTCTCCGCGAACATAATCTGCTGCTCGTACTTGTCCACGAATGGCTTGATATAGGAGCTCTGCTCCTTATCGGATACCAGAATTCCCTCCGCTGATGCGCTAATCACCACATCATGCAGTCCCATCGCCAGCACCGGCACATCCAGCTCGTTGATGATATGCACACCACTGCATTTGTCGTTTAGTTCACCCTTGCCGATGATTGTTTCTTCCATGGCTTCGGTCAGGGTGTTCCATGTGCCGAGATCTTTCCACATGCCCGCAAAACGCACAACCTGAATCTGTTTTTCATGCTCTGCAACGGCATAGTCAAAAGAAATCTTTTTGATTGCAGCGTACTTGCTGAACAAATCCTGATAGTCGATAAAGTCTATCAGCTCGTGCGCCTTGTTTATCATGTAGGACAGTTTGTAAGCGAACACGCCGCCGTTCCACAGTGCGCCGCGGGCAATATACTCCGCCGCCACATCCGCCGTCGGCTTTTCCTTGAAGGTATCCACCGACGATATATGTTCGCCGTTCTGTGGAATAATGTAGCCGTACTTTTCGCTGGGATACGTCGGCTCAATGCCCATGAGAATGAGGTTCGCCTCGCCCTTGTCCGCCTGCGCCGATAATTCCTTGAGCGCCTCGAAGTAAGCGTCCTCCACATACGGGTCAACCGGGCAAACGACGACCGATTCCGACGGGTCAATATGCAGCACATCCACCAGATACGCCGTTGCCAGCGCAATGGCAGGAAACGTGTCGCGGCGGCATGGCTCGATGCTCACACCGACATGCTCACCAAGCTGGTTATGGATAGCAGACACCTGCGTCTTGCTGGTCGCAATGGTCACGGTTGCGTCAGTATCCACCTGCTTAATCTGGCGATAGACGCGCTGCAGCATCGACTCATAAGCGCCATCTTCCTTCTTGAAAATCTTGATAAACTGCTTTGAGCGAATATCGTTGGACAGCGGCCACAAGCGCTTGCCGGAGCCGCCGGAAAGCAGGATAATGTTCATCGTTTGTTTCTCCTCCAAAACAGAATGAGGGCTGCACTTTTTTGCCATGCAGCCCCCGTTGCTTCCTTCGCGGATTAAGGTGAATCGGGTAGGAGGGGGTGACTAACCCCCGTCCTCCCACACCACCGCTCATGCGGTCCCGCAAGCGGCGGTTCAGTTACTGGCACGAGGTAGCATGTTTGGTCGGAAATCGGGACGCTCAGCGATTCTGCCATACCTTCGGTCACTCACCTATCCTCTGCCAGACATCCTCTTTCGAGCAACTGCTTTCTACGCATCCGATTCCTTACATGCCGTATTTCCAGCAACCGCCGAGCCCTTTCCTCTGTCGGCTTTCTCCGACTTCTCAGGTACTATGGCCCAGACTGACTTCTGTGGGTTCAGCCATGCCTTGCAACATGGGTTACACCTTGCGATGCGTATCCCACAGACCTCCCCGGATAAGGTGCAATAGCCTTCATTCCATGTAGCCGCCGCATTTACGTGACAGAGTCCGGGTAGTATGGGACTTCGACTTGTGTGGCAGCCTTGTCCGCTCTGCCCCGCCTTATATACGGTTTCTCTTCGTCGGCTCGGAACTTTGCCTGCGGCTTCCTTCAGATTCCACCTCTCGGTGGACACCCTTGCCGTTCGGCTAACACTTCCTACTACCAAGCGTGTAGTGGACTTTCACCACCAAGCTATTGCCCATGCCGGGCGTACCGCCGAGTTGTGCAGTGTTGCCTTAAGGCAATACCGCACAAATGAGTTGGTGCGATGGCGAATGCATTTTTTGTCAGATGCGATTGCAGAAATCGAAGGTTTACTGGAGGTAAATCGAGATTTCTGCAAGAAGCAGATGGCAGAAAAGGCATCGCCAGCGCTGCCGACGAATTGTGCGGTAGTGCCTTAACGTTCAGCGCGCATGGGGTTGTTCAGAAAGTCCTCATACGCAAGGCGGATGCCGTCCTCCAGCTCTGTCCGATACGTCCAGCCGAAGTTCGTCGCCTTGGAAACATCAAGCAGCTTGCGCGGCGTACCATTGGGCTTGGTGGGATCCCACTTGATTTCACCCTTGTAACCCACAACCTTCGCCACCAGTTCGGTCAGTTCCTTGATGGTCAGTTCCTTGCCTGTGCCGGCGTTCACCGTCTCGCTGCCGGAGTAGTTGTTCATCAGGAACACGCAAAGGTTTGCCAAATCGTCCACATACAGGAACTCGCGGAGCGGGCTGCCGTCACCCCAGCAAGTCACACTTTCCACGCCGTTGATTTTCGCTTCGTGGAAGCGGCGAATCAGTGCCGGAAGAACGTGGCTGTGCGTCGGATGATAGTTGTCGTTCGGGCCATAGAGATTCGTCGGCATGACGGAGATATAATCCGTGCCATACTGCCGATTAAGGAACTCGCAGTACTTCAGACCGCTGATTTTCGCCAGCGCATACGCCTCGTTCGTCTTTTCCAGTTCGGAGGTCAGCAGGCAGCTTTCCTTCATCGGCTGGGGCGCCATCCGCGGATAGATGCAGGATGAGCCGAGAAACTCCAGTTTCTTGCAGCCATTCTGCCACGCCGCATGGATGACATTCATTTCCAGCACCATGTTATCATACATGAAATCCGCCAGCGCGTTCTGGTTCGCAACGATGCCGCCCACCTTTGCCGCGGCAAGAAATACATACGCCGGCTTTTCCTGCGCGAAGAACGCCTCGACCGCCTCCTGCCGGGTCAAATCCAGTTCCTTGTGGGTGCGGGTGATAATATTGGTATAGCCCTGACGTTCCAATTCTCGTACGATGGCGGAACCCACCATGCCGCGATGACCTGCGACGTAAATCTTTGCATCCTTTTTCATCATGGCTGTCCCTCTTTCTGCTCTTCAAGCCCAAATTACAGCGCCGTCCGCATCGCCTTTTCGCGCTTCGCCAACATGCGGTCGTGCTTCGCCATGATCTCCACCAGCTGCTCGTAACTGGTCTTTTGCGGATTCCAGCCCAGCACGGTCTTGGCCTTCGTCGGATCACCCCAGAGGTTGTCTACGTCCGTCGGGCGGAACCACTGCGGATTCACGCACACCAGCATCTTGCCGGTCGCCGCGTCATAGCCCTTTTCGTCGATGCCCTTGCCTTCCCAGCGGATGCTGATGCCATTCGCCGCGAACGCCTTCTCGGTGAAATCGCGGACGGTATGCTGCACACCCGTCGCAATGACGAAATCATCCGGCTTCTCCTGCTGCATAATCAGCCACATGCACTCCACATAGTCTTTCGCATAGCCCCAGTCACGCAGAGAGTCCATATTGCCCAGCTCCAGATGATCCTGCATTCCCTCGGCAATGCGGCCCACCGCCAAGGTAATCTTGCGCGTCACGAAATTCTCACCGCGGCGCTCGGATTCGTGATTGAACAGAATACCGTTGACCGCGAACATGCCATACGCGTCGCGGTACTCCTTCACCATCCAGAAGCCGTACTGCTTCGCCACCGCGTAGGGGCTGTACGGATGGAACGGCGTAGTTTCGCGCTGCGGAACCTCCTCCACCTTGCCGTACAGTTCGGAGGTAGAAGCCTGATACACCTTGCAGCTTTTCGTCAGCCCGCACACGCGAACCGCTTCCAGCACGCGCAGAACACCTAAGGCATCCACGTCGCCCGAATATTCCGGCGCGTCGAAAGACACTTGCACATGACTCTGCGCCGCCAGATTGTAGATTTCGTCGGGCTTGATTTCGCCCACCAGCCGAATCAGGCCGGAAGAATCCGACAAGTCGCCGTCATGCAGGTGAATTGCCTTCTTCTCAATCAGGTGGTCAATGCGCGCCGTGTTGGAAATGGACGCACGGCGGACAATACCATGCACCTCATAGTCTTTTTCGAGCAGGAACTCCGCCAAATAGGAACCATCCTGACCGGTGATGCCGGTAATCAGCGCCTTTTTCGCCATCGTCTTGAAATTTCCTCTTTTCATCAGCTATTCTTGAAAATAGATACACTGCTATTATAAAGAATTTGCTTTCAAAAAGTAAGGTGGTATAGAAACTATTGTCAGTATAATCTTGGGTTTCATATCATTTGCACATGCTGCCGAATGACACCCTTTTTCAGCAGGATGTTTGCGTACTGTGCGCTTTCGCCTGTCGCGACAATGCAGTACGCTTTTTTCGCGCGCTCGTAGTAGGCAAAGCGGTCGATTGTCTGGATTTTCGCGTCCGGCTCATAAGCCGTCAGCGCCGCACGGTATTCGTCCCAAATCACCGGGACTGTCGGGTCGCCCGGCACAACCGACATCAGCACAAAATTGCTTTCATCATATTGATCCAGCGGGAACAGCGGCAGAATCGCGCGCAGCAGTTCCGCCGCGCCGATGCCATCCGCACGAACGACGCGCTGCCCCATGCTTTCTGCAGGGAAATTCGCGTCCGCCAGCACAATCTCGTCCCCATGCCCCATCTCGCACAGCACTTTCAGCAGTTCCGGCGAAATCAGCGGGGAAATACCCTTCAGCATAATAGTACCTCCTTAAACCAATGTGCAGTCCCACACGTCCACGCCGCAGTCCTGAAATGTATCATGCAGGCGCGCGTTCAGCTGCTCCCTCGTCACGCCGCGCTTGAGCAGCACCTGCAGGAATCCGCCGCCGCCCGCGCCGCAAATCATGCGCCCGTCAATCAGGTCGTCAATCGCAAGAAAAATCTGGTCGATGCAGGTGTTGGTGCTGCCCGCGTCAATCGTCTTGGAAAGCTCCCAGTGGCGATTCAGCAGCTTCGCGAAGTCATCCACATGCCCACGCTCCAGTTCAAACGCCATCATCACGGCGATTCGCTGAATTTCCTCCAGCGCGTACAGGCTGTCCGGCGCATTGCTGATGTAGCGGCCCACCACATCGCGCAGGAGATTCCGCGCAAGGCGGCGCTGGCCGGTATAAATCAGGGTGAAACGCGCGTTCAGTTCCGCCTTGGTGTCCTCCGACAGAGCGATATGGCGGACGTTCAGCTTCTGCTGAATGCCCGCGGGCGCGGTGATGAGCTTCAGTCCCGGCGTCATGCCGCCGACTTGATCCTGCCAGCCACCGCCGGTGGACATAATCTGCTCGACGCACATGGCGTGCTCATACAAATCGTCCTCCGTGTGCGCCACGCCGAAATACTGGAAAAGCGCTTTGACGCACGCGCCTGCAAGAATGCTGCTCGTGCCCAGACCGCTACCCTTCGGCACGCCGTGCATCTGCGTAGAGACGTACAGTCCGCCGATTTTCGCCGTAATATCCGTCAATTCGCCGCCCTCGCGCGGAATCACGCCGCAGGCAATCAGCGCTGCCTTGTGCAGCACAAACGGGTCGTAGGGATTGTGGCACTCCTGCAAGTCCGAAATTGCCGTGAATTCCCCGCGCGCGCCCATATCCGCGCTTTCCAGCACGACCATCGGCTTCGGCAGACGGCGCACATGCACCTCCACGGGATACTCGTCGCCCAGCAGAATCGCGGCATTGAGCACCGTTCCGCCCTTTTCGTTGCAGTACGGCGGCGTATCGCTCCAGCCGCCGCCCCAGTTGACCCGCAGCGGCAGACGCACCGCTGCTTCTTCTTCCACTGGCTGATGATGTGCGCAAAGCCCCGTGCCGTGCGCTGCCGCGCCCGCAAGCACCATGCGCTGAATCTCCTCAAAAGCCCGCTTGATGTACGCCTCCCCTTCCTGCGAATCACCCAGTACTTTACCGAGGCAGTAGAAGATTCGCATCCGTGTGAACACGTCTGCCGATGCCGCCTTTTCCGCAATCAGGCGGCGCTGATAGGCGCTGATGGCAGCATCTTGAAAAATTTCCTTCGCTTCCTCGATTGTGCCGCCGCGGCGAATCACAGACAAGAAGCGCTCGACCTTCACGGCTTTGCGCAGGTGCGTCTCCCATTCCAGAATCGCCGCCGTGTCCGCGCTGTTGAACGAACTGCACAGGCTGACACGCTCCGCCGATGCCCACGCATCATAATCCCCCGCGCCCATTGCCAGCGCGTAGACATTCAGCGCCGCATCCACCGATTTCGCCATAGAATCGCAGACTGGGTAGATTTTCGCCTGCCACAGCGAATGGTCATCCCCATCCCACACGTTCCCGAACGCAGCCATTGAGCCGCCCAAGAACGTGCCTTCCTTCGGATTGTCCGCCACGCCGTAAATCCGCGTCACAAAGCGCCCGTCCGTCAACTTCAGGCTGTGCAGGACGACATTCGCCGGAATGTTCCTTCCGCTGATTGTCACATGCGAGAGCACCGTACCGCTGCCGATAATCGCGCTGCCCATCACATGGCTGTCCTCCAGATAGCAATCGTCATGGATGCAGCAGCCCTCCTCCACCATCGCGTTATTCAGCGCATAATTCGCCGATGAGCAGCAGCCGGACACACACTTCTTCCAGTCCAAGAAGCTGTACGCCGGCACGCCGTCTGTCATCAGCGTACGCAGTTCATGCGTCGTGCCAAAGTGAATGAACGACGCGGGCGCCAGCCGCAGCAGACGCATCCGATACTTCCGCAGCACCTGCCAGACAGCGGTGCGGCAGGCGTGCAGCTCCTCAGTGAACGAGCCATCCGGCTTTTCGCGGTAGAACTGTTCCAAGGTCGAACGGCTTGCCAGCGGATAGAGGAAATCACCATAGAAGGACAGCCGCGCGCGGTCATTCACAAAAGCCGCAAACTTTGCGGGCGTATCCACCAGCGTATACAAATCCGCCAGCAAATCCGCGCTGAACAGCACCGCGCCGGTGTCAATATCCACCTTGCCCTGCGCATTGACCGCCCCCCGGCGCGTCAGCGTCTCTACCGTCTGCTTATGCAGGAACTCGCCAACATTGCCCTGTTCATCCATCTGGAACACGCCGTGGTTCTTGCCCGTTTCCACGTCCTCTTTGAAGGAAATCGCCGCCGCGCCGGATGCGGGCGCATCAATCTGCAGCGGATTGAATAGCAGCAGCACATCTCCCGACAGCACAAGCATCCCGTCCCGAATCCGCGATGGCACGCCGCTCATGCCAATGATGAACTCGTCAAACAGCGTCGAGCGCCTGCCGTTGGGCAGCTCACGCGGGACGGGCGAAAACAGCTTGCCGCACGCGCTGTACTGCGGCACGCGCTTGCTGTCCCCGCCTGAATGGATGCACAGAATGCGCTTGCCCGCAAATGTGCCTTCCTGCGTGCAGACATAACGAAGCGCATTGAGCGTCGCGCCGCCGCTGCCCACGCGCAGCCCGTCCGGGTCGGGCAGAACGGCATAGTGCGTCCGCTCAGGCAGGAGGTTTTTCGCCCGGCGAATGGCAATCTGCTGACGATACGCATTCGCCTGCGCCTCGTTGGACGCGGTGAGTATGATATAATCCCAGACCGGGAAATCAACCCTGTGCAGCGAGCGGCGGTAGTCCTCCCACGCGTCGAGATACGACTGACGCAGGAACAACGAATACGAATTGCCCATGGCGACTCCTTTTGCATTGCAGCAGCTTTGGGGGGCAGGGTTGCGCCCCTGTAAATTATTGTACAACGCAGCACTGCAAAAATCAAGGGGTATTTTGGCGAATGTTGGGTAATGTTATGGAATGCTGGACGCAAAAAAACGGGAGACTGCGCAGGGCAATCTCCCAACAGGGTTTACTTCGCGTATACATAATGGTAATAATTCTTCTTGGCGTACGTTTCCGCATACGAACCGGGCGTGACCACCCACACCAGTTTGTCCTTCTTGCAGCCGTCAAACGCTGTCGAATCAATTTTCGTGACCGAAGCCGGAATCGTGATGCGCGTCAAGGAAGTGCAATCCCAGAAAGCACGGAAATCAATGGTAGTCACCGTATCCGGAATCACGATTTCTTTCAGCGAAATGCAGCCGTAGAAGAAGTAATTGCTGATAGATTTCACGTTCTCTGGGAATACAAATTCCACCATATAGTTGCAGAAGCTCACACCAGAGCCGGGCAGGTACGTGAGGTATTTCGGGAATACAATCCGCGTTGCGCTTCGGCATCCGCCAAACACATGATTGCCCATTTTTACCACAGAATCCGGCACAATGATTTCCTTCAGCGAGTCGCAGCCGCTAAACGCTTCTTCCTCGATGGTCGTCACGCTGTCTGGAATCACAATTTCAGGCAGACCATAGCAATGTTTGAAAGCCGCTGTGCCAATCGTCTCCATCGTATCCGGCAGGGTGACATTCGCAAGGGCTTTGCATTCCCTAAATACTTCGTTCGGCAGCCGCGTCAGATTGCCGATTTTTCCGACCGTCACCAGCGATCTGCATTCCTCAAACGCATTTTTGCCAAGGCTGGTGATGGATTCGAGGCTGACCACCGTTTCCAGCGTGCCGCAGTAGCTGAACGCCTTCTCCCCAATACTGGTGACATTCGACAAATCAAGCGACTTCAGCGAAGTGCAGGCGATGAACGCTTCCCTTCCGATTTCTGCCGCAACACCATCCAAACCAAGCGTCTCCAGTTTGCGGCATTCTTCAAAGGCATTCGCGCCAATGTACGTCACATTCGGTGCTGCACCGAACGTGGTCAGCGAAGTTGCATTCCGGAACGCTGAGTCGCCGATATACTCCAAACTGGGCAGGTCGCCCACCGTCACCAGCGACCGATTGGACAGACCGGATGCGCCAATCCTCCGCAAGCGCGGCAGATTTGCAACTTCCGGGATGTTCGCGCTGTCCAGTGCGCTCGCGCCGATTTCTTCCAGCGCCGGCAAATCACGCAATCCCGTCACTTTCGGGCAGCCGCCGAACGCGTAGCCGCCGATAATGCGCAGGTGCTGCAAGCCATCCAGCGAAAGCACTAACTTCTGGTCGGATATAAACGCGCCGCCGCCGATTTCCTCTATCGCGTCCAGCGTGCCGATATTCACCAGTTCATCGCAGTTTGAAAACGCGCAAGCGCCGATGCGCTTCATCCGCTCAAACGTGCCAATGTCCGTCAAATAGCCGCAGGAGTAGAACGAGTACTCGCCGATTTCCGTCACTGTTTCCGGCAGCTTCACGGTTTCAATATAGTAGCAGGATTGGAACACGCGGTCGGGAATGCGCGTCACTTTCGCCTGCCAGTCCACTTTCTTGATGCCGTCGCAGTCGCAGAACGCACCCTCGCCGACATTCAGCAGCTTTTCGCCAATCGTCACTTCTGTCAGTTTCTTGCACTGGCGGAAGGCGTACTCGCCGATTTCCGTCAATGTGTCCGGCAGCAGCTCGGCGTTCCAGAGCGTACACTTGTCGAACGCGTAGCTGCCGACGCGCGTCAGGTTCGGCGGCAGGGGGCAGTTTTCCAGCTTCTTGCAGCCCACAAAGGCAGAATCGTCGATTTCCAGCAGCCCTTCCGGCACCGTGACCGTCACCAGTTTTTCGCAGTTCTCGAACATATGCGCCGAAATACCCGTCAGCGACGCGGGCAGGGTGATTTCCGTCAGGCTGAGGCAGCGATAAAAAGCGCTCTCCCCCATTTCGGTGATGTTGTCGGACAGCTGCACCGTTTTCAAGCTCACGCAGCTGTCAAAGGCATGTGTGCCAATCCTGGTCACGCTCTCCGGAATCGTGATTTCCGTCAGATACCAGCAATTTGCAAAAGCATAATCGCCGATTTCCGTCACGCCCTCCGGAATGCGGATTTCCCGCAGTTCCCCGTCGCCGTAAAATGCGTACTCCTCGATGCGGGAAACATTCGCCGGCAGGGTATACACCGTGCTTTCGGAGGATTGCACCGTCTCGGCAGCCGCCGCACCGCCGACCAGCACCAGCAGCGTCAGCGCACCCGCCATTAGCTTCGTCGTTCTCATGAATTTCCACCCCTTCCTTCCATGATTATACGCCTTTTCACGAAAAAGTCAATTCTCTGGCGCAATTATTTACAATTGGCAAAAGCGAAAGAAGTACAATTGTACTTATGGAGTGTATGCCTGTCAGTTTTCTTTCTATTCTATAACGGCGGATTCGTCATCCTGCCCCACTCGCTGTTGAAAATCCCCCGTAATTTTGCTATAATCATTCTCGGTATTTCTGCTGATTCAGGAGGACGCGGCATTGAGGCATGGCGGCAATGTTTGGGAAGGTCAGCCAGCGGATTGGCTGGACTTTTCCGCGAATCTGCGACCAGAGGGAACGCCCACGTGGGTGATGGACACCATGCGCGCGGCGCTTTCGCAGGCGTGCTATTATCCTGACCGCGCGATGCGGGCGGCGCGCGCGGGGCTGGCGCTGTATCTCGGCGTGGACGAAAACTGCGTGCTGCCGACAGCGGGCGGCGCGGCGGCGATTGACCTGACGCTCGGCGTCCGGCGCGGCGCGGTGCATGTGCAGCAGCCGACGTTCGGGGAATATGCGGAGCGGGCGAAGGCACATGAGCGGCGGATGGCAGCAAATCAGGCGATTCAGGCGGATGACACGGTCGTTGTGTGTAATCCGAACAATCCGACAGGCATGCTGCTTTCGCCGAATGACGTGCTGCGGATGCATCGCGACGTGCGGAACAGCGGCGGCGAGCTGATTGTGGATGAGGCGTTCATCGACTATTGCACGGATGCAACGGTTCGCCACCATGTGCAGGATGGTTTGACGGTGGTTGGGTCGTTGACGAAGATTCTGTGCATTCCGGGCGTGCGGCTGGGGTACATCTGCGCCGCGCCGGAACAGATTGCACGCTTGCAGGAGCAGGCAGTCACATGGTCACTGAACGTGCTGGCGTCGGCGATTGCGGCGGAGCTGCCCCGTCATCAGGCGGAAATTGCGGCGGATGCACAGGCGAATCAGGCGCGGGCGGAGCGGTTCGCGCGGTGCTTGCAGGAGATGGGCGTGCGTGTGACAGCGGGGTGTGTACCGTTCCTGCTGGCTGATTTCGAGCACGACATGACGAAAACGGTGCAGCGCCTGCGGGCGCAGCGCATTTTGGTGCGAACGTGCGATTCGTTCGGCTTGCCCGCGAATTATCTGCGCCTGGCGGTGAAAACAGACGCGGAAAACGATTTGCTGATGAAAGTATTATATAGGGAGAATTTCGATGCGCGGTAAGAGTTTGATGGTGATGGGGACGGCGTCGTCCGTGGGCAAAAGCGTGCTGTGCAGCGCGTTTCTGCGCATCATGAAGCAGGATGGATACAAGGTTGCGCCGTTCAAGGCGCAGAACATGGCGTTAAATTCGTTCGTCACCAAGGACGGCTTGGAAATGGGGCGCGCGCAGGTGACACAGGCGCAGGCAGCGGGCGTTGAACCGGATGTGCGCATGAATCCCGTGCTGCTCAAACCCACGAGTGATCGCCGCAGTCAGGTAATTGTGGACGGCAAAGCCATCGGCACAATGACTGCGATGGAGTATCACCGCTACAAGCCCGCCCTGCGCGAACGCATCAAGGCGACGTATGACGCGCTGGAATCCACCGTGGACTGCGTAGTCATTGAGGGGGCGGGCAGTCCGGCGGAAATCAACCTGCGCGCCGGGGATATCGTGAATATGTCAATGGCGGAATCCGCCGATGCGCCGGTGCTGCTGGTGGGCGACATCAACTTGGGCGGCGTGTTCGCGTCGCTGCTGGGCACCGTGATGCTGCTGACGGACGAGGAACGCGCCCGCGTGAAGGGCGTCATCATCAACAAATTCCGTGGCGATGTGAAGATCCTTGAACCGGGGCTCAAGATGCTGGAGGAGCGCATTCACATTCCCGTATTAGGCGTTGTGCCGTGGATGGACGTGGGGCTGGAGGATGAGGACAGCGTAACCGAACGTTTCAGCCGTATGATGGGTCAGGGGGATTTGGACGTTGCCGTGGTGAAGCTGAAGCACATCTCCAACTTCACGGATTTCCAGTCCTTGGCGCTTCAGCCCGGCGTGAAGGTGCGCTATGCCCAGACCTCGAAGGAGGTCGAAAATGCCGACCTAATTGTCCTCCCCGGCACGAAAAACACCATCGAGGATTTGATTGACCTGCGCAACCGCGGCTTGGATGCCGCCATCATCCGCCACGCGCGCAAGGGCGGCATGGTTATTGGCGTGTGCGGAGGATATCAAATGCTGGGCAGAATGCTGCACGACCCTGACCATGTGGAATCGCGCGTGCCGGAGCTGGCGGGGCTGGACTTGCTGGACATGGAGGTCACCTTCGCAAGGGAGAAGGAAACCGCGCAGGCCAGCGGCGTCGTCGATGCGTCCGGCTGGCTGGCATCATCGAACGGCATTCTGGTGGACGGCTACGAAATTCACGCTGGGCAAAATCAGTTCGGCGAAAGGGCACTGCCGTGGCTGCGCATCGGCAATCGCGTGGACGGCGTGATGAATGAGCGCGGCAACGTGCTGGGCAGCTATCTGCACGGCTTGTTTGACGACGGGCAGCTGTTCGCCGCCATCGCCGCGCACATCCGCAAAGAAAAGGGCATCGACACCGAAACACAAGCCCCGATGACCCTCGATGAATACCGCGAGCGCGAGTTCGACCGCATTGCTGATATTGTCCGCGCGAGCGTCGATATGGACGCCATCTACCGCATTGTGCGGGGCGAGGTGTAAGCAATGAGCGATTGGATTTGGGCGCTGATATTCGGCTTCGTGCTGGATTTGCTGCTGGGCGACCCGTCATGGCTGTATCACCCGGTGTGCCTCATCGGCAAGTACATCAGCTGGATGGAGAAAAAGCTGCGGCGGCGCGGCGGCAATCTGCGGAAAAGCGCCGTGTTCCTGACCGCCTCCACCGTACTGCTGACAATGGCGGTCGTCGCGCTAATTTTGATGCTTTGCGGGCTGCTGGGGCGCATTCCCCCGCTGATTGCCATGGCTCTGCTGGACTGGATGGGCATTGCCATCACGAGCATGGCGAAGGAAGCGCGCGGCGTGGAAAAGGCGCTGGGACAGGGCGTTGCCGCTGGGCGGACACAGGTGGCGCGGATTGTCGGGCGCGACACGCAGGAATTAAGTGAGGAAGAAATCATCAAAGCCACCGTCGAAACAGTGTCGGAGAACACGACGGACGGCGTAATTTCTCCCCTGCTGTACGCTGCCATCGGCGGGCCAATCCTCCTGTGGGGATTCAAAGCCGCCAGCACGTTGGATTCGATGGTTGGATACTTGGACGAGAAATACCGCGACATTGGCTGGTCGAGCGCAAGGTTAGATGACGTGCTGAACTACATTCCGGCGCGTTTGACGGCGCTGCTGATGGTGATTGCTTCCTATTTGATAGGCTTGGACGGCAAAAATGCCTTCCGCATCGTCCGCCGCGACCACGCCAACCACAAAAGCCCCAACTGCGCGTGGAGCGAATCCGCGGCGGCGGGGGCGCTGCACATCCAACTCGGCGGGACGCACAATTACTTCGGCAAACCCGTCGAAAAACCAACCATCGGCGACGCGGATCGCCCTGCCGAACGCGCGGATATCCGCCGTGCAAACCGTTTGTTGTATACAAGCAGTTTGCTGATGATGGTTTTGATTGTACTGATTGCCATTGCACGATGAGGTGAGCATATGCCGGAGCAAAACAAACATTACAACTTCTTTCAGAACAAGGAATGTGAATATTTTCCCTGCCACAAGGGCGTGAAGGAAGAGGATTTCAACTGCCTTTTCTGTTACTGCCCGCTGTACACGCTGGGCAAGCACTGCGGCGGCCACTGCACCTACACGGAATCAGGCATCAAAAGCTGCCAGCACTGCGCTTTCCCGCACCAGAAGAAGAATTATGATGCGATTATCGCGCGCTTCCGCGAAATTGCCGCCGTCGCCGCGCGCTCGGACAGGGAGGACAAATGAACGCACAGGAACAGGCGCAATTTCGGTGGAATCACGTCGCGAAGCCGCTGAATTCGCTGGGAAAGCTGGAACAGCTTGTCGTGCAGATCGCGGGGATTCAGCAGACGGCGGACGTTTGCATCAACAAGCGTTGCGCGCTGATTTGCTGCGGCGACCACGGCGTAGTGGCGGAGGGTGTGAGCCAATCCGGCAGCGAGGTAACGGCACTCGTGGCGCAATCCATCGTCGCGGGCACGGCGAACATCAACCTGATGGCATCCGTCTCCGGAACGGATGTGTACGCGCTGGATTTCGGCATGGTGACGCCCGTCATGGGGACGGTAGACTGCCGCATCGCCGCCGGAACACGCAATATGGCGCGTGAACCCGCGATGACCCGCGCGCAGGCGGAACAGGCGGTTCAAGCGGGTATCGACGCGGTCGCCCGCATGAAAGCGCGTGGATATCAGCTGATTGCCACGGGCGAAATGGGCATCGGGAACACAACCGCCTCCACCGCCATGGCATGCGCGCTCCTGCGCTGTTCGCCGGAGGATATCACCGGGCGCGGTGCGGGTTTGTCGGACGCGGGCTTGCAGCGCAAAAAGGCTGCCATTCAGCGCGCCCTGAGCATCCATCGCCCGAATGCGGATGATGCGCTGGACGTGCTGGCGAAAGTTGGCGGATTCGAGATTGCCGGGATGGTCGGCATCTTTCTGGGCGGACTGCGCCATCATGTGCCGATTGTCATCGACGGTGTGATTTCGGCAGTCGCGGCACTCACGGCAGTGCGCATCGACCCGGCGTCAAAATCCGCCATGCTCCCCTCGCACATGAGCCACGAGCCAGCTATGGTGCGCATCATGTCGGAATTGGGCATGTCCCCCATCATCCACGCTGATATGGCGCTGGGCGAAGGCACAGGCGCGGTGTCGCTGATTCCCCTGCTGGATATGGCGCTCAAGGTCTACCACGGGCCGCACACATTCGACGAATTGGGCATTTCGGCCTACGAGCCACAGGAGGGCAAAGTATGATTGTGCTGGTCACGGGTGGCAGCGGCTGCGGCAAATCCACATGGGCGGAGAAGCTGGTCAGCGCGCTTCCAGCGGAAAAGCGCGTGTATATTGCGACCATGCAGGTGTACGACGAAGAATCCGTGCAGCGAGTGGCGCGGCATCGGGCACAGCGCGCGGACAAGGGCTTCACGACCATCGAGTGTGAAAAGGACCTTGCGTCGGCGGATGTACCCGAAGGCAGCGTCGTTTTGCTGGAAGATTTGGTCAACTTGATGGCGAACGAGATGTTTGGCGGCGGCGATACGTCCCGCATCCTCCCGGCGCTAAACGCCCTCGCGTGCAAGTGCCAGCACCTGATTCTGGTCACAAACGACGTTTTTTCCGACGGCATCCATTATCCCGACTCCACGCGGGAATATCTGCGGCAGTTGGCAAAAATCAACGCTGAAGCCGCAAAAATGGCGGGCTGCGTGGTCGAAGTCGTCTATTCCATCCCCGTCTGTGTGAAAGGAGCGCTCCCATGCGTGTAATCCGCTCGCTGTGCATTGCGTTTTCCACCTATTCGCGCATTACTGTGCCGCAGGTGGCTTGGACAGACGAAAATCGCAAGTATTCGATGTGCTTTTTCCCGCTCATCGGCGCGGTGATCGGACTGCTGTTGTGGGGCTGGCTGGCGCTGTGTGACGTGCTGGGCTTCGGAGCCTTGCTGCGCGGCGCGGTCGGGGCGCTGCTGCCGATTCTCGTCACCGGCGGCATCCACATGGACGGTTTCATGGACACCAGCGACGCACTGGCATCATGGCAATCGCCGGAAAAGCGGCTGGAAATCCTCAAGGACAGCCACGTCGGAGCGTTCGCCGTGCTGGGCTGCGCAGGCTATCTGCTGCTGGACGCGGCGCTGCTCAGCGAACTGCCGACGACCCTTGCGCCGATGATGATTGGCTGCTTCATGCTGTCGCGGGCGTTCAGCGCGTGGGCAATGTCCGCGTTCAGGAGCGCCCGCCCCAAGGGGATGCTCGATGCTTTTGCGCAGGCGGCACAGCGGCGGATGCTGACCATCAGCTGCGCGGTGTACGCCGTTCTCTGCGCAGTGCTATGGGCGATTGTCGGCGGATGGCTGGCGATTCCGTGCCTATTAGTCGCGATTCTGTGCGTATGGTACTATCGGCACATGTCGTACAAACAGTTCGGCGGCATCACCGGCGACCTTGCGGGCTGGTTTCTGCAAATCACAGAACTCACACTGACGGCAGTCATTGTCATCGGAGGAAAGCTATTATGAAGCTGTACATTGGCGGCGTTTATCAAGGTCAGGAAGAGCTCGCCCGCGCGGAGAATCCCGGACTTCCCTGCTATCCTGATTTTCACGAAGCCATCCGCCGCGCCGTCTTGGAGGCGCATCAAGACCCGCGCGAATTTGCCCGGCAGTTCTGCGCCGCGCACCCGGACGCCATCGTCGTCGCGAACGAAGTCGGCGCGGGCGTCGTGCCGATTGTAAAGGAGGACCGCCTCTTCCGCGAGGCGGTCGGGCGCGCGCTGTGCATCGTCGCGCAGGAAGCAGAGAGCGTCACGCGCTGCGTCTGCGGAATCGGGGTGCGCATCAAATGAAGTGGATTCTCATCCGCCACGGGCAGACGCAGGGCAACCGTGAGCACCGCTACGTCGGCTGCCGCACGGACGAGCCGCTGTGCCCCGAAGGAATTGCGCAATTGCAGAATCGGCACTATCCGCCCGCGTCGCGCGTGTTTGTCAGCCCCATGCGCCGCTGCGTGGAAACGGCGAATCTCCTCTACCCTGGCGTTCCGCAGACCATCATCGGCAGCTTCCGCGAGTGCGATTTCGGCGACTTTGAGAATAAAAATTACGCAGAACTAAACGGCCGCGCCGACTATCAGGCGTGGATTGACTCCGGCGGCGAGCTGCCCTTCCCGCATGGCGAAAGCAGGGCGCAGTTTGCCGCACGGTGCGTGACCGCATTCGAGCAGATTCGCCAGCAGGACGAGGACTGCGCGGTGGTGGCGCACGGCGGGACGCTCATGGCAATTATGGAAAAATTTGCTGTGCCGAAGGGCGGGTATTTTGACTTCCAAGCCGGGAATGGAGAGGGGTTTGTGATGGAGGAGGATGGCACATACAGACGGATTGCAATCAAATAGAGGGGCAGCACACGCTCCCCTCTTTCGGCATCACAGGTCGGTTCGATTCTCTTCCGCTTCCCAATCCACTTGGAAGGTGAGCGTCCCCTTTTCGGTGTCAACCACCTTTTTCAGGATACGGCTGTTTCCGTCAGGACGGATGAACCCCGCATCCCGCGCTTCCTTGCTGCCGACCGTCGCAAAGTAAGCAGTAATGTGACCGCCGTTTCCTTTTCTCGGTGTCAGTCTCATTGCTTCTTGTAGAGCTTGTAGACCAGCACGACGAGAATCGCCGCGAGGACAACCTGAATTACATCCAGTACGATTTCCATGACTGCTTTTCCTCCCCCCTGCCTGATGGTTTCATCATAGCATAGTTTTGCACCCGCGTCAAATGTTTTTTGTGATTTTTGCGGCAAAAATCACTTTTTCCTATTGTATCCCGCCATCCGTATGTTATAATAGAATTGTCAATAAACGCTATCAGAAAGGAGATGTCCACATGGACGAACATGAAGAATCCGGCTTGACGGATTATCAGCTGCGCTTTCTACTTCGCGAGCTGCTTGCCTACGCAGAGCAAGCCCCGGACAAAGACGCGATTGTCAAGCATCTGGAAGAGCTTCTGCGTGACGGCGAGAATGACTGATATGCATTATTTTACAGAAAGGTGGCATTGAACATGACAAATCAGCGTTTCGATGAGCTTCTCAAGCAAATCAAGGATTACGCGGAGGAATGCAACGACGCGCAGAAGATTATTCAGTACCTCGACAAGCTGATGGAGGACGTGCGGAGCGGCAAAAAGGTTTGAGTTCCGCAGCAGTTTCTGCTGCTTTCCCGCCGAACTTCGCAAAAAATCATAAAAAAAGACATTTTCCCTCTTGACAGGGCGCTGGAAACATGCTATAATTAGTTCTGTTCGCAAGGTCAACCCCTTCGGCGAGAGTCGAGGCCTTCGGAACATGACTGGGTGTAGCGCAGTTTGGTAGCGTGCTTGAATGGGGTTCAAGAGGCCGGAAGTTCGAATCTTCTCACCCAGACATCGAAGTGATTGAAAAATCACTTCTTTTTTTGTACTTTCGGGCAGATTTCCGTCTATTATGGTTGGAATTTATGCCGTATAGCACATGATTTTGCAAGCAGCACAGATTCCGTTGCTTCCGAGTTTCTGCGCCTTTTCCTCCCCGAAAACCGCATTTTCGCCTATTTTCACGCCGTTTCAGGGGGCAATGGGGTTATAACGGGGTTATAAAATTTGCCCGGAATCCCTTGAAATTAGCCGCTTTCAGGGACATGCCGCTGTACCGGCGGGGTTATAAAATTGCGGGAATTCGTCGGTGCGCTCTCATTCGGCGGCGGAATCCACTTCCAAGCGGGTCAGGTAATTGACCATCTTCGCGGCATCCGTCCGCTCCTGCTCCTTGTCCAGCTTCGTGTAGATGGCGAGAATCATGTCGGCATCGGCGTGTCCCATCCAGCTTTGCAGCGTTTTGAGCGGCACTTGCGCGTAGTAGGCTCTTGTGCAGAACTCCACGCGGAAATCGTGGCAGCGGATGTTGATTTCCTTCCACGGCGGCAGCTTGCCCTCCGCCAAGAGCTGCTTCTGCTCGTTGGTTTTGCCGTACCAGCGCTTGTGGATGCCGTTGAGCTTCGTCTCCAGGAAGGTGATGTACGACTCGTACTTGCACGCGAAGGCGGACTGCGACATGATGCCGCCGTTCTCCTTGTGGCAAACCAGCCCGTGCCGCCCTTTCAGCGCCTCTTCCAGCGGAGGAAGCAGCGGCACAGTGCGGATGGCGGAAGCGGTTTTGCCCTTCGTGAGCTTCGGGCGATTGCCTTCGCTGAACGACACAGCGCCGCGGACGGCAATCGTCTTTTTCTCGAAATCCACATCGCGGTCGATGTTCAGGTGGAGCATTTCTCCCCTGCGGAAGCCGGTGTAGAGCATCACCATCGCCGCCAGACCGAAGTCGTGCTCCTGCCATGTACTGCGAATCAGCGCCCGTTCCCACGGCTCCAAGCAGCGGTGTCCGCCCGTTTTCTTGCATTTGGGACGCTGCACGCCCGCCATCGGATTGCGAATCAGCGCACCGTTGGACACGGCGTTGCGGAAGATGCCGTTCATGAGTGAGGCAAACTTGCTCACATAGGACGAGGAATAGCAGCTCAGCTTGTTGAAGATGGCCTGCAAGTCGTTCGCGTTGATGTCGCAGATGAACCGCTTCCGCGTGTGATCGGCGGCAAAGCGAATCATGCTGGCATATTGCTTCTGCAATGGCACGCTGCAATCGGAGCGGTAAATTTCCAGCCAATTCAGCGCATAATCCAAAAAGGTAATTCCTTCGAGGTCGTGGCTGAGCCCCATTTGCTCTTTCTGCTTGTACGCATCGCGGGCCTTCATGGCTTCCGCCTGCGTTTTGCCGTAAAACTGCTTGTCATGGTACTTCACCTTGAAGTAGCCGTCGGTACGTTGGGTTAATTTCTGACGAGGCATTGATGTTCCTCCTTATCAATCGCCCCGTGCTGTGTATGCTGATTCAATTGTCAAGGTGCTACGATGATCATAGCACACATCACAGCACGGGGCAAGTACATTTTGCGAAAAAATTCAGATGACAGCAATCGGCGGCTGACCATCCAGCCAGCGCTGAAGCCCTTCCCGGTTGATGAGAATCCTGCTGCCGATGCTGAACGCGGGAAAGCCTGATTTTCGCACCAGCTTTCGCGCCGTGGGCAGGGAAATGTGCAGCTCGTCTGCCAATTCCGCCATCGTCAGCGTCATCTTGGGGACTTTGTGCGCGGATTCTGCTTGATTTTCGTCCGCCCGATCGTCCGCCGGAACGCGATTGAACATTCTTTCACCTCCGAAATGGAGACGCAGCGCGGTTGACACATCCGACATGCTGACACGCGGATGGTGAACCTTTTTCTGCGTCTCTTCTATATTGAAACAATTTGTTTTGCTTAATTGGATATGTCCGGCATGTCAAGCCGCGAAACACCTTGCCGCAGCGGGGATTCCGCGACATATCCCCTGACATTCGGATGATAGGCGGCGTGTCAGACAGGCTGGATTCGTTCCCAGCCATACTGCCGCCCGTACTTGGCAAACTTGCGGGCATTGCGGAACTTCTGCCACCCGCTGATTTCGCCGCTGGCAATCCCGCTGTCCACAATTTCGCGGATTTCGCGCGTCTCGTAATTCTTCGGTTCATCAAGCGGATGCGCCAGACATTCCCGGTAAATCTGCAAGGAACAGACCTTGTCCTGCTCGAACGTCTCGAACCATGCGTAGATGCGCCCCGCCAGCGTATCCTCCTGACAATAATCCTGCTGCTGTTTGCGCAGTGCCTCCTCATCCGCCTTGGACAGATGCGTGCTGTACGCGCCGGACTTGTACTGCGCCATGATTTCCGCCCACATCTGCTCGAAATAGTGCCGGGACTCCGCCGGGTTATCGAGAATATGGCAGTCGGCTTTCGACGCATCCACCGTCACCGGGAGAAAGCGCCGATTGCCGCTTCTGTCCAAAGGCAGGAAATCCATGCGGTTGGTCGTGCCGGCGAACACGCTTTGCCGGGGATGATCGCCGCCGTATCGGTCATATGCCATCCGCAGAAAATCCTTGTCGCGGCTGAGAAAAGACTTGATCTCCTCGATGCTTTTGGCGTTCGCCGTCGCGACCATCTCCGAAAGCTCGCAAATCCAATGCCCGTTGAGCCGGTGGTAAATCTCCTTGTCGTCCAGTTTGCTGACATCGTCCGTGAACCATTCCGGCTCCAGCGCCAGAAAGCGAATGAAGGTGGTTTTGCCAGCGCCCTGCCCGCCAACCAGCACCAGCATCAGTTCAAACTTGCAGCCGGGATGAAACACCCGGTTCACCGCGCCGAGCATGAATATGCGCAGGTACTTTTCGTTCGTGTCGCTCACTTCCGCGCCAAGGAAATGGTGCAGCGCCATCCGAACGCGCGGCACACCATCCCAGACGAGACGGTTCAGCCTGTCCCGCACCGGATGGAACGCCTGCGCGGTGGACACGATGTTCAGCGCCGGGTAAATCAGCTTTTCCGACCGCAGCCCGTAGTGTTCTTCCAGATACAGCCGCAGGAATGCAGCGTCCATGTCGTCAATCATGTCGCTTTTCCGCGCCCACCAGACGGGGCAAGTCATCGACATGCGCTCCTTGAACAGATTTCTGCGGATGTTTCCGGCAAAAACCGGATCATGGGTCAGCGCCGTGACAAAGTTTTGCAGCGTATTGCGCACCTCGCCGCCAGCGGTGCGGGTCAACTTGGCTTGTACAGATTGATAGGCGGCGGCCATCTGGTCGTCCGGCATCGGCGGCGACCAGTCGATTTTCGTCTCATCACACATATTTTTCCCTCCTGCAATGCTTATCGCGCCCTCGCATCGGGGCGCTTCTTCGGATAGGCATCGTCCCGCAGTTTGGGGCGCAGCTTTTCCACCACGGTCGGGCGCGCCGTCTCCGCAATGCTGCATTTCATGATTTCGTTCATTGCGGGCGACAGCAGCCGTCGCCGCACGTCATCCGCCATCGAAAGCAGCGCGCTGAACACATCCTCTTTCGCTTTGCTCAGCCACGTCTCCACCACGCCAATGAAGGGAACGCCAAGCCCACTGCTGGGCGACTTTGCCGCTCGAATGGTGCGGTCAACGCCTGACGCCGCTTTGTCCAGCGCCGTTTGGCTCACGCTTTCGCTGACGGCGGTCACGGCTTTTTCGTAGCAAATGTCCGTCACCTGCTCAATCAGCAAATCCACATCGGACAGGCGGAACAGCTTCGTGTCCAGCTCGGCATCCTTCTCGGCAATCTGCGCGGTCAGGGTCTGAATCTGCCGATTCTGCGTAGTCAGCTGCTTCTGCTGATTCCGGATGGTTTCGAGCTGCTTGGCAATGATGTAATCCAGCTTTTCCAGATGTGTCTTGCCGCCGTACTTCACCTGCTCCTCGATGTCCAGCCCGTGCGCTTTCGCGATTTCAATCAGCATCAGCCGATTCATGGCATCGAAGGTGATTTTGCGGTTGTTGTAGCGTCCCGGCGGCTTGTCCGGCTGCGGCAGCGGAATGCCCATGAGCGCCAGCGCCTTTTCCTGCTTCGGCTCGACCTCGCCGTACTTGTTCACATAGTCGAAGCAGTGGCGCTCCTGAATATGTACTGTCGTTTCGTCGCAGTGCATCGCCCAGTCCAGCATGTGGACGTGTTTGCCGTAGCGCTCCTCGAACTGCTGCTTGAACGCCGTGAAAATGGTCAGCAGCTGCTCCGGCGTTGCGCCGATTCCCTCTTTGCCGAACTGGAAGATGGTTTCTTCCGGGCAGGTGCGCTTGTCGCGGCGAATCTGCTCCACGGTTCGGTTGCGCTCCGTGTGGCGGCGCTCGGCGTTGCGCGCACATTGCCCGGCGACATAATCGGAATAATGCCGCTCGTAAAAGATTTGCTCGACCTCCTCAAAGGAAGGAACGTCGGCGCTCCTTTCGCCTGTGCGCATTCCATTCAGCCAGTCCCAATAGACGTTCTCGTGCGTTTTCGCCGGATTGATGTGTTCGGCGTGGGTTACGTCAAAATTGCGGTCGTTGTGCTTGGCGGTGAACACGCCGTTCTTTCCGGCACGACCGTTGTGCCGGGTTGCTCTGATTTTGCTCGTATAGTACCTCCTTGCTTGCGGGCGGCGGGAGCGCAGCGACCGAGCCCCTCTGATTGCGGCAGAGACTACCCACTACAAAGTGACGCACAGCATCACTTTTATCGGTCGGCGCGCCTCCCTGTGGGTCAAAGGCTTCGCCTCTGAACACTGACCAAAGCGCTCCGCCTCTGGACTCCGGCGGGGTTGCCGCCCGCTGAATGCTCATGCCCGCTGGTGCGCATTTGATGCCGTCTGATGCTATCCAAGGTTCTCCACGCATCAGCAGACAGAAATTTGGTGCGCTTTCGCATCAGCTGCCCATCATGTCCAGCAGATTGTCGAGGTCGGTCTCGTCCGGCGCGTTCGCGTCCTCCAATGTCTCTGCCGGTGTTTGCCCAGCGCATCGAAACAGAGATGCTGCCAGCTCCTCGCGGACAATGCCGCGGATTTCTTCCCGCTGGTGATGATCGAAGCCGCCTTGCCGCGCCTGCCCATAGTGTGCATTGACCGCCGCCACGATAGCATCCGCATAGCGCAAGTGCTGTTCCTCCCGCACTTGACGCAGCAGCCGCAGCGCCTCCCGGTCGGCGGGTTTCTCCGCATAGAGGCGAATCGTCGTGCGCAGAATCTCTTTCACCGCGCCCTCGCCTCACGCTGCAAACGCCGCTCCGCCAGATACTCGTACCCCTTGGCAGAGGCGTGAATATCACCGATGATGGTCACGCGATTGGGGTCATACTGCCCGAAGTTGCGAATCAGGCAACCGCCGCCGCCCACAATCCACAGCCGCATCGTCTTGGGGTCATATTCATGCTCGCGCAGCTTGCGCATGATTTCCGCCGCATAGTCCGCCGCGGCTTCGCGGATGACCTGCACATATTCGGGCGCAACATCGGCCGTGCCCTCGCGCATCACCTGCTCGATGGTCACGTCCGGCACCGTTCGCCCGCAGAGCCGCGTCAAGGCCTCCCGCGCCTTCAGCACGCACTGGTAAGTGCCGTACTTCTCCGTGAAGCACTGCTCCAGCACCGGCTTGCGGTCGTTAATCGCCATGACAATCATGGTGCCGTTGCCGATGTCGCACAGCATGTTCGCCCCGGTGAATTTCCGCAGTTCGGGAATGACGGCGGAATAGCCCTGCGCGTACACGTCCACGCCAACCAAATCGACATGGTAGTCGATGCCGCGCCAGTTGAAATCTACATGCCGATTTTGCGACAGATAGGCGCGGAACCGCTCGCGCTGGTCGCCGACCCACGTCAGCGGCAGTCCGACCGCCAGATGAACAGCCGCCGTGGTCAGCTGATTGCACCAAAGCTCCTGCCCGATGCCCGCCAGCGTCAGCAGGTAATGATCCTGATTGCCGACCTTATCCAGCGTGAACTCCCGATGCCCCGCGCCGATGACGTAATACTTGCCATCGTACACCAGCACGTCCTGCGCGTGCGCCGGTTCAGCCTCGCAGCGAGTGACGCTCGCCGGGAAAATGCCGTTCGCCGTCTTGATGTTCCCGTAGCCGTTATCCAGCCCGATGATGTTGATTTTGCCGAATACTCTCATATGCTCCTCACTTTCTCCGCGTTTGCGGCAACAAAATAGACAGGCTGCGGGTGCAGTCTGCCTGCGAAAACCGTGGTCAGTCTGTGGCAGCCAAGGCGACCACCTCCTTTCAAAATGCACAGCAGGATGCAAAAAAGGCAGTCAGCATGACGCTGATTGCCTTGGTCGGTGACTGCGAACTTCCGACGATACTATCATAGCACAGGTTTATTTGCTAAAGCGTGCTATTTTGTGCTGTTTCGTCTTGTTTTGTGCTGTTCGCTGCTAATTTGTCCTGTTGGATGCTATGCGCTGCTGATTGTGGGCGCAGCGGGGGTGATGTGTTATCAAGTAGGTGGGCTGGTGGCGGGAGTGCTTGATAACACGATATAGTATAGCACAGATTTTTTTCTCAAACTTTCTCAAAGCTTCTCATTTCTTCTCAAACGTTCTCAAAGCTTCTCAACTTTTTGAGGGGGGTGGCGTTTTGAAGCTACGGATGACTGTTTCTGTAATTGTGGGGAACTTGGTTCATCATGTCTGGACAGTGCGTAATCGTTGAGATACTCAATTTTATGTTGCGGAAATAAAATATCTATGGTATACTGGAATAAGGTTTCAACCTTGTCATGGAGGTGTCTTTATGGCGATTTGCTATAAAAAGCTCTGGAAAATGCTGATTAACCGCGACATGCAGAAGAAAGACCTTCGCATGGCCGCTGGACTCAGCACCAATGGCATCGCCAAGCTCGGCAAGAATCAGAACGTTTTAACAGGAGTTCTCGGCAAAATCTGCAAAGCTCTGAACTGTGGCATCACAGATATTATGGAATTTGTAGATGCAGAGCCAGAGCAAGAAGCACATCACGCATAAGAAAGCAGGTACCGCTTATGGCAAGGCTTGAAGAACTATCAAACGGCAGTATCGTTGAAGGTTTGCTTTCGGGCGAAGCGGTGACGGTCGTGTCAACAAAGTGGTATGGTTCGTCCAGCATGGAGGTGTTCTACAAGACGAATCGAGGGTCAACGGGGTCGCAGATTCTTTATCGGGAGGATGAACCTTCCCTAACGGTTCTGGAAAAGAGCCTGCCGTGGAGTTTCGATGTTGGCGGCGATAAGCTGCGTCTCGTCTCAGAAGCCTATCGGATTCACCTCGCGCACCTGTTTGACCCATACCTTGCTGTGCATACATCAGCCATCGAGCCGCTGCCGCACCAGATTTCCGCTGTCTATGAAGAAATGCTGCCGCGGCTTCCGCTGCGGTATGTGCTGGCTGATGACCCTGGTGCTGGCAAAACCATCATGACAGGTTTGCTGCTGAAGGAACTGATTATCCGCGGGGATTTGAAGCGCTGCATGATTGTCTCGCCCGGAAATCTGGCAGAACAGTGGCAGGATGAGCTTTTTCAGAAGTTTCATCTGCGTTTTGAAATTCTCACGAATGATCGGCTGGAATCAGCAGTTACCGGGAATGTATTTACAGAAATGAACTTCTGTATTGCACGCCTTGACAAGCTGGCGCGAAATACGGAGTTACAGGAAAAGCTCAAAGTTACAGACTGGGACTTGATTGTCTGCGACGAGGCGCACAAGATGTCAGCCACCATGTGGGGCGGCGAAGTCAAGTACACCAAGCGCTACCAGTTGGGACGACTGCTTTCCAGCATCACGCGGCATTTTCTGCTGCTGACGGCGACGCCGCACAATGGCAAGGAAGAGGACTTCCAGCTGTTCATGTCGCTGGTTGACCCAGATCGCTTTGAGGGCGCTTGCCGGACAAGCAATCAGTCGATTGACGTCAACGATGTGATGCGCAGGCTGGTCAAGGAAGACCTGCTGAAATTCGACGGAACGCCGCTGTTCCCAGAGCGCATTGCGTACACAGTCAATTATGACCTATCCCCTATGGAGGCGCAGCTGTATACGAACGTAACAACTTACGTTCAGGAGGAGTTCAACCGCGCAGACCATCTGGACGGCACGCACAGAAGTTCCGTTGGCTTTGCCTTGACCATCTTGCAGCGCCGATTGGCTTCATCCCCGGAAGCCATCTACCAATCACTGCATCGCCGACGTGAGCGACTTGAAACCCGATTGGCAGAGGAAAAGCTCGGAAAACGGGCGGCGGAGCTTCCTTGGCAGTTTGACTTGCCGGAAGATCCGGATGATCTGGACGAAATCCCTGCTGCTGACCTTGAAGCGGAGGAAGAACAGATTGCGGATCAGGCTTCCGCTTCCAAGACAATTACGGAACTGGAAGCCGAAATTACCACGCTGAAACGGCTGGAAGCAATGGCGAATGCCGTGCGCACGAGCGGAGCCGACAGGAAGTGGGATGAACTTTCCGCCATTCTGCAAGATGATGCGCTCATGTTTGACGGCAACGGTCAGCGGGAAAAGCTGATTATCTTCACCGAGCATCGCGACACGCTGAACTACCTCTGCTCGAAGATTCGGACGCTGCTGGGCAGAGAAGAAGCAGTCGTAACGATTCATGGCGGAATGCTGCGGGACGAGCGTCGAAAGGTGGAAACGCTGTTCAAGCAGGACAAGGATGTCCGCATTCTGATTGCGACAGACGCGGCGGGCGAAGGCATCAACCTCCAGCGCGCACACCTGATGGTCAATTACGACCTGCCGTGGAATCCCAATCGGCTGGAACAGCGATTCGGGCGCATCCACCGCATCGGGCAGACTGAGGTGTGTCATCTGTGGAATCTGGTTTCCAAGGAAACACGCGAGGGCGCTGTTTTCCAGCGGCTGTTTGAAAAGCTGGAAGAGGAACGCGCTGCGCTGGGTGGCAAGGTGTTCGACATTCTGGGCAAGACGAATTTCGACAACCGCTCACTTCGGGAACTGCTGATTGAGGCCATCCGCTACGGCAATGCGCCGGAAACCCGCGCAAAGCTGTATCAGGTGGTGGACAAGGCGCTGGACAAGGATGCGCTGCGGAAGCTGCTGGAAGAACGCGCATTGACCGAGGACACGATGGACGTCCACAAGGTAATGGCGATTCGCGAAGAAATGGAGCGCATGGAAGCGCACAAGCTGCAGCCGCACTTCATCGAAGCGTTCTTTATCGAAGCATTCACCGTCTTGGGCGGCATCATCCGCAAGCGCGAACCCGGCCGCTACGAAATCATCAGCGTTCCGTACAGGATTCGCTCCCGCGACCAGCTGATTGGCTTCGGCGTGCCGGTGGCATCCAAGTACGAGCGTGTCTGCTTTGACAAGCAATACTGCAACATGCAGGGGCTGCCCATTGCCGACCAGATTTGTCCGGGGCATCCGCTGCTGGAAGCGGTGATTGACCTCATCCGCGAACAGAATGCCGATGTGCTAAAACGCGGTGCGGTGCTGGTGGATGAAAACGACCCCAGCGAGAAAATCCGCCTGCTGTTCTACATTGAGGATGCCATCCAGGATGGACACGTCCTGCCCGACGGCAGCCGCCGGGTCATCAGCAAAACACTGCAATTTGTGGAAATGGACGAATCAGGGCAGGCGCGGAATGCAGGCTACGCACCGTATCTGGATTACTGCCCGGTGACGGAAGAAGAACAAGACGCGGTGCTGGCGTATGCGCACAAGCAGCCGTGGCTGGCGCAGAATCTCGAAGACATGGCGGTAGGCTATGCGGTGGCGAACATTGTGCCGAAGCATTACAGCGAGGTCAAGGCGCACCGCGTGAAGATGGCAGACAGAACTGCCCGCGCCGTCAAGGATCGTTTGACCTGCGAGATTCAGTATTGGGATTTGCGGGCAGCTGACTTGAAGGAAAAGGAAGCCGCCGGCAAAGGAAACGCCAAGCTGAACTCGACCAACGCCCAGCGCCGCGCGGATGACTTGCAGGCGCGAATGCAGCGCCGCTTGGCGGAGCTTGCACAGGAGAAGATGGTGTCGCCCTGTCCGCCGGTCATCGTTGGCGGCGCATTGATTGTGCCGATTGGACTGCTGAACCGGCTGATGGGCAGACCGAACGAGGGCAGCCTGTTCAGCGCGAACCGGGATGCCATCGAACGCGCCGCCATGCAAGCGGTGATGCAGCGGGAAACGCAGCGCGGATATGCGCCGCAAGATGTGTCTGCGGAGAATGTCGGGTATGACATTGAATCCGTGATTCCGGAGAACCAGCGCCACGGCGGGCCTTGCCTACGCTTTCTGGAAGTCAAGGGCAGGCAGAAGGGCGCAACGACTGTCACCGTGACCCGCAACGAAATTCTGACGGCGCTCAACAAGCCGGATGAGTTCATTCTGGCGCTGGTCGAAGTGGACGGCGCGCAAACGACAACCACCTACATCCGCAAGCCCTTCCGCAATCCGCCCGATTTGGGCGCTTGCAGCGTGAATTATGAAATTGCCGATTTGATGCGAAACGGCGAAATAGAAAAGTGAGGAAGCACATGATGCCCACGATAAAGAAACTCATCGAGGTTGCCCTTCCGTTGGAGGCCATCAACGCGGAATCTGCCCGCGAAAAATCCATTCGCCACGGCCATCCCAGCACGCTGCATCTATGGTGGGCACGGCGACCCCTGGCCACGGCTCGCGCGGTCATTTGGTCGTCGCTGGTGGATGACCCGTCCAGCCATCCGGAGCAGTTCCCCACCGAGGAAGCCCAGCAGCAGGAGCGCGAGCGGCTGTTTGGCATTCTGACGCGGCTGGTGAAATGGGAAAACAGCAATGACGAGGGCATTCTGGCGGAAGCCAAGGCGGAGATTATGAAGTCCACAAACGGCAATCCGCCCGCGCTGCTGGATCCTTTCGCAGGCGGCGGCGCGATTCCGCTGGAAGCTCAGCGCCTTGGGCTGGAAGGGCGCAGCCGGGCTGGCGGAGGATGTGCGCTATTACGGCGAATGGATGAAGCAGGAAGCCTGCAAGCGCATCGGGCATTTGTACCCCAAGGCGAAGCTGGAAGATGGCAGCGAAGCCACCGTGATTGCGTGGATTTGGGCGCGAACGGTGAAGTGTCCAAACCCGGCGTGTGGATGCGAAATGCCGCTGGTTAAGTCATTTATGCTTTCTAAGAAAAAGGGAAAAGAAGCATATATTCAACCAACGTGTGCCGGAAGTGCATTTACCTACAAAGTTGTAAACGGAAAGCCATCAGCTGATGAAGGAACAGTCAGCCGAGCAGGTGCAAAGTGCCTTGCTTGCGGCACTTCTGTTGCATTTGATTATATTCGCCAAGAGGCGCGTGAACATCGAATGCAATCTGTCTTGACGGCGGTTGTAGCGGAAGGAAAATACGGTCGCCTATATCTTACTGCCAACAGCGAACACCGTAATGCTGCACATGTCTCTCGTCCTGATGATGCACCCAGCGGGATTTTGTCCGGGAAAGCAAGAGTCAACGTTTCACTGTATGGTTTCAACGAAACAAGCGACCTTTTCACCCCTCGCCAGCTTACCGCCCTAACCACCTTCTCCTCCCTCGTTTCCGAAGCCCAGCAGAAAGCCGAAGCGGATGCCGTGGCGGTGGGTGTGTTCAACGACCACATTGCGCTGTCCGAGGGCGGAAGCGGTGCAAGGGCGTATGGCGAGGCGGTCGGGGTGTATTTGGCGTTTTCAATTGATAAGATGTCAGATAGAGGCTCTTCGCTTTGCGGATGGGACACTGGAAGAGATGGCGTTACAAATACTTTTGGTCGGCAAGCGATACCGATGGTATGGGATTTTGCCGAGTCTAATCCTTTTAGCAATTCTTCCGGTTGCTTCGATAATGTAATGATGTGGATAACAAAGTGCATCAATAACTTCCCTGCGTATCCGTATTCTGATGTAAAGCAATTTGATGCACAAAGTGATTGTGGGTTGCGCAATGTAATGATTTCAACCGATCCTCCTTATTATGATAATATAGGATATGCCGACCTGTCTGATTACTTCTATGTATGGATGCGCAACTCATTGAAGAATACATATCCTAAACTCTTTAGGACAATGTTGGTTCCCAAAGCCGAAGAACTGGTCGCTACTCCTTATCGTTTTAATGGAAGTACAGAACAAGCAAAGAAATTCTTTGAAGATGGCATGTTTCAAACCTGTTGCAAGCTGTACGAATATTCCATTAACGATGTCCCTGTAACAATATACTATGCATTTAAGCAAAGTGAAAACGATGGCAATGCCAACGCTGCATCAACAGGTTGGGAAACCATGCTTTCTGCAATTATCCGAGCCGGTTTCTACATCAATGGCACATGGCCGATGCGAACGGAACTGACTACGGCACTAAAAGGCAGCGTCAACGCCCTCGCATCCAGCATCGTCCTCGTTTGCCGCAAGCGCGCCGAAACCGCGGGCAGCGCCACCCGCCGCGAGTTCATCAATGCCCTCCACCGGGAAATGCGCCCGGCACTGGAAAAGCTGCAATCCGCCAACATTGCCCCGGTGGACTTGGCGCAGTCTGCCATCGGCCCCGGCATCGGCGTGTTCAGCCGCTACAAGAGCGTGCTGGAAGCCGACGGCAAGCCCATGAGCGTGCGCGCCGCGCTGCAGATCATCAATCAGGAGCTGGATGCCTTCTACAACGAGCAGGAAGGCGAACTCGACCGCGAAAGCCGCTTCTGTGTGGAGCTGTTCAGCCAGTATGCGTTCAACAACATCAAGTTCGGCGATGCGGACATTCTCGCCCGCGCCAAGAACACCAGTGTGCAGGCGCTGGCGGAACACGGCGTGCTGATGGCAGCAAAGGGACAGGTGCGCCTGAAAACCCGCGACGAACTGCCTGAAAGCGTTGATACGCATGAATCCTGCACTTGGCTGCTGACCCAGCAGCTCGCCCGCGCGATGGAAGTCGGCGGCGTGAAGGCGTGCGCTGCCATTGTGCTGAACATTTTCGGCAGCAACGCCGAGGAAGCCAAGGCGCTGGCGTATCGCCTGTACACCATCTGCGAGCGCAAGAACTGGGCGCAGGAGGGCTACGCCTACAACAATCTGGTCGTGGCGTGGCCGGACATCCAGTCCGCGGCGGCGCAGATGCAGGCGGAAATCCCCGTGCAGATAAAGATGGAGCTACTGTAAGGATACGGAGGAACAAAGTATGTCGAATCACGAAATCATCAGTCAGGCGCTGGGCATCATGCGCGAAACGCTGTCTGGCTATGTTTTACAGCAATTGCAGAGCATCCCGGAATACCGAATCAATGACGCATGGTGGCAGTCGGGCGTCTTGCCATATATCCGCGATTCCCGCGATTATGAGCGTCTCGCCTGTTTGGCAGACTATGCTGATCGTCAGGATGCGCTGGATGTGTCCAACTGCCTGAGCTTGATTATCAGTCACTGGCAAAACCTGTTCAAATATCGCCTGCCGAACACGGCGCGCTCTTGGGTCAGCGAGATTCTGGATGTTCGGAACAAATGGGCGCATTTCACCGGTACGGACTTCACGGACAAGGAAACTGCCCGCGCACTGGACACCATGTCGCTGTTGATGGGCAGCATTGATCAGGAGTCGCAGCAGAAATTGCAAGAGCTGTATCGCATGGTGGCATATGGCTCTGCGCAGGGGTCGATGGCATCCACCTCCAATGGTATGGATGCCGGCGCTGGCAAAAAGTCACTGGGTGTCATGCAGACTACGCCGATGGCTGGTCTCCCCTGCTGGCGCGATGTGATTGAGCCGCACCCCGACGTGGCGCAGGGGCGATACAAGAATGCCGAATTTGCCGCTGATTTGGCGCAAGTGGCTCGCGGAGAGGGCGCTTATGAGTACCGCGACCCGGTGGAGTTCTTCTCCCGCACCTATCTAACCGAAGGCATGAAAGGGCTGCTGGTGCAAGCTATTCGCCGCGTCACCGGGAAGGACGGCGAGCCTGTCATTCAGCTGAAAACGGCGTTTGGCGGCGGCAAAACGCACAGTATGCTGGCGCTGTATCACTTGCTGCGCGGGCGTGCGTCTATCGTCAAGCTGCCTAACTTAAAACCCGTGCTGGAAGAAGCAGAAGTGGACAGTCTGCCGATTTGCCGTGTTGCCGTGCTGGTTGGTACAGCCCTTGAACCTGCCAAGAGCAAGCGTCCGGCGGATTTGCCTGGCGGCACCGTCAACACGCTCTGGGGCGAAATGGCGTATCAGCTTGCCAAAGAAGCCGGCAACATGAAGCTCTACGATTATGTGAAGGAATCCGACAAAAAGGGCGTATCTCCCGGCAGCGAAACGCTCAAGAATCTGTTCGATAAATGCGGCCCCTGCGTCGTGCTGATTGATGAGCTTGTGGCATATGCGCGAAAGATTCGCGATCGGACGGATTTGCCCGCTGGTACTTTCGATGACTTGGTTGTCTTCGTGCAGGAAATCACGGAAGCAGCACGCGCATCCCAAAATACGCTTGTTGTTGCGTCTATTCCCGAATCCGATTATGAAATCACAGGCGAGGAAAGCCGCGAAGCCAGTTTTGGACAGCGAGCCTTGGCTGCCATTGAACATACGTTTGGGCGCATGGAATCCATCTGGAAGCCTGTTGCGGCAAACGAAGGCTTCGAGATTGTTCGCCGCCGTCTGTTCCTCAACTGCAAGGACGAAACAGCACGCGACAACGTCTGCCGTGAATTTAGCCGGATGTATCAGGAGAATGCCGCTGATTTCCCGACTGAAGCCAAGGAAGTGGACTACTATGAACGGATGCGTTCCTGCTATCCGATTCACCCGGAAATCTTCGACCGTCTCTATGAAGACTGGGCAACCATTGAGAAATTCCAGAAAACGCGCGGCGTTTTGCGCCTGATGGCCGCGGTCGTCCATGAACTTTGGATGCACCAAGACGGCGGACTTCTCATCATGCCCAGCTCGATTCCGCTGGATGTACCCAACATTCGTGACGAGCTAACCCGCCATGTGGGCGACAACTGGAATGCCATCGTTGACCATGAAGTGGACGGCAAAAACTCCATTCCATATCAAAAGGATGTGGAAGTTCCGCGCTTTTCCAAGGATATGGTTGCCCGCCGTGTTGCGCGTACCATTATGTTGGGCAGTGCCCCCAGCACTCGCAGCGACAGCATTCGCGGTCTGGAAACCTCTCGCATTCGCCTTGGTGCTGTGCAGCCGGGACAGAACATCGCTATCTTCAACGATGCCCTGAACACGCTTCAATCCTCTCTGACGTACCTTTACAGCAATCCTTCCAACGACCGCTTCTGGTTTGATACTCGTCCGACCTTGCGCAAGACGGTTGAAGACCGCGCCAGTCAGCGCTCCAACGAAGAAGTGGAAATGGAGATTGAACGTCGCCTCAAAACGATTCGCAAGGAGCGTCCGTTCGGTCGCTTGCACATTTGCCCGGAAACCTCCATGGATGTCAGCGACGAACAAGATGTGGGGCTTGTCATTCTGAAATACAACCAGACCTACAAGAGCAACAATCCCGCAGATTTAGCCATTCAGGCCGCCGAGAACATTCTGAATACGCGTGGTACATCTCCGCGCATCTATCGGAATATGCTGGCGTTCATCGCTCCTGACCAAAACACAATGAGTGCGCTTCGCGAAGAGGTCAAGCGCTTCCTCGCGTGGAAGTCCATTAAGGAAGACAGTATTGACTTGAACCTTGATGCAGCACAGAATCGAGAAACGGAAAACAACCTGAATCGAAGCAATCAGACGGTTGAATCTCGCATTATGGAAACGTACTGCCATCTGCTTGTTCCTTATATTGACCGAGCAATCGACTTGAAGACCATCATCTGGGATGAAATCAGCATTCGCGGCGGCAGTGACAGCATTGTTTCAAAGGCCGTCAGGAAGATGCAGCAGAATGAGCAGCTTATTACCCAATGGGCGCCTGCTTTGCTGAACATGCAGATGGAGAATCTTCTGTGGCAAAACCGCAATGAAATCAATGTTGGTGATCTGTGGAAGCTGCTCTGCACCTATTGCTATCTGCCGCGCCTTGCTTCCTTTGAGGTACTTCAGAATGCAATTCAGGCAGGTGTCAACTCCGAAGAATACTTTGCCTATGCGGACAGTGTGAGTGATGGCAAATACACTGCGTTGAAATACAACCAGTATGTAGGCTTTGTGGATCGCTCCGGCTATTTGGTAAAGCAGCTTGCTGCACTCAAACAAAAGGCGTCGGAGACACATGCTGCACAGCCGGTTTTATCGCAGTCATCGGTCATTGCTGACAATTTCGCCAACAGTGATGATGGGCAAAGCACACCTGCAAGCACCACGCAGACAGCAACAGCTGCGCCCGTTCAGCCGCCAAAGCCGCAGAATTGCCATTTCGAAATGCTGACGACACTTGATGCAACCCGTGTTGTCAAGAATGTAGGAAGCCTCATGGATGAGGTAATCAACCATCTGCTGCAAGTCGATGGGGCCACCGTTGAAATCAAGCTGTTAGTCGATGCTACCATGCCGGATGGAACACCCGTCACGACCGTTAGAACAGTCAATGAAAACTGCAAAACGCTTAAGGTTGAGAAATTTGGGTTTAATGATTGAGAAAATATCCGTTGAAATTGACGTCTGATAGAGTTTCGCTGCTGTTTGTTTAGTAAATAGCTATACATTTTGCAGATTATTATGGAAAGTAGGTGATTTCTATGGCAAGTGCAGCTGATATTCGAAAGATTAGTTGTTATGCAGTCCTAAGAAGTGGGCTATCAACGTATGACTATCTTGAGGCACACATGAGGCTTGTTTTACTTTTGATCTACAGAAAACAATACAGAACGATAGAGATACCTGATTTAGTCGATGATTTTGAATCCGAATTTGGATACAAAATTAATTATTATGCAATGCGTAGCATACTTGGCATTGCCCTATCAAAAGAGTACTTAACAAAAAAGAATTATTTCGGACGTTATCGCCCAACCAGCAAAATTCATGAATTCGCAAGCATGGAAGAAGAGATAATTGGCAGCGAGTCCAAGTATGCGCAGCTTGTTAGTGCATTTAAAGAATTTGTTCAAAGGAAAGGAGTCAATTATGATGATAAGAAAGCAAGTTCTATAATCATTGCTTATGTGGACGCTCAAAAGCTGGAGCATTTTTCTGGGCATATTGAAGCGCAGAATGCAGACGGAAAAATCGATTATTTATTCGGTTCATTTATCTTGTCTCTCAAGGAAAGCAAATCTCCACTTCTTGAGTATGTCACAGCTATTGTAACTGGCAGTATCCTTGCTGATTGTTTGACATTTCATGAAAACGAATTAACAACACTTCACTCTTTGGAAGAGGTCACTATTGTTTTTGATGCTCCACCGGTTTTTCTGATGCTCGGTATTGACACGGCAGGTAGAACGCAATATTACCAATCGCTTCTTGAAAGTACAAAACAAAAAGGTGCAAAATGTGCAATTTTCAAACATACATACGATGAAATGGCACATATTATTTCAAGTGCTGCCAAATGGATGGAAAATCCAGAATATGATCGTGCGAAGTCGTCAGAAACAATAGAATATTTCAGGAACCAGGGTGCAAGCCGGGATGATGTTGAAGAATATGGATACAACTTGAAGCAAAAAATAACCAATCTCGGTATTGATATTATTGACGCTGAATACTCTAAGGATAACTTTCGTTTCGTCATTGATGAAGGTGCAGTATATGATGCCATTACTAAATATTATCGCGAAACAAATCCATATTTTGATGAGGTGCTTCAACGAGCTACTATTGAAATTGATGTGAAGTCAATTTCTAAGATACACATATTACGTGCAGGGCAGCGTCCTGTTTATATTCCGGATTGCAATTACATTTTTGTGTCATCTAATTGTGCACTGTGCAAAATTGCGAATGAATACTATTCAAAGATAGACTATAAGAATACAACAATTCCATGCTTAATGACCGATGCTTTTTTCGGAACGTACTTGTGGCTCAGTGATCCGATACAAATTGTAAAAATGAATCAGGAGCAGATTATTTCAAATGCTATGCTTGCTTTTCAACCTAATACAAAGGTGTTGCACAAACTTAGCGCTACAATAAACAAACTAAGGGAAAGCGGAGAAATAACAAGTGAACAATGCTATGCTCTAAAGGGAAGTCGTCTTGTATCGGAAAAACTAATGGAAAAAACATTAGGGGATCCCGAGGCAATCTCTGATGCTACGCCATTAGAAATCCTTCAAGCAATACGCAATGATGGTAAGACTGAAGGCATCGCTGAGGGCGAGTCTCGGTTAGCAGATTTTAAGTTGAAAGCCGAGGCTGAAGCTGTATTATACAGAGAACAATATGAGCGAGAGAAGGCGACTATTAAGCAGAATGCAATAGAAGAGAAAATAAGGTTAATTAATATTACTTTGCCGGACAAAGTACGCCGAAGAGATGAACTATTGTTCAAACGGACTAAAGCAGAGCAAAGTCAAATACATGTTAGAAACTTGATAGTAATGTTAATGATTGGAATTACCGTAGTGTTTTTAGGCGGACTTTTGAGTCAAATTTTCGGACGCGACAATTCTACAGTTAGTCTATTTGCGAATGTATGCACCATTGTTCCTATTGTAATCTTTTTAATCAACCTTGCATTATCAATGATTACAACTCATTCATTTGATTTAAGCAGCTGGTTAAAATCTTTTCCTGAAAAATATTATAAGCACAAATGTACCAAGTTGGGTTTTACTAATGATGAATTGGTGAAACTAAATTCTGAAATTGAACAGTTAGAAGATGAGCTGAATAAGTATACAGAGCTATAAACGAGCAAATCTGAATAAATGCACAAAAACCGCGATTCTGCTGTAGCCTTTGGGTTATAAAAAAACGTGATAAATTGCGATTCGTGACCGAACAATTTTCTTATTTCGATGTGCCTTGTGCAGTTTTCACTATTTGCTCATTTATAGTACAGAGCAAAAGGCGGAATAGTGATTAGACCATAAATGCTTTTTAGTAGATCTCTATGCATATTATTCTATTATACTATTTCCGGATGAAAAGGCGCAAGCAGATGGCTCAGGTCAATCCGAAAATAGTATTAAACTATAAGCGAGCAGATTCCAAAAGGCAACCCAAAAAATAGAGGAATTTCCTCATGGCGGTAATAGAATGAAGATACTAACACCACTCAATTCTCCCCCACGAAAGGAGATGTCACATGAGTACATTGTAAAACGATTGGAAAAAATTTGTAATAGCCTCAACCAGCTTCGATTCAGAAAAATTCTTTCCGATGTTTACTTGGAGCACATAACGGCAACCATCCATTCGGTTTTCATGCCCGGCTATCATGGAAAGTTTTGGCGCAGAAAGGTTCCGAGACTATTGGTGCACTGCACACCTACCGCATCATCTATCCCAACCAGATTCGACAGCAGGCAAAAGCATTTGCCACTGTCATCCGCAAAGGTGATCCGAATGTCAGCCTCGCGACTGTTGGTCATCGCGTTTCTATGCGTATCGCCATGAGGGCAAAGTGAGCAACTGCGAAAAAGCGGTTGTTTTGCTGTGCTATTCGAAAAAGCCCTTTGGAAATCCCGATACACGGCGAGTATTCATCTCGACGCAGACGAATTTTTCCAAGCAGGAAATTCTTGAAATGTATGCAAAGCACTGGAGTATTGAGGCGTTTTTCAGAAGCTGCAAGCAGAAACTTGCCTTTGATAAATGCTAGCTTCAGAAACAGCGAGACATCGAACAAATGTGGCTGATTCTTTCTGTTGTGCATTTCCTTTGCTACACTCTTCCGGATTACAGGGGCACTTTTGAAAAAGGCTTTTTCTATTTTGGAGAGCGCTTGCTGCGAGGGTAGGTGCCTGTGGCGGTGTTCAAAGAAAATCTTTGGACGAGTTCTGGAATTTGCTCATTCATAACATAGAACAAAATCAGCGTGTGCCGCCCAAATGCGCATGAAGACAAGTGCCAATGTCTCTACCGTGCCAACAGTGGCAGATATGGTCATAAGCACTTTTGCCTTTGGCAGATGTTCTGATTTTTTTCGGGTGAGCTATGCGCTACAACCGCAGAGCCTGTTCTGCATTAGCGGGGCTTGGGGCATTAGGGGCAAAATAATTCTGCTCGCCAATGCAACTTGCACGGATGATGCTATGCTACTATCATCCGCTGAATCTCTTCCAGCACTCAGAAAGAAGTCCATTGTGGCAAAAACGTTAGTTTCTTTCCTTTTCCTATAACAATCGTGCACTCTGTTTGCAAGGTGCAATAATTCCCAAATTCCTGAGATCTACCGCCTTTGTAACATTACCTATCGAATCTTCGATTATAGAAGATTCGAGATTAAGTCAAGGAAGCGTCGGAATGAGCACGTTTTTCAGATAGTCCAGAAAACGTTCGCCACTTGTTCCGCCGGGATACATGGTGTAGGTGATTTGACCGTTCAATCGGACAGGTGCCAGAACAGTTTGACTTGTCGGCACATTCAGCGGTGCGCTACCATGCACGTGCGCTTTCCCGATGGCTCGTCCGTACCTACATGTCATCCCGATGTTCACGCCACTTTCGTCCAGAAACACAAGTCTCCAATGTTCAATCGTCAATTTTAACTCTTTCCACCTGATACGTTTTGCCTGCACATCGGGGATGCTCCCGTTCTGTCGCCGAATGGCCGACTTTTTTCACGCGAAATCCCAATGCACAAACCACTCGACTCATAGTCGAAATGCTGACTTTCAATCCCAACTGCGCGCAGTTCTTCTAAACTGATGGTGCGATTTTTCGTAATGCATTGCGCAAGGCGTGCTTTATCCGCACTATTCAGCAGAGCTTTTCGACCGCGCTGCCACGTTTGCAGGTTAACGCTTCCTGTACTCTGTTTCTGTTCTTCCAAATAGTAAACTGTGTACTTGTTGACGTGGAATATCTTCGCAATTGCTTCCGCGTTGTGTGTCGCTTCGTAACCTTCTACCAACAGTTTCCGTGCTTCATTGTGCAGCATTGTTTATCATCTCCCACGACTATTATATACTCGATGTAAAGAAGTGACGGTTTTCGAAGGAATTTCCATATATGAAATGATTTAAAAAATACCGTGTGAACTCCTGAAGTTCAGTTTGTCCACACGGTCAATGTACTTACTGTAGCTTTTCCGAAGTCTCATCCGCGCTCATTCCGCAGTCGGTAGTGTTTTGCCACCTTTCGTTCTGAACATTGTAGATGGTTTCCTAGAAGTTTATGTTCGTATAACACTGTGAGCTCTTATGGTAATTACAGCTTAGATATCCTGAACTGCTTCCAAACTTTCTGGCCAATAATCATTTAATTCTGGAATCTGTTTTTCAGCTGCCAAAATCATCTGTAACGCCAAGCACTCGATAAGTGTGTACCCACCATTGCCCGATCTGTTAAAAATAGGTATAAGTATGGAAGAACCTACATCAATATGAGCTCCTCTTTTATCTGACAAGTGCTTTATAAAATTATAAAGATTTAAGGAATTATATCCTGCTTTCTCCATTAAAGCATAAACATTACTTTTTTCAGTGTCACATGAAACAACATATCCCTGATAGACATTTCCATTATCTGTCCTATTGCTTTGTTGCATTTGATTTACAAAATATTTTTTCTCGTCTCCCCTTAAAGCATTACATACAGCATCATACACATGAATCGACATCCAGCCAGAGAATTCCTCTTCAGTCCTGTCGAAATACGCAACCGTTTGAGTTTTCCATTCTTCTATGGAAAGCCATTTTTCTCGAGGCATAAAACCCAAGGGCGGCAGAACAGCATGCATTCCATCGTTCAACACTGTATCCTGCCCAACAAGAGGAAACATCTTAAAGTCAGGACAAACCTTTAGCAAAACAGAATTTTTCTCACACAGCAGCTTTCTGAGAGGCATAATAATTATACGATCAAGCATCTCGCGAGCCAATAGCTTATGTTCATTCATATTGCCAAAGCAAAATCTAATAATATCGAACTCTGTTTTGATTTCACGGATCATGCCATTCCGTGACAAATCGACTTCCTCTATAAAATTCAGTTCAATTTCTACTGCATTGTCAGACATATAATATTCCTTCCTTTCAAAAAAAGACTTCGTTATAATTTACATTCTTAGCCGATCACAAATCGTTGCCTACCGCTTAGCACGAAGAGGTGTGCAACGTTCCGAGCAGCGTAAGGAGCAATTACTCCCACAACTCTCAGGTGCTTTCCTCTATGCTATACACATGGAGGCGTAACTCTCATGAAAAATGAATTATAGCAGCTTTCGAAAATCTGGTCAATAACTGTCAGCAGCAAATCAACCTATGCAGTCATTAAGGGATACGAGACCAAGCACCTTAACGACCATATGCGGCGAAAGTGCGGTAATTGGCAGCCCAGATTCCTCAAAATAGCATTCATCTTCGAGCACATCATTTCATCGGGTTCAAATCCGGGTTGTATGGCGGCAGGTATAGCAGAATCACACCTACGCGCATAGCGCTTCTTTTACGCCCTTGACATGATTTAACCGCATGTTGTCCACGATAACAATGTTGCTCCGATGAAGCGTCGGAGTCAGCACGTTTTTCAGATAGTCGAGGAAACGAACCATGGTTGTACCATCTGAATACATGGTGTATGTTGCTTAAACGGTCAAGTGGATGGAAGCCAGAATGGTCTGGGTTGGCGGTGTGTTCAGCGGTGTTCTGCCCTGCACCCGCACCTTACCAATCGCACGCCCGTATCTGCGGGTCATGTCAATGTTCACGCCGCTTTCATCCAGCAACACAAGGCTACTGTACTCAACTTTCCAGTTTAATTATTCCACTTAACTGTGTGCGGAGTTCTTCCAAGCTAATCGTGAGATTTTCCGTAATGCACTTAGCCGCTGCTCAGCAAGGTTTTCCGCCCGCACTGCCACGTTTGGAGGTTTACACTCCCTGTCTTCTGTTGCATTTCTTCAAATGGTAAACGGTATACTTGGTGACGTGGAAAGTCTTCGCAATTTTTTTCGCGTCATGCGTCGCTTCGTACTCCTCTATCAACAGTTTCCACACTTTATCGAGCAGTATTTTATCATCTCCCAAGGCTATTATACCCCTTTTTTTGATGTAAAGAAATGATGATCTTGGTGAAAATTGCTATAAATCGAAAATGTCCTCAAGATACAGCTTTTCTTCCGGATCATAACGAGCAATGTCGCGCTTGTAGAGGGTGATGATGGAACGCTGAATACGCAGCACTTCCTGCAAATTGTTTGTTTCCAGATAGCGCATCACGGCAGCCGGCATACCGCCAACAATGAGATACAGGCGGAACCTCTCCATCATTTTCTCGTGAATTACAGCATCGACGGGTGTTTTGTCCTGAAAAGATTTGCGGAGTGCGTCGATAATCTTCGGAGAAATCTTGTTGGCACACGCAAATTCCTCAAAATCGAGCGGATACATTTCAAGCACATCCATGTACCCAACCGGAACAGAGCGCGCGTCCTTCAAGTCTACGCCCAGCAGGGAACCGCTAAGAATATACTAATAGCCGCCTTCCTCAACCAGAAATTTGATAGCCGTTACAATCTCTTTGCATTCCTGCACTTCGTCCAGAAAAGCCAGTGTTTTACCGGGAATCAGCAGTGCATTGGCGACTGGGACAGGCGCAGCAGGAAGTCGCTGCTGCTCTGCGCATTCTCAAACAGCGACTGTGCAGCTTTGTTTTCATAAAAGTTGATTTCAACAAAAGACTCATATTGCTTGCCAAATTCGCAAATGATAAAGGTTTTGCCAACCTGACGTGCGCCAGTAATCGGCAGTGCCTTTTTTCGTGAGCATCATGGAAGTGCTGCAATTCCTTTTCGATCTTTCTTGCAATCATCTGAAAGCCTCCTTGCCCTGTTTTCCATGATGATTATATCATAGATTGTCCGACTTTTCAATGGCTTATCTGCATCACTTGTCCGATTTTCCAATGGACGATTGCTGGATATGACCCCTTTTTCATGGTAACGATTCTGCTGCAAAAAAGCGGTTTATAGTTCGTGATTTACCTGCTGTTCCAGCATAAGGAAACAGTCAAAATCACTTTCGTACAGCCTATCCTGAATAATCCGATACTTTTTATATTCCGTCTCCGCATGGAGCTTGGCCTGCTCCGCGCTAATCTTGCCTGGGCCTGTCAGCAGCTCGTTTCCGTTAAACTCCAAAAAGCCGTCCAGACGTTTCGCCCAGTCCTCCATGCTCATGGGAATCTTGCGCTCCGCCTGCAATTCCGCATAGTCCAGATAAAGGGAGACAATGCGCTCCAGATAGTGCATTTCCTGTTCGCTTAAATAGTTCTTGGCCACCGTCACGTCTGTTTTCAGGATCTTGCCATCCGGCGCATTCTCCCATGTGGTCAATCCCATATGCTCCTTGTTGGCATCCGAGCGCTCCACGATGAGCTCCGCAACCGTGTGCCTGTGGACGGCAAAGTGCATCTTATTCTGCACTGTCTGAAAGAACAGGCTTGTCGTCTTTGCATCCTTATCGTAATCAAACGCCGTTGCGTATAGATCTGTGACCTTCTGATAGAACTTTCGCTTACTCAAGCGTATTTCCCGAATCTGCTCAAGCTGGCGCTTGAAGTATTTGTCCGTGAACATATGCCCCTTTTTCAGGCGCTCTACATCCATTGTCCAGCCCTGAATCGTATGGTCTTTCACGATTTGACCCGCCCATTTGCGGAACTGCACGGCACGCTGATTATTGACCTTGAAGCCGACGGCAATAATGGCTTGTAGGTTATAGTGCTTGGTGTTGTAGCTTTTTCCATCCGCGACAGTTATTAAGGATACCCCTCATAATTGCGCCAAAGCCAGCCGTGTCATCTTCGGTGAGTATTCCGCGCGAGATTGCGCAGCACGACCGCTCAAATTGAGCATCCATTCC
>ENA-UOJA01000029-UOJA01000029.1-human-gut-metagenome-genome-assembly--contig:-C19-NODE-29-length-148386-cov-14.430996_pt1 | contig 148386 bp, 133 predicted proteins | sample MGYA00242337_ERZ723884 | MGnify/ENA metagenome assembly ERZ723884
TGACTTTTTATTTGCAGGCTGTGTATTAATATATGGATTATTTTATATTTTCTATACTTAACAAAAAACCCCGGACATCAGTCCGGGGTCATTATAATTTCAAAATTTTCTATTTTTCTTCTGTCTCTGATTCTGCTTCTGTTTCAGCTTCTGCTGTTGTCTCTTCTTCTGACTTTTTATCATCCTTGGCATCTGATGAACCATAGTCTTCGAGGCTGCCGCTTACTTCATATGTGTAACCGTCGTACTCACCTACAACTTCTGATATAAGTTCATCAAACATAGTCTTCTGGTCGCCGTATCCATAGAATGACGTCCAGCTGTCTTCCACATTTGAATATCCTTTGAGGCTGAACCATGATGTATCAAGTTCCTGTTTTCCGTCGGAACGGTTGATTACCGATCCCATCTTAACCGGAAGATAGATGGTTGCCGGTTTAAGATCTTTGTCATTGAATGTGATGGTTGCCGTATAAACTGCATAAAGCTCATTGTATGTCTTGGCTTTATAATCTTCCTTGGTATATACAAGATATGCGCCTGCATATTCAATATTAGAGAGCTTATTGCTGCTGTATGAATAGCTGCTCTTGATTTCCTCGACTGCGTTATCCTTCACTGTGGCCATCATATCATCATTGATATCCTCAATCTTGGTTATATATGTGTCCACATCATCCTTGGTTACGGTATATTCCTTGGTAGTCTCTTTAATCTTGATACCGTAATTTTCAAGGTAAAATGTCTGATAATATTCATCAATTGATAATGTAATTTCGTCACCTACGGAAAGATTGTATGACGGTGAAGCACTGATCCAGAGATCCTTTACATGGCTGTCTTTGGATGTATTTTCAACATCAACGCTCGCATTTCCGTCAAGACCGCTGAATTTAAGTTCTACCGAATCAAATATATCAACTTCTTTAACAGAATCAAGGTCTTCTACCTCTACTTCATATGAATCAAATTTGATAATTACGTCTGCGGCTTCTACTTTATCTTCATCATAATCCGCATCGATGGTAATCGTGTCACCATTGGAAAGTTCGCTTGATTTGTCAACAGTAAGGCTTATTGCGTAATACACTGCCGAAGCCTTATTCTTGATTCTGTCGCTTGCGCTCTTTTCAGTCTTGCCCATTGCTTTAAGAGTTGCTGCATAGAAATCATCATAATTAAGCTCAACTTTGGCTGTGCCCATAGTATCATATCCGTCGAATTCGACTTCAATATAGCTTTTAAGATCTATTGTCTTACGTTCGATTTCTTTTTTATGTTTAACATTCTTAACAATAATAATGGCTGCCACAGCTGCAATAATTGCAACCGCAACTGCTACGGCAATGATTATTATAAGCTTCTTATTAACCGGTTTCTTTTCCTTCGGCTGTACAGGCGGCACCGGTGCTCCCTGCGGCATTGCATATCCGTTAGGTGCTCCGTAATTCATCTGTCCCTGTGGTACTCCGTTGAAATCCGGCTGCGGCTGTCCCTGTGGTACTCCGTTAAAGTCCGGCTGTGGCTGTCCCTGCGGTACTCCGTTAAAATCCGACTGTGGCTGTCCCTGAGGTATGTTGTTAAAGTCTGCCTGAGGTTCTCCCTGAGGTATGTTGTTAATGTCTCCCTGCGGTGCATTATTAATGTCTGCTGCCTGCGGTGTTTCTAATGGGCTTCCGCATTTAAAGCAGAATTTAGAACCTGCATTGTTCTCTGCTCCACAATTTTTGCAAAATGGCATATGTGAATCCTCCTTTTATATCCAGTTTAACAAAATAAACTGATAACATCTTACATCATTCGAGTTATTTCGTCAATAATAAATGTCCGTCGAAGTGCTATACCACATTCGACGGACACTCATAAATCCAATTCAGGTTGTTATGAATGTGTTGTATCTGAATCTGCGCAGCCGGCGTTCCATCCTGACAGCATTGTCAAGGTTTCTGAATGCACCGACCTGTACTTTATAGAGATTGTCAGAATAGATTATAAATGCAGGAAATCCGTCCGCCAAAGCCGAATTAAGCAGACGCTCGGCATTTTCCCTGTTTCGGAAAGCTCCTATCTGGACACGGTAAAGCTTGCTGCAGTCGCATACATCATCCGGCTCATCTTTAATCTCCTCAAACTGTGCATACGGATCATCCGGCATATCGCCGGTCGTTCTGACCGGGACAGCAGAAACTGTATCATAATCTATAGTTGTTAATATTCCGGCCGCGATTGCATTGGCGATTGCATCAAAATCATCATCAAACTTCGCATTATCTTTATCGTTGTTAATAAATCCTGTCTCAATAAGGATCGCCGGCATCCTGGTTCGTTTGAGCACAACGAGATTTGGGCGCTCAACTATTCCGAGATCCTTAAAACCCTGTTCTACAAGATTATCCTGAATGTTGCGGGCTAATTTTTCTTTCTCTCCTCCATTACTGTATATTAAAGTCTGTGCGCCGGAAGCGATATTGGGATTCTCTCCGGAATTTCTGTGAAATGACACAAAATAATCCGCTCCTGCATCGTTGGCATCCGTGGCTTTTTTGAACGGAGTCTCATATATATCATCTGTTCTCGTATATACCACATCGACGCCCTTATTTTTAAGGATATCTCCAACGGCGAGGGCAAGCCTTAAATTATCGTCTTTTTCGTTACGGCCATTGTATACAGCACCCGGATCACTGCCGCCGTGTCCTGCATCTAAAGCAATCAGCATACTTTCTACCATCCTTTATATGTGATAACACATAAATTTATGATATAAAGTATGCTGAATATGATTAATCGTGATTATTTAAATACACCTAAGAGCCAGAGAGCGAGTAAAATTACCGCGATGCTTATTACCACCTTGATGACTGCGTTGATTATTATTTTACGTTTCTGTCCGGATGTTCTGATATCCTGTCTTAAATCACTCATAGATTACACCCTTTCGTATTTTACAAACTCATAGATGATATCAAAATAAGTTCTCTCGTCGCTGGTCTCTGTAATCTTCCAGCCCTCTTCCTTATCAAGATCCGGGAAATGTGCATCTGCCTGATATGCATAATCTACTTTCGTTATATGTGCTGTGCTGCATAAAGGAAGCATCTGTCTGTAAATTGATTCGCCGCCTATAACATACACATCATCATCCGCATAATCCCTGACTGCTTCTACCGCTTCATCAATACTATGTACAACAACAGCTCCCGGAACGCTGTAATTCATATCAGATGTGATAACCACATTCAATCTGTTCTTAAGCGGTGATTTATTAGGGAAACTTTCAAGAGTCTTTCTGCCCATGATAACCGCCTTGCCAGTTGTCGTCTCGCGGAACCATTTCTGGTCCTCCGGAATACGTACGAGAAGTTCATTCTTATATCCGATTGCCCAATTTCTGTCTACTGCTGCTATTAAATTCATATTACATATCCTTCCCAAAATCAGATTGCCACAGGAATGTTAAGCACCTGCGGGCCTGTTATATAATTATCAAGTGAGACATCATTACGCGTAAACTGATAAAAATCATGTACATCCGGATTCAGATGGAATGTCGGAGCGTCATACGTCTCTCTTTTTATAAGTTCTTCTATTATAGGTATATGCCTGTCATAGATATGTGCATCGGCAATTACATGTACCAGTTCTCCGACATGCATATCACACACCTGTGCTATCATATGCACTAATACAGCATATTGGACCACATTCCAGTTACCGGCCGCAAGAATGTCCTGCGAACGCTGGTTGAGAATGGCATTAAGCGTAAGCTTGTCATCACCTTTTTTCTGGGTTACATTAAAAGTCATACTGTATGCACACGGGTAAAGATTCATTTCATGCAGATCCTGATGTACATAGATATTCGTCATGATCCTGCGGCTGAACGGATTATTTTTTAAATCATATAATACACGGTCAACCTGATCCATCATGCCTTCCTTATACTGATGTTTAACGCCAAGCTGGTATCCGTACGCCTTACCGATTGAACCGTCCTCATCAGCCCATGAATCCCAGATGTGGCTGTGAAGATCATGAATATTATTGGACTTCTGCTGCCATATCCATAATATCTCGTCCGTCGCGCTCTTAAGTGCTGTCTTGCGTAAAGTGATTATAGGAAATTCCTTACTTAAATCATATCTGTTGACTACGCCGAATTTCTTGATCGTATAAGCCGGAGTTCCGTCTTCCCAATGTGGTCTTACTTTCTCGCCTTCCGTGCTCACACCGTTCTCAAGAATGTCCTTGCACATATCAATAAAAACTTTATCTGCGTAACTCATCATTATCTCCTTCTACCGTATCTTATCTGCAATCTCTACCGGAGCATATGCCTTAACCGCAATGCCTTCCGCCGTATATTCCTCACTTAATAGTTCTCCGTATTTTCTTATCAGCGATATCTTGCCGGCTTCACTGTAATCGAAAACTCTTTCAATATATACTTTATTCTCACGCAGGACTTCTTCAATGACTGCTTTAAGCTTATCAAGCCCGTCACCGTGCTTTGCGGAAATCCTGACCGTATGTTCCGCTCTTAAATCCTTAGCGTGTATTCCTTCAATAATCCTGTCAGTCTTATTAAATGCCGTAATTACCGGTTTATCGGATGCTCCTAGCTTGTCAAGCGTATCATATACTGTATACATCTGCGCATCCATATCGGGGTTGGAAGCATCGACCACATGAATAAGCATATCCGCATATACCGCTTCCTCAAGTGTACTCTTAAATGCATCCACAAGCTGATGCGGCAGCTTACTGATAAATCCTACCGTATCCGTAAGAAGAACCTCCTGCCCGCTTTCAAGCGTAAGACTGCGTGTCGTCGGGTCAAGTGTGGCAAAAAGCTTATCCTCTTCCAGAACATCCGCACCCGTAAGTGTATTAAGTAATGTGGACTTGCCTGCATTAGTATAACCTACGATTGCGATTACCGGAACTCCGGCTCTCTTACGCTGATTTCTGGTAAGTTCACGGTGTGTTACCACATCTGCAAGCTCTCTCTTTAACTGGGCTATGCGCTGGTGGATAAGACGTCTGTCCATCTCAAGCTTCGTCTCTCCGGGACCCCTGGTTCCTATTCCGCCTCCCAGTCTTGAAAGCGAACTTCTGAGTCCTACAAGTCTCGTCGCACGATATTTAAGCTGCGCCAGTTCAACCTGTATCTTACCCTCACCCGTATTCGCTCTTGCCGCAAAAATATCAAGTATTACAAGTGTCCTGTCCATAATCTTGACTTCAAGTGCCTCTTCCAGATTCGCCATCTGTGCCGGGCTCAGCTCATCATCACATATAATACCCGTTGCATCATACATATATATGGCATCACGGATCTCTTCTATCTTGCCCTTACCGACATATGTTCCCGGATGAATGGCTTCCCTGTTCTGTATTATCCGCGTCACAGTGACTGCTCCAGCTGTCGATGCAAGTTCTTCAAGTTCATCAAGCGAACGATCCGTATTATCATCATCCGACTGCCTGACCGCCACCAGTATAACTCTTTCTTCCGTCTGCTTTGTCTCTACCAAATCATTCACCTCAATAAGGTATCACTACCTTGTCATCAAAAAATCATATTCTTTACGTGCCGCTCTATCATTAGGATATGATTTAAGATATTCCTCAAAAGCATCTCTTGCCTTATCGTAATCATGCTTATATTCATAACATACAGCCTGATTATACATAAGACCCTGCATCGCGTCACTGTCGCCAAGTTCTATTCCCGTCTCAATATATACAAGTGCATTGGCGTATTTGCCACGGTTAATCAGATATGCGCCATACTGGTTATATATGAATGCATCATTAGGATGCTTTCCGAGATATTCCTGATAAAGCTTATCGGCATCGGCATAATTCTCCATAGCCTCGTATGTCATGGCAAGATAATATGCCGCCTCGTTATTGCCATCCTTATACTCAGATTCAAGATATTCAACTGCCTTATCATAGTCACCGAGGTTATAATAAGTCTTGCCAAAAAGAAGATTATCCTTCTTATCCTTGTCAAGAAGACGTCTTAAATACGATTCCGCCCTCTCCGTATAACCACCGTCCTTCAGGTTCGTATACATATTACAGTATGTTTCATAATTATCGCTTTCATAATCAAGGGATTTCTCATAATCAAGAACTGCATCATTCTCATCCTGAAGTTTGATATATGCACATCCTCTTAAAAAATACAATTCCGCTTTATCTGATTTGGAGGCACTTTCTATAAGCTTATCATATGTATCCACCGCGCCCTGATAATCACCCTGTATATACTGGCATGAGGCATAATATTTGAGTGAATCCGTCCTGACCTGGCCGGACTTATCCGAAAGTGACACCGCTTTATCAAAAGCTTCCATTGCGTCAGTATACTCACCGTTCCTGTAGTATACCACGCCCTTTCCCCTATATGCATCGGCGCAATCCTGATCCAGCTCTATCGCACTGTCAAAAGAAGCCTGTGCATCATCATATTTCAGAAGTTCAAGCTGTGTCATTCCAAGGCTTACCAGATATGCCGTATTATTCGAATCAGCCTCAACCGCCTGTTTAAAATATCCGGCTGCCTTATCATAATCAGCCTCATTAAAACATTCCATTCCATTCTTATAATTCTTGTTAGCCGCTGCGTTGCATCCTGTAAGCACAACCGCAGAAACTGCACCTATAAGCGCAGCATTTATAATAAAACGCATTCTCATCGTATGTTCTCCCGCATAATGTAGTAAAAATTATTATAAAGTGGAACCCGTCCACGTAACTTTCCTTATTGATTGTATCATAGTGTTAAGGCTGCAACAAGAGTTAAATTTAAGTATTTTGGACTTCATCTTCTACTATATGATACTTATTTACAACCCTTGCCAATTTCTTCCCGACCGCCTGCGAAAGCACGGCAAGAAATATAACATTAGATACTGCATAAATAACCGTATACGGAACTGCCGATACGATTGCAGCACCGTAATAAGCCCATGACCACCCGCCAACAGCCCATATAACGGTATATATATCCATGAGAAATGAGAAAGCTATTCCGGCCGCAACAGCATATACCATAAGCGCAATCCTGCTTTTTTGAAGTTGTTTACCAGACAGGCCTGCCACCAGGCCGATAATTCCCCATACAAGCATCTGGAATGGTGTCCACGGTCCCTGTCCAAAGTAACAGTTCGATATAAGTGCCGAAAGCGCGCCGCAGATAAAGCCGGCATCCGCACCGAGATACATTCCGCAAAGAACGACCACCGCGGTAACGGGTTTAAATCCCGGAAGTGCTGCAAATACAAATCGTCCTGCGACACTCATTGCCGTCATCACTGCTATCAACGCTATTTTTCTGACATTCATCTTGCGATGTTCCATTATTACAAAACCTGCAGCACACGCCGCGATCACAACGCATACTACAATCAAAGCCATTGTTTTCATACTATATTTTACCTGTCATCCTGAGTAATATCATTTCCGTTGTAGTATAGAATATATTATCCGCACAGAATTCATGCGGTTTTTTATCACACACGATATTTCCATGTGACATCAGAAGCATCCTGTCCGATATTCCGGCCGCAAATTCTATATCATGAGTTATAATAAGTATGGCATGCCCATTTTCTTTAAGTTTAACAAGGCGGTCTGATATTTTCTCTTTCTCATAATAATCAAGTCCCTTGGTCGGTTCATCAAGTATCACCGCCTCCGGATCGGTCTTAAGTACCATATCAAGTGCGGCAAGCTGTTTCTCGCCACCGCTTAAATCGTATGGATGCACGCCGTTATAGTCATCTTCCGTAAAGTGAAGTGTCACATCCTGAAAAAGCATTCCTATGTTCCTGTTCTTCCCGTATACTTTCACCTTGCCTGAATATGGTTTCAGTAAACCGCATGCGATCAGCGCAAGCGTGGATTTGCCGCAGCCGTTCTCTCCGAGAAGAGACACAATGCTTCCGCCGGTAATTTCAAGATTCAGATCATCTATAATCAGACCTTTATTCCTGTCGTATCCAAATGATACATTTTTCATTTTAAGAATCACATCTTCCGAAGGCAAATCTTTAGTACGAATCTCCGGCATGCATATATCTGCGGTTTTCCCGTTCAGATGCCTTATCGCCTCCGCCTTCGTGAGTACCGGTTCATCCGATTTTACTGCGGCAGCGCAACATGGCAGAAAACCAGCCATTTGCGGATTACGGCACATATCATGTGCCATCTGCCTCATCGGGCCGGATTGCACAAATCCATCATTAATGAATACAACTTTGTCGGCATTTGCAAATACCCTGTCCGTTCTGTGTTCTGCCATAATTACCGTAATTCCGTACTCACGGTTAATATTACAAAGAAGATCCGCAACACGGTCCGACATAATCGGGTCCAGCATGGAACACGCCTCATCAAGTATAAGAATCTTCGGGTTGGCAGCCATGGCACATGCGATGTTAAGTATCTGTTTTTCACCGCCCGAAAGCTTATCGACTTCTTTATCAAGCATGCCGCTGATTCCAAAATACGCTGCTGTCTCAGCTATGCGCGTTCTGACATAATCTCTTGATGCATTTCCGGCCGAAGCGGCGAACTCAAGTTCAGTATATACTTTATCACACACTATCTGGTTATCCGGATTCTGCATCACATACCCGGCATCCGTTCCGGCTTTCTCCTTAAGCAGCTTTAACAACGTGGTCTTACCGCTTCCGGTCCTGCCGCATATGAGAACAAATTCGCCCTGTGCTATATCTATGCTTCCGCCTTTTAATATTTTTTTGTACCGGATGTCCTCAATGTGTATATTTTCCACTTAACATTCTCCTTAATCATATATATTTCAGGTATACCAAGATAAATAAACTGTACACAGATTCTGTATCCGTGCGGCAGCAGCCACATAATCTGTGATAAAACGATAATCACCATAAGTATCACATCACGCTGTTTTAATCCGGCTCCCATGCGCGTATACATATGCCGGTCGCATCCACGCATGATCATAACGTCTGCAGTGTCCATCGAATTTTCCAATGCCCATGTAAAAACCGCTGATGATATTTTTAACATTCCTGCGGTATTCTGCGTCTGCGCGGCCTTCCCGTTGATTTTAACTGCTTCTTCTACTTTCCGGAAACGCTTTATATACCTCGGAATAAGTCTGGTCACCATGGACATAAGCAACGCTGTCTTTGGCATTTTTCTTAACATTATCATTATTTTCTCACCCGTAAGCGAGCGCGAAAAAGCACCGAACCACACAACTGCAGCTGCCATCATGAGTCCCGTTACCGCGCCGTACCTGACAGCCTCAAGTGTTATTGCACGGTTATTGATAAACAACAGTTCCGTATTTCCCTGATGTGATGTGAGTGCATTCATCAATGTCATCACTAAGATAAGTACTACAGAAAAACCAACACGTCCGGCAGGGAACTTCCGTTCATATATCCCCACTCTTATCAGACCTGTGAGCAATGCTGCGGCTGATAACAGCGGATCCATGATTACCATAAACGGCACTATGGCTGCCATGTAATATATAAAAAGCAATCCCGGATTAAAATCATCGAACCGCCTCATAGTCACCTCCGTCAGTGTATATCCACTCAACCACATCTCCTTCATGTATCTCATATGATGCACACGACACATCGGGCATTATGCCGTTTACATAATATGTCCATCCGGACATGCTTCCGTGATCAAATTCAGCCAGACCGTCTATACTCCGGACATATATCGTTCCGGCCGTTCTGCTGCCTGTGTAATCTATATTTATTCTGTCTTCCGATACCGCCTTAAGCAGCTGGTCAAAAACCGTATCCCCGTCCGATATATATACCTGTGTGGTGCTAAGTATAACCTCATCATAACCTTTTATTGTTATCTGTGATACATAATTGCCATTCTTTCCTGTTTTATAATGCTCGCTTACAGTCTCAAATTTGGAAAGAGATACCGCCAGTATAAGCAATGCACAGATTATGCCTGTTATCCCTGCACGTTTCAGATTTATTTTCTTAAAAGCCGCCATTATGATTATTATCATTAACATCACAATTATAATTGCAGATATAATTATGGTCTTGATTGTCCTGCCGCTTATTTCTCCGTCATTTTCACCAGGATCCGGTATGTATTCTGCGTCAGAAGTTTCTGTTTCCTTACGGTTATCCGTTGTGCTTCCTTCCGGCTGTGTTCCGCCTGATGTTGTCTCGTCATTGGCCGGTTCCGTAATGTCTTCATCGGTTGTCTCATTCTCCGTAACTTCATCGGCTCCGGTAATCTCCTGCGTGTGCTCTGTTGCAGCAATACTGCCGTCACAGGAATGATGAGGCTCAGTTTTTGCCGGCTGTTCCGGTGATGGTTTCACGTCCGGCTGTGTTTCTTTCTGTACCGGTCTTGATTGAATATTTCCGTACCTGTATATAAAGGTACCGTGCTTCTCATAATTATCTGCACACACTAGTGCTCCGAGAGCCTGCGTCGTAGCAAGAGCATTGGACTTACCATCCTTTGTGTGCGAGAATGCTCCTTTGGATGTCCGGTATCCCATAAGTGCATCAAGTACGGTGTGACCGTTCTTAATAAATCTTGTATCTGTTCTGTAATCTATATTTAAAGCGCACAATGCCATAAGCACCTGCGCAGTGCTTTCACTGTTATTTACTCCGTAACTGGCATATCCCGCATCATCCTTCTGCAGAGAAGCAAGACGCCCGACACCCTTTTGTATATTATCTTCATATCCGTATGAGCGCACTGCCGAGAGTGCCTGAAGAGCCATGGCCGTCACATCCGCATCGGAATATGCTCCGCTTAAGTTCCAGCCGCCGTCAGCCATCTGCAGGCTTACAAGGCTGTCCGCTATCTCGGTTATCCTGTCGGGTGACACATAATCATTGCTGACTGCTAACATAAGACCGTATATTGTACTCATTATGCCACCCGTTCCGGTCTTGTTGTTAATGGTATCTATAATAAAATTCCTGTCATATCCAAGACATGCTTTAACAAGTCCGATTCTCTCATAATCGGTTGCTTTAAGTTTTCCTGCCGATTCAAGATATTTGTCCAGTGCAGTATTATAAGCTTCGTAATCAACAGTAATTCCATACTGTTTCATGTATATTACAAACCAGTCCGCACCGTTTCCGGCATAAGGAATAAGACCGGAGTTGTAATACGATTCATAATCGGAAGCTCCGGCCTGTTCAATCTCATATTTCCATATATCATCTGTAACACTGCGAAAGGCACCCGCAGCATTCAGCACAAATGCCGTAACCACAAGGGTTACGGCCGTGACTGCGCTTACAATTAAGTGCTTAATTTTCATTTACTTTTTTCTCTTTGACTGCAATTACAACGGTGCATGCAGCAAATGCCGCACACAGTGCATATATCATAAGCATGGATGAATCCGCTGCTCCAACATCTCCTTTATCGTCAATGTTATCTGCTGCTTCAACAGTTACCGTGTAATCCGGTTCAAGTGCAAGTACAAGCGGTGCTCCGTTCTCTGCTGTTTTCTCTACCGCAAGCTTATGTTTACCTGCAGTAAGTTCTTTCCTGGCAATAGTGATCACTCCGTCATCACCCGTAGTATACTCTGTGTAATTCTTATCGTCCGTATACCACCTGACTGTCATGCCTGCAACCGGGTTGGTAACAACTGATGCATTCCAGTCGGCATCATATACGGTATCAGCACTTGTAAATTTGATTATGCCGTCCGCAATCTTTGAAACATCTGCCTCAGGTTTCTGGAAACCTGCACCGTAAGGATCTGCGAAATACAATACAACGCTGTCTCCGTCCTGAAGTGTTATGCCATCCATACCAACATTCGGTTCAGCTTTGTTAACCATGAGCATCCAGCCTGACATGTCGCCATGTGATCCCTCATCGATTCCGTTGAGTGATGACAGATAATTTCCATACTGGCTTTCCGTGATAGTCATTGTAATATCATCGGATGCGGCATCAAGCTCCTTTAATACATCTGTAAGTGTGGTTGAAGTTGTTTCAAATGTATCATAATAGATATTGCCTGATACGCCTTCGATTCTGAACTTAACCTTGATTGAGGCATCATCGGCCGAAACAAATGCTGCCATCATTGATACGGTAAGCATCAATGTCACAATAAATGCTGTTATTTTCTTCATTGTGTCCTCCTGTAAAAAAAATAATATAAAAGGCACCCTCAGGGTGCCTCACTAAACAGACCTGCATGAATCCACGCCGGTCCGGTTTAATGCGGTATACTTTTCCCTGCCCAAAAGTCATTCCACACGCACCTGCATACGCAGGCGCACGTACATATACGACGAGCAATCTGACTTGCAATTAATGCTTACAGTTATGGCTGTAGCTCCGGATTCACACCGGATTCTCTCCTGAATTCCTTATAAAGTGGAATTTTCTTCGTATATGTTTAGATTGTAACATATTATCTATGCAAACAATCCGCTCTCACCAATCACCTCTGCGATATGAACAAGTTCCTCACATGGTTTGACGAGTGCAAAACGTATGTATCCTTCTCCCATAGGTCCGAATGCCGTACCCGGTGTTCCGATAACTCCGGCCTTGTCCATCAGCGCTTCGCAGAATGACCAGGATGTATATCCTTCCGGAACCGGAAGCCATACAAACATTGTTCCGTGTGAATCGGGAACATTCCATCCTATTTTACGCAAAGCTCCAAGGAAAGAATCCCTGCGCTTCTGATATTCCATGCACTGGGCCTTAACTCCGTCACGCGGACCGGTAAGCGCTGCTATCGCTGCTTTCTGGACCGGATATGACATGCCGAAATCATACTGGCTTCTGAGAAGCTTCAGGCTGTCAATGATTGATTTGTTACCTATACAGAATGAAATTCTGAAACCGGTTACATTAAATGACTTGGAAAGCGAGAAAAATTCAACTCCGACTTCTTTTGCTCCCGGTATCGACAGGAACGAAAAGCCCTCCCTGCCGTCAAAAATTATATCCGAATACGCATTATCGTTAATTATGAAAAAGCCATATTTCTTAGCATATTCAATCATCTTGACATACATTGATTTAGGTGCTGCCGCACCGACCGGATTGGACGGATATGACAAAACAATATATTTTGTTCTCCTAAGTACGTCCTCAGGTATATCTTCTATTACCGGAAGGAAATCATTTTCCTTGACAAGCGGGTAGTACACAATCTCGGCTTCGCCAAGATATGAACCGGCTTCAAATATCGGATATCCCGGATCCGGCAGAAGCACTACATCCCCCGGATTACATACTGCCATTCCGAGATGTCCCATACCTTCCTGTGTTCCGTGCACACCGGTTATCTCATCAGAACTTATCGTAACACCGTATCTATCCTTATAATATGATACAACCGCATCAAGCATCTGCGGCATATCCACCAATGAATATTTATAATTATCCGTATCCTGTACAGCCTCCGTCACAGCATCCATTATATGCTTTGGCGGTTTAAAATCAGGTGTTCCCACTGAAAGATTGTATATGGTACGTCCTTCTTTGACAAGCTTGTCCTTTTTCTCATCGAGGGCGGCAAATATTCCCGTTGTAAAATGTTCAAGCCTCTTGGCACATTTATATTCCATTATACTGACTTCCTTTCTGTCTCTTTTGTGATTGTACACTAAGAGCGTCCCTTTTGCAATCATCAGATTATACAAAAATAGGGACGCTCACGATAGCTTTAAACTATTTTATTATCATATATCCATACCGGACTCTTTGATATCTTCTTCCCAGTTATCATATGCAGGGTCTTCCCTGTGATCCGGAAGATTATATTTTTCCGACAGATACTTTGCAAGGTATGATGAAACTTTCTTGGCTCCGAGAAAATTAAGATGGTTACCGCCGTCTTTTGTCTCGGTCTTCCAGTCAATATTCAGTTCATCCTGCATCAGATTCATATCGAGAAATTCAAGGTCATACTCTTCTGAAATTTTCTCAATAGCATTATGCTTTGCATAAGTCCAGTTATCCGGTGACGGAACACTGACAAGAAGCAGTGTACCACCATTGGCCTCAACGAGTTCCTTGATTTTCTTAAGGTAATGCTCCGCATTTGCTCCCGTGCCTGCAACTTCATCTGTCTTCTTCATCCATTCACCGCCGTTGTACGGTTCTGTTCCCGTTCTGTAGCGGAATCCTTTAAGAAGTCCTTCGTTCTTATCAATATGTCTAAAAATCTTGAGCGGTACAAAGGTTTTCCATCTGTCATGGTACTTAAGGACAGGTACGACTCTTGAAAAAGTATTCATAACTTTATCCGAATCATCCTCAGCAAGTCCTGAAAATCTGAAAAAACAATTAGTCTCCAACACAACAACCTTCGGCGACTGCGTCTTAAATGACTCCTGCAGGAGCACATATGTATCGCACAATCTCTGAAGCGATGTTCCGCAGACATAGGAAGTATATCCCTGCTCCGAGTACATCTGCAACGGATTGAATGCCGAATAACTTTCACTGTCTCCTAAAAACACCAGATCCAGTGACTGTTCTGCCTCTTTGTTGAAATCTTTTGTCTTTTTATCAACTCCGACCGCATTATATACATCACTTTTTGGTTTCAATACAATCGATGTCACGGCAAGTATTATGGCAAGTCCTGTCATAAACCCAACCGCACGCAGAATCTTCTTTAACATATCTTAACCCTTTCTACAGGTTAGTATCCGGCATAAATAAGGTCAACCGCTGTATAACCGCTTCCATATGCGCCGAAAATAATCACAAGCATAATCGCCGCATACCAGAATACCCATCTCGCCGGAATAACCCAGCCCGATACTTTACGTCTAATCTCTATGTTTTTCTCTTTAAGTGCACCGACAATCGTCACAAGAATAATACCTACAGCGACAACCGGTATATCATATCTGTCCATCTTAAGCTGGAATATGCTTGATGTAAGTTTGCTGATGTGGAAGTCTGTAAAAATTCTTCCGAACATCTTAAATCCATCCTTAAGCGAAGCCGCATTGAAGAAAAGTTCTCCAGTAACAACTATTATGAAAAGCTTGATTGCGCGGAAAATTCTGAATCCGACGCTCTCCATATTTATGTGTAATTTCTCGGTAAGTTTCTTAAGCGGTTCTTCAAGTATATTTTCTATGAAAATAAGTACAAAATAGTACATTCCGTAGAAAATAAATGTCCAATTGGCTCCATGCCACAATCCGTTACTCAGCCATACACAGAACAATGCTGCCGTAGGCGCCACGAATTTGCTGACATTACGTCCGCATCTTTTCTTAACCTTCTTGGCAAAATTCTTTACCGGTTTGGCAAGCGATACCGGGTAGAATATATAATCCTTAAAGAACGTACCAAGTGTAATATGCCATCTGCGCCAGAAATCACCGGCATTCTTGGCAAGGAACGGCTGTCTGAAATTCTCAGGCAGTGTAATTCCGAAAATCTGGCCGCTTCCGATTACAATATCCATACATCCCGAAAATTCCATATACAACTGGGTCACATAACAAATTGCACCAAAAAGTGCAATCGAACCGTCAAGATTGGCATAATTGCCAAATATGTATTTAATGGTCGGATATATTCGGTCCGCAACTACTATTTTCTTAAACAATCCCCAGAGTATTCTCTGGTAACCGAATTTAAGGTTATCAAACTTAATGGATTCGCCTGAATAAAGTGCGTCCGCTGTCTCATGGAATCTCGCAATCGGTCCTTCCATCGTCTGTGGGAAAAAGCTCAGATAAAGTGCAACTTTGGCAAAATTATGTTCAGCTTTCTGTGTTCCCCTGTACACATCTGTAAGATATGATATAATCTCAAGTGTGTAAAACGAAAGACCGATAGGAATCATAAACCTGATCGGTTTATATGTCCAGTCAACTTTAAAAATATTAAGTATATCGGACAATGTCTGTCCGAAAAAATTAGTATATTTAAGTACAACGAGCACCGCAAGGTTTAATAAAATACCCAATGCAAGCACGCGTCTTTTTTTCTTGGTAACAAGCTTATTGCTAAGTTCGCCCGGATTAAGAGCAATCTTCTCAAGCCACAATCCTATAAAATAGGTAATAAGTGAAGCACAAACCAGATATATAATCAGTTTGCCGCTGAACAGCCAGAAAAATACAATATCCGCTGCCAATATCACGGCAAATCTGATTTTCTTAGGAAATACCTGGTAAAGAAGAATGACAATAGGCAAAAAGACAGCAAAATAAGCTATCGTATGGTATGCCATTATCTTACTCCTCTTCTTTAAGTCTGCAAATCATCTTCCAAAGACTTTCTGCTGAGTTGAAATTCTCTGCTACAAGTTCTGCCGGTGATACTTCGATATCGAATGCATCCTCGATTTCAGACACAAGTGATAATATTCCGAATGAATCAAGAATATGATCATCAATAAGTGTCTTACAATTAGCATAATCAACGCCCGGCTGAATATCCTCCAGAATCTCTAATAACTCTTCCATCTTTATCCCTCCATCTGTGAATTTATAACATCGGTTCCCATCGGCTTACGCGCAACGGTAAAACCGCTATTATCTGAATAAAATACTATCTGCGGCAGTTCCCTGCTTAAGAAAAGTGCCATACATTCGGTAACCGAATAAGCTCCGCAGCTTTCAAATACGAAGAAATCTCCCTTGCTTATATCGGTAAATTCGATGCCTCTTAAGATTACATCATTAACCGTACACAGTGACCCACATATGTTCCACGGCTTTGGTTCTGAATTATTCTCTGAGACAAGCTTCATATGCGGTTTCTTCATTCCCATACTCTGTCCGTAGTAATTAAGCTGATGGATTCCTCCGTCCACTATTGCATAATTAACTCCGTCAGTATGCTTAACATCCATTACAGATGTAATATAGTATCCGCAGCATGTAGCAATGTATCTGCCCATCTCTATAGTAATATGACGGAAGTTCACTATTTTGTCAAGCAAATCCGCCAATTCATCAAGCTCACCGGCCTCATCCACAGGCTTATCGCTCTCGAAATAAGTAACCGGAAGTCCCGGTCCGTACTCGAGTTCTTTAAGTTCAAATCCGTATTTGTCCTTCAGTTCTCCGGCATATTCATCAAGCATGGCAAGTTCCTTTTCCACTTTGGAGAGCTTCTTCTGCGTACCTGAATAATAATGAAGTCCGTATAACTCAAGATGTTTGTCATCCGCAATCTCAGATGCGATATGTTCAAACATATCCTTGTCAACACCGAACTGGTTGCCGCTTGAAAGCCTTATGATAACTTTAATATCGGTCTGCTGTTCGGCACATACCTTTGAAAGTATATCATAATGTTCCTCAGATTCAATGGTAAAAATACCCTTTCCTCCGGAAAGCTTCATGATTCTGTCCATGGACTCATGTGTCTTATTGACTCCCGACACCACTATTTTCTTGGGATCTATTCCCATTCTGTGGCAGATTTCATATTCTCCCGGAGAGCACACTTCATATTTGTCGACGTATTCATTCATCGGCTTAATAAGAAACGGGTTTGCTTTCATTGCATAACAGCACTGCGCACTCTTTACGCGCTCCTTGATCATCATAACACGCTCTTTAAGCTTATCCAGGTCAAAAATATAAAGCGGCGAACCGAATTTGTCTCTTGCTTCTTTAATAATATTAAGCTCCATGTCTGCCTCCCGCTCTGTACTGTTCCTTAAGGAATGCCCTGTCAAGCTTACCGTTCTTGGTAAGCGGCATCTCTTCGACTTGCATAAATACATTCGGCACCATAAATTCCGGTACCTTGGTCTTAAGTTCGTCAATTATATCCTTACGCTCTACATTTCCGACATAGAACGTTACTATTTTGTTCTTGACATCATCGAAGAAAGTACATGCTCTCTCCACTCCGCATACGGCGTTGATCGCAGAATCTATCTCTTCAAGTTCTATTCTGTGTCCCATATGCTTAATCTGGAAGTCCTTACGTCCCGCAAAATACATAAGCCCGTCTTCACCATATGAAGCCAGATCTCCGGTCCTGTATATTATCTCCGGATAACATTTGTTAAGCGGGTTCTGTACGAATGCCTTATCCGTCATCTCCGGATTGTTATAGTAACCTAACGCAAGTGCCGTTCCCGCAACACATACTTCACCGGAAACTCCTGCCTGTGTTATAAGATTATCATCCTCATCAAGAAGGAACACTCTCTCATTAGGAAATGCCTTACCCATCGGAAGCTTGTCATCATCCGAATATTCTCTGTCAAGGATGTGATATGTGCAGTTACATGTAATTTCTGTCGGTCCGTAAAGATTGACAAACATTGCATCAGGATAATAATTTCTCCATGCATTAAGCTGTTTTATCGGCATCATCTCGCCGCTGAACATAATTTTATTAATTGCCGACGGAACTTTATATTTAAGTCCGTGAAGTCTGTTAAGCAGGCAAAGTGCCGATACAGCCCACACAAGTGTCGTTACCCCGTTATTGTCAAGCATATCGACAACATTATTAGGGAACATAAAATATGCTTTCGGTATGATTACAAGCGTTGCTCCGGTCTTAAGGCATGAATAGATATCCTTAACCGACACATCAAAGTCAAACGGTGCCTGGTTACCCATTACATCCTTATCCGTAATACCGAATATTTCCGTAAAATTATCTATAAAATCAATAACAGAGCGGTGGCAGATAACAACGCCCTTAGGCACACCTGTCGAACCCGATGTAAAAATACCGTATAACGGATCGGTATCTATGCTCTGCTTTCTTATTGATTCAAGTATCTCTTCATTCAAATCAGACGGAATATCAGCCATCATAATTGTCCTGCCTGCATATCCGGACTCATCAAGTTTGTCCTTATGCTCCTGCGTAGTGACAACTATCGACGGAGACAATACACCAAGTATCTGCTGTATTCTCTGTATTGGGAATGACGGGTCAATTAACACATAAAAACATCCCGCATACACACTTCCCATAAATACCTGAAGCACATCAACACTCTTTTCCGCAAATACCACGATCGGGTTACGCGGTGCTACCTCTCCCGCAAAATATGTACCAATCTGTCTTGCCCTGAAGTAAAGCTCGCTGTATGTACATCTGGTTTTCTCGTCTATGGCCGCTGTTTTATCAGGGAACTTCTCATATGAGCGTTCCAAATATTCTAAAACATTATTCATCTTTTCCTCCCATATTTATCGCTTTTTATCACTGTACTATTTCAACTAGTACACCTAACAAGTGTAATATACCACCACTGATATATGCTGTCAACATATTTCTATTGAAAACACAGATAAAACACAAATCGGGAATGCATAAATATAACTGACTGCATTCCCGATATCTTATGTATAACTATATTCTGCTAGGTTGTAAATGCCTGAATTGCATTTTCAAGTTCTTTGGCTTTCTCTGTAAGTTCCTCCGCTCTGATACTTAACGCCTCAACCGCACTTACTTCTGCCTGGACCGTATCCTTGACCGTAGTCGTGGATGCGCTCGTCTCTTCGGTAACAGCAGCGATATTCTTAATGGTATCAAGCACATTATCCTTGCTTTCGGCAATTGAACGCATGCCTGTGAGAATTTCGGTTATCTCACCCAAAAGTTCATCGAACTGTGTACCTATTCTGCCAAACATATCAACTGTTCCGTTAAGTGCCTTAGACTGGCTCTTAAGCATTTCCCCGGCGTTACCGGCAGATTCCGCTGTCTTGATAGTCTGGTTCTGGATGTTCTTAATGATACTCTCTATATCTTTGACTGCTGCAACAGACTGATCAGCAAGCTTTCTTATTTCATCGGCTACAACCGCAAATCCTCTTCCTGCTGCTCCTGCTCTTGCTGCTTCAATAGAAGCATTGAGTGAAAGCATGTTAGTCTGTTTTGCAATTCCGTTAATTGTCTCAATAACACTTCCGATATCAGCTGACTTGCTTTGCAATTCACGGATATCCGTAATGATCGTTCCTGTAAGCTCAGCTGTTGAAAGTGACTGTACTTTCAAATCAGCAACAACCGTTGTTCCTTCTTCAACAATTGTTTTCGTTGATTTGGCAACATTTCCGATAACTTCTGCTTTATTGGTTATGGCATTAATGCTTTCCGCAAATGCCTCCATCTGATGATATCCGTTATCCGTATCTTCTACCTGTGACACTATTCCGGCATCCATATCGGACATTGCAACCGAAACATTCTTAATAGAATCATTGATATATGCTGCCGCATCAGAAAGTTCTCCTGCCGCATCAGATACATTACGTCCGAATCCCGCAACATCGGTAACCAGTCCACGTATCTTGCCGATCATTTCATTCGTGTCATCAGCCATAACACCAAATTCATCCTGACGCTTTAATTTAAGTTTGGCTGTCAGGTCACCACTTGCAACTTTACGGAATGACTTGGAAAATTCCCTGGTAGCTTTAACAATTCCGCCTGCTGTGTATAATCCGATAAGCATTGCCGCTATAGTTCCGATTATGACAAAAGCAAATGTAAGTATCTTGATAAGTGTTACCGACTTAAGTATATCGGACTCAGGTATTACACAGCATACCATAGCGCCCGTGTCTCCCACCTTGGAATATACAAAGAGCTGCTTCTTTCCGTCAAACTTAACGTATTCGCTGCCCTTTTCATCTTCGCCGTTAACTGCTTTTTCCCAGAATTCTTCTCCCGCAAAAACGCTGTCAACATTATCTTTTCTGGAAGCAATCGTCTCTCTTCCGTCCGCTGTAACAAATGCTGCAAATGTATTATCGCTTACAACCGCTGCATCAAGTGAATTCTTAACTTCCGATGCTTTAAGGTCAAAAACAGCAAATCCTTCTCCGTCCGAGAATCTTCTTATAAAATAAGCCGCATAATCTCCCGACTTGAGTGACATCGCACCATCAATATATTTATGTTCACCATACCATCCTTTGGTTGCATACTCATTCTCACTCCAGAATTTGCCTTCATCTGATGCAAGAAAATCTTCATATGAGAGCGAACCGCCTCCCGTATTCTGGATTGTCATTATCGGCTTGCCAAGCTTTCCTATAAGCATCGCATCCTTAACGCCTACAGCGCTCTGGGTGAGTGTATTCATAACCGATGATATATTATTAAAGTAATCAGCAAAACTTGCTGCATCCTTCTCATTATAATTCATATAGTAATAAGCAACATTATTGTCAACTACAAGCTGATTGGCACGGCTTACCGTATCCGACATTATGAGATTAATGTAACTTGCACTGCTGTCAATCGTATTCTCTGCAGTTGACTCATAGTTCTTGACTATAGTGGCCTTAGCTGTGCTGTATGATATGATTCCCAAAAGCACAAGGAATATTACCGGAATTATAAATGATACAACAAGTCTGAACTTAATCTGCTTGGTAAATGGTCTGCTCTTATCCTGACCCGTAAATGCGGTTTTGGCAAACTTCTTAACCAGTGCTTTAAATCCATGTTTCTTAGGTCCGGCTGCCTGTGGCTGTTCAGGCACTTCTGTTGCAGCTTCCTGTGGCTGTTCCGGCACTTCTGCGGCGGTTTCCTCTGCCTGCACATCTTCAGTTTCCGGCTGTTCTGTCTCCGGTTGCACTTCTTCCATCGGGGATTCCGCTTTCTTCTTATGTTTCTTAAGTTTCGGCTCTTTAGGTGCCTTAGGTGGCTTCGGTGGCTTAGCTTTCTTCTCTCTTTTTACTTTAGGTTTCTTACCGGCAGTCTCTTTTGTCTCCTCCGCAATTCCTATTACTATATCCTCCGGTATGTTTTCTGTATTTAGTTCTTTATTTTCCTGTAAATTCTCGTCCATACCCGCAATCTCCTTCTCCTATGTCACATATAGATAATTTTATTTTACTCCATGCATGGCATTTATAGACATAGTAATAATTGCACATGTAGTATATTGTTTTTTGGACATTGACTCCCCCCCGCATAAGCCCTCTGGCGGCACGCTCTTGCTTGGCTGCACGCGCAACGGATGCTAAAATCCGCCTTTGGCGGATTAAGCACCGGCGTGTGCAGACAGCCGCAGTGGGCTTATGTCGGGGGGTATGTATTCGTTGGCCGGATGGAGCTGTAAGGGCGATTTGAGGGGTTAATATAATTCACGCGACGCTAATCTTCTCATGTTCACGGGTATATCCGCGCGGAATCTTTCCCTATACCTCTAAAAATATATGTATAAGATGTGTATTTTTTTTGGAACATGTTGTTTGTCTATTCATGGCAGATTTGATATAATATTTGGCGGTATAGTTTCCGGCAAATTGTCCGGATGCTTGAATTTACATTTTTTACTGCCCGTTGACAAGGGCAGTGTTATATAGGAAAGGAGTTTTTATGGCATCAAAAGATTGCATTGAAAAACATGAGCTCACAGATGAATATCTTGAGAAAATGAACGCATACTGGCGTGCAGCGAACTATTTGTCGGCAGCACAGCTCTACATGCTTGACAATCCTCTTTTAAGAGAGCCTCTTACAAGAGAGCAGGTTAAGAAAAAAATCGTAGGACACTGGGGAACAGTTCCGGGTCAGAACTTCGTATATACACACCTTAACCGTGTTATTAAAAGATATGACCTCGATATGATTCTTATCTCAGGTCCGGGACATGGCGGAAACTTTTTCGTGGCAAACTCATATCTTGAAGGAAGCTACAGTGAAGTTTATCCGAATGTGAGTCAGGATTATGAAGGAATGAAGAAACTTTGCAAGCAGTTCTCATTCCCTGGCGGTATCTCAAGCCACGTTGCACCGGAAACACCGGGTTCAATTAACGAGGGTGGTGAACTTGGATATTCAATTGCACATGCTTTTGGTTCCGTTTTCGATAATCCGGATCTTATCACAGCATGTATCGTCGGAGACGGCGAGGCTGAAACAGGTCCTCTTGCCACAGCATGGCATTCAAATAAGTTCCTTAATCCGGTTACTGACGGTGCGGTACTTCCAATCCTTCATCTTAACGGATATAAGATTAACAACCCTACTGTTTTTGCACGTATCTCACATGACGAAGTTGAGAGTTTCTTCCACGGATGCGGATGGAAGCCGTATTTTGTTGAGGGCGATGATCCTATGACAATGCACAGACTTATGGCTGAGACACTTAACACCGTTATCGAAGAGATTAAGGAAATTCAGCGTAAGGCAAGAGAAGAAGGATGTGAAGAGCGTCCGTTCTGGCCTATGATCGTACTTCGTACACCTAAGGGATGGACAGGTCCTAAGGTTGTTGACGGACTCCAGATCGAAGGCAGCTTCCGTGCACATCAGGTACCTATCATGATGGACAAGCCTGAGCACCTTGAACTTCTCAAGAACTGGTTACTCAGCTACAAGCCGGAAGAACTTTTTGATGAAAATTACAGACTTATCCCTGAACTCCGCGCACTCTGTCCTGAAGGAGATGCACGTATCAGCTCCAACCCGCATGCTAACGGCGGTAAGCTTTTACGCGACTTAAGACTTCCTGACTTCACCAAGTACGCTGTTGAAGTTAAGAAACCTGGTGAGACTATCGCGCAGGATATGCTTGAACTCGGCGGATATGTAAGAGACGTATTCAGACTTAATGAAGAGTCCAAGAACTTCCGTATCTTCGGACCGGATGAGTCTATGTCAAACAGACTTTACAAAGCATTTGAAGCAACCAACAGAGACTTCAATGCAGAGATTATACCTACTGATGACTGCCTTGCAAAAGACGGACGAATCATGGATTCATACCTCAGCGAGCATATGTGCGAGGGATGGCTTGAAGGTTACCTTCTTACCGGACGTCACGGTTTCTTCGCAAGCTACGAAGCATTCATCAGAGTTGTTGATTCAATGGCAGCACAGCATGCTAAATGGCTTAAGGTATGTAATTCACTTCCTTGGAGACAGAAAATTGCATCCCTCAACCTTATCCTTGCATCCAATGTATGGCAGCAGGATCACAACGGATTTACACATCAGGATCCGGGATTCCTTGACCACATCGCTAACAAAAAAGCAGATGTTGTCCGTATGTATCTCCCACCTGATGCAAACTGCCTCCTTTCATGCTTTGACCACTGCATCAAGAGCAAAAACTATGTCAACGTAATCGTTGCATCAAAGCATCCTAGCCACCAGTGGCTTACAATGGAGCAGGCCGTTAAGCATTGTACACAGGGTGTAAGTATCTGGGAATGGGCAAGCAACGACCAGGGCGAAGAGCCGGATATCGTAATGGCTTGCTGCGGCGATACTCCTACACTTGAGGCACTTGCTGCTACAACAATCCTTCGTGAGAACATTCCGGAGCTTAAGATCAGATTTGTCAACGTAGTTGACCTTATGAAACTTGAGTCACATGAGAGACATCCTCACGGACTTACAGATGCTGATTTCAACGCTCTGTTTACCAAGGATAAGCCGGTTATCTTCGCATTCCACGGTTATCCTACACTTGTACATGAGCTTACTTACGGAAGAGCTAACCATAACATCCATGTATACGGATACCATGAAGAAGGTACTATTACTACTCCGTTTGATATGCGTGTACAGAACAAGATTGACCGTTTCGACCTTGTTAAGTCAGCACTTAAATATCTTCCACAGCTTGGCAACAGAGGTTCATTCCTCACTCAGAAGATGAATGACATCCTCGTTGAGCACAAGGCTCATATCTCTGAATACGGAGAAGACCTTGAAATTGTAAGAAACTGGGAATGGAATTTATAAAATAAAGCAATAAATGAAAGGGCGCGGATTTGCTAACACCACATAAGGAAGTAACTTAAAAAATTATAAGAATACTGCTTTATAGGGCATTGCGAAGAACCGAGAAAGACTTTGACTGTAAAAGGTCAGAGTCTTTTTTCTATCTTGAATCCGCACATTCGTCTTTCGATTTTATATCAAGTATAATGAACCTACCAAATACAAAGAGGTTCTGGTATGGAAACAATTTATGATGAAAACGGTGGAAGATACGAAGTTAATGGTAATTATTTATTACCTTGTTTGACGATTGGAAACACTGGCAAAAACAAAATCGGAATGTGGGGGCAAAGGCACAAACGCTATCTGAAATCACATCATCGAGTGCTTTGCTACAATCTTCTTACATCAGATAAGCTCAACAATTACCTTTCCGATGTTGAGTGTCAGGCAGAGAATTTATTTGAACAGACAGTAAAATCATTTGCCGAGCAGAAGCAAGTTACAGAAAAACTCAAATCAGGAAATATGATGTTGTGGGTGCGAAAGATGAATAATATTTGCAATCGAGCAACAGAAATCGTTAATGAACAAGTAATTTATAGATGAGAAAAAGGCACAACTCACGAAGAAAAAAAACGTAGGCTGTGCCTTAATTTTATTAAAATGTATAATCTTAGCGAGCAGACCATTTGGCTATCCAAACGGTAATTTTTTTAGGGATACCCTAAAACCTATTATCTACTTTTGAATTGTCTCAAGCAGATATGTTTTTCCTTGAAAGGACACCTCATCGCCTATGTGGCATCCTAAAAGCATTTTAGCCAATGGAGGGATTTTGGTAGAGTTTGGAAGATAATTTACGAATATTACTTTTTGTTCATCAGTTTCTTTGATACGTACATTAACTTTTTGACCAATAACTACATATTCATCCTGTGTACCATCTTCAGATTCTTCTTCCTCTAATATCCCATTGCCATCAAGATCCATGTCTTCATACTCATCAGATTCATCCTCAATTTCAACACCTTGCCGATCCCCTTGTATAATGCCATAAATATTATCTATGAGCATGTCTGCAATTTCATCTTCATCAAGACAGTCCAAGACCACTCCACCGCCTACTGCATTTAAAAACTGCAAGGATGGTCTTATATGCTCCTTTAGTGATAGTTGTATATTTTCCTCTTTAAAATTCTTGAATGCTTTAATGATACCATTCAAAATAATCGGATTTGCAGAGAAATTATTACTATAAAAAATGTCTGAGATTTTACTACTAATATCATTGCTTCCAATAATATCAAGCTTTTCAAATGTGTTTACATTACTCGGATCATACGTATTTCTGCCAACCCACCAACACTTCGCTATAGAATTTCTAAACAATCCTGCTCTTGTACCACCTGAAAAGAAAAATCTCGATTTGATATTTGAAACCGCCTCTTTCTGATTTTTGGGAGATTTTGTATCATAGTCCCATCTTTTTCTCAGATAACTATAATAGACAGAGTGACACATTCCTGCCCATAACCTTTCATCACAAGCTTGTGATTCTGTTAAAAATGACAAATGCTCATAAATAATTTTACAGTTAGCAAACTCAACTTCACCTTTGGACATATCAGAATCTATAGGTGCTAATTGGAAATCCTGTATCTCTTTGAACTCAACAAACGGATCTCCTCCGCAGACTTTCCATAGCCACTTATTATCTTTTTCCGTGAAGTACATATTATAAACCATATCAAGATTGGATTTGAGGATGTCCAATGCTTCTTTTTTCATAAAATATAGTTTCATTTAGATATCCTCCTCTTCCTCACCATTTTCAAACAAATCTGCAAATTTTCTTAATGCAGCATTTAACGGTAGTTCCATTGCTTCTTGAGCTAGCTGAACAGATGTCTTATCCGAGTTCAACAATTCATCTTCCAAGTCGACTCCACGTTTTTCATAAGCTTTGGACAAAGAAACATACCAATTTCTTCCCGAGTAATTATCAATACCGTTCTCTTGTTTTAATTCTTCGAAAACATATACCAATGCTGGGAAAATCATCATAGAATTCAATATCGGCTGAAATTCTTCTTTATCGCAAAAGCGAGAATAAATCTCATATTCCTGCAATCCCACCCCAATACCGATTTGTGCTGTTGAAAGATCTACCTCCATCGGTTTGGGCTCAGATGTTAATCGCTTATACACCTTAAAAATGGAACTTGCACTGTTAAATTCCTCGTAATTTTTTACAATATCAATTGCGGGTATATTCTTGTACGCAAGAATACTTCCCTTTGACAATTCAAATGACAATCCTCGGTAATCATCCTCCCAATTAGAATTTACAAAGTAAGAAACATCTTTTTTGGTCACTATTAAAACGATGATTTCAATTCTTCCATTGATTCTTCCAACGGAGATTTCTTTACTGACATGGTTTGAAATATCATGAATTGCAGTTCTAAAAGATGTGTTAGCACACTCAATATGAATCACATATTCAGCATCACCTGCCAAAATCATGCTCTGGAGATCCTTGTTATCCATCTCAATATCGAAATCGAACTGGAGATTATTCACACCATTCATCTTATACTGCACTTCGGCATCAAAAATGGAATCAACATAATCATCTCTTTCTTCGCTTAAAACTGGATATGTATATAATCTTTTAGTTATGTTCATATACATTTACCTCCATTGCATAATCTCGATTATCCAGCAGAGCAATTTCAAACTGGACTTTTTCATTTCCTTTCATACTAGAAAAGCTGACACCTTCAGAACTCTTCTTTACGCCTGTACACCCCATCAATTCTGATGCGGAATAGATTGCAAGCCTGTTTGATTTTCCATTCTCACCAACTGTAACAATCTCAACGTGTCCTGCACGAATGTCTCGTGGCAAGATAAAGGAAACTCTATATGTGTTTCTTGATGTTTTTATTACCCTAACATTCTTAAGTTCTTGGTTTATATCTCCGCCATATCTTTTATGCACAGTGTCATGTCCACCTATTGTTTCTTTACCCTTATGCGTATCTTTTTTACTTCGACGTCTTGTACCGCTCAAATTACGTGTTGTTGGATCGCTACCATCAGCCCCCACGATACCTTCTGTATCGGTGTTTTTCGACTTGCCATTTCCTTCACTTCCATAAAACAATCCCTTTGGCTTATTTTTGGACGCTCTGGGTTGAATTGTAATAGACCCAATTGTATCTTGAAGACTTTCCTTATTGTCATCTCCACTTTGAGTAGCCTTATCTGATTCTCTTTGAAGAACTCCTGCCAATCCTTCAACCTCAATTTCATCATCACTAGAATGATCACCTAAAGTCTGAATACAATCTCTTATCCAATCTCTTAATTCATTATTATATTCTTTAGCCAATGATACATTCGTTGAGTGTCTGCTTGGTAACCACCTGTCGTGAGCCGGGGTTTCCATTTCTCTAAAAAACTCATTGAGTTCTTTTCCTTCCATCTCAAGTATGCCAGAAAACGAAATAATTCTTGACATATTTCCAAGTGCAAACAACTTCATCCCTGAAGATCTAGTAATTAAAATTTTTTTATTTAATTTTTCTGATGAGTCAACTAATATGCTGAGTTTTAATGTCCCTAATTCATGGAAATCTCTTGTAAACACTTTTGTTTCCGGGCGAGTCAGCACCTGATAGTACCAATATGCATTTTTGGTTTTTGCATTATATGTATTAAGATATCTTGACAATGTTGAGCTATCAATTTTTCTATTAGCAACTGTTACGCTTAACAAATCCTTATGAATCGCCATTAAAAAATTTTCAAGCACTTCATTAATAACATTCCGATCCCAGTCTGCACCTGCATTAAATCCATACACAAAAACATCCGTTCCTATTTCAGTTCTTTTGCAAAGCTGTTCCAATTCGTTGATAGAATTTACCGGCAAATTTCCTTGTGGGTTTCCATAATAGCCTATTCCGGTAGTCATTGTGTTCATACTATCGTTTAAATCTTCTGGAAAAGATATAAAACGAGACATTCCCTGGGCAGCAGTTTCTTGTGCTTCATTCAAAGTTCTATAAAAAACTAATCTATAGTTTGAATTAGTAAATGGGGCATTCTTACCTATTCCAAATGCTCCAGCTTTATCCCCTGTTTTGGTTGCGCCACCATCAAGTTTAGTTAATGCATTCCAACCCTCGTCACTATCTTCATACGGATGACTCAGTCCGGTTGTATTAAAGTCACTGATACGCAGTACAATTGTAGTTTGTTGTTTGATTGAATTCAATGCCTTAGCTAATACCTTGATTGTCTTCTCGCTATTCTTTTTTGACCAGTAATCGTATGCTTTTTTTATTTTAGATGCATATTGCTCGTACCCAGGTATATCTGATGAAGATATACTATACTGTTCAAATTCAACCCTGACAGTTGCATTTTTACCTTCCACTGCTGCATCTAACGAATTTTGACAAATCTCTCGTGCTAATGATTGTATTTCTGTTCCAGTAAAAGTCTCAATCCCCGCATCCGACACACCTCGCACTTGTCCAAATCCATTGTGCGGAAAATTCCATTCATTAGTCATTTGCATCACCTCAATGAAAATTTACTTTCTTTATTACTGTTATCTTGATACTTGTTTTTGCAAGCTTTTAATTCTGATTCTAGAGCAGAGAAAATCTTTTTCACGTCTTCATCTGTATATTCGTAAGTTGCAGTATTCGAGCAGTTACTTAATAGCCTTATCATGTCAATGATTTTATTCGTTCTAGCCTCAGCAACTCTTATAAATTTATTATGTTTTGATTCAGCCATATTTTTCTCCTTTTCGTTTTATTTTGACTATATTATAATTATTTCCTCACTATTTGTCAATTTATTTTAAGATTATTTTGAAAATAATTTTAAAATAATAACATTTAGTTTTCCTTATGATGCTATTAATACTTATATAAATCTTTCCTTTTACTTTGAAACTAATCAGATGTTATATTCATATATTTTAGTTACAAGATACTATTTTCTATTAAGAAAATGATATCCCTTTTTGTAATTCCTTTAATTACATTGGGTGTGCATTTTGGCACCCTTTGTCCAAATGAATGAAAGGAGTTTTTACAATACCGAGATTGTTGAAAAAGAAAAAAAACAGAAATGGGATTTTTTCATAAATCCCAAAACAGGCAGAAGAACATACAACAGCCTTTGCCTTAGATGCTGTAAAACAACTGCAAACAAAGTTACAAAGCAACCGTTATTTTCTGCCCAAAGTACAAAACGAAAAGAGATGTAAAAATTATCAAAAATCGCCACAAATATGATGATAGCAGCTGATTTAATATAACTACACCGGTTTTCAATCATAACCACCCGTCCAACGGGTGGTTTGCTCTAGCCCTATAAGGGCTTGTTACCAGCCAGCGCCTAAAGACGCTGGCTTTCACTTTGTTCAAGCCATCTTGCCTTTGCCGCTTTTGCCTTCCCTTGAAGGGGTATTTGTATTACTTGCTACCCTTAAAAGGGTCCTCATATTCTTTTACACTCAGCTTATCCAATGCGATATCGTGACTCTCTTGTTCCTGAATGTATTTTTTGATTGTTGCTTCATTTAAACCTACTGTACTCACATAATATCCTTCCGCTCAAACATGTCTGTTCCCAAACTTATACTTTAAGTTTGCATGTTTATCGAATATCATCAATGCACTCTTACCTTTTAGATATCCCATAAATGACGACACACTTATCTTTTGCAGGATGCTCACTAACATGTGGATATAATCCGGCATTAGATGCCCCTCTATTATCTCTACTCCTTTGTACGCACATAATTGCATTATTATATCTCTCTAATACTTTCCTTGTACTGATTATAAATTATTTTTCGTCTATACTTTGGAGTGAACACAATATGGTATTTACATACCCATTTTATGTGTGCTAAACTATTGGCCTTATTGGCCATATAAATCACCTTTCCTATAAGATAGCCTAAACAACTACATTATAAGGGAAAGGTGATTTTTTGTATAACACTCGTCGCGCACCTGCATAGCAGGTGGTTTATGTTTCGCACGCTTCGCGAGCTCAACAGAATCACGACCCATAAAAAAAATTCCGCAGCCTGCTTTCACAGACTGCGGAACTTATTTTATTTATTCGTAAACGTGTTTTTTATGCTTACCTGAGGTCTCCTGCTCTTCCATATTCAGGCCTGCTGTGGCATTGACCTTCTGGTGAACTTTCTTTTTCTTTAACGGATGTTTAGGATTCTTATCCATAACAATCGCTTCCTTTCTTATTCATTCAATACTGTAGGTTATCCTTCGATTGCAATGTATTTCTTGTTCTCGACTGCCTTAGCTTCCTTCTTAGGAATGCTGAGTCTTAAGATACCGTCTTCGTATTTAGCCTTGATGTCTTCTTCTGTGACGTCCCCGCCAACATAGAAGCTACGGCTCATAGCTCCGGCATAACGTTCCTTACGGATGTACTTGCCTTCTTTGTTCTTCTCGTCTTTGTCAAGACCCTTAGAAGCACTGATTGTTAAGTAACCGTCATCAAGTTTAGCACTTATCTCATCTTTCTTAAAGCCCGGAAGGTCAATGTCGACTTCATAACCGGCATCTGTTTCCTTAACATCGGTCTTCATAACATGTCCTGCGTGTTTACCATACAAAGCTTTGTCAACTTCTGGGAATCCAAAGTCCATCCAATCATCGTTAAATAAATTCTCTCCAAAAATACTAGGCATCAACATAAGTCATCTCTCCTTTTTATAAAATCAAACCTTGTTACCTTGTTACTTTGGAACCGGGATGTTTCAGCAACCTCAAGGTACTTATTCAATCTTTCTTACCTCTTTTGGTTCCTTTCCTTTGTTCTTGACTATGTTATACACCCAATTATTAGCAATGTCAAGAGGTGAGTGCTAATTTTTTTGTGAAGATTTTGTGAACTTCTTAATTCTTGATTTTTCCTTCAACTGTAATAGTCACAACCTGCCATGGAATAAGCTTTCCGCTTGCTTTCAGGGCATTCGCCGCCGCCATCTCAAGACCACCGCAACACGGAACCTCCATGCGGACAATGGTTACCGACCGGATATTATTGTTCCTGACAATCTCGGTGAGTTTGGTGCTGTAATCAATTGCATCAAGCTTCGGACAGCCGATCAACGTGACCCTGTCTTTAAGAATCTCCCTGTGAAAACCTGCATACGCATATGCCGTGCAGTCCGCGGCGATAAGCAGATCGGCCCCGTCAAAATACGGCGCACAGACAGGCACAAGCTTGATCTGGACCGGCCAGTTCATAAGAGTTCTGTCAGACTGTTTCGCCTTCATTACCGCTGCCTCGTCATATGCCGGAGCCTCACGCTCCTCAAAAGTTATCGCACCTGTCGGGCAGGCCGGAAGGCAGTCGCCCAGACCGTCACAGAAATTTTCCCTGACCAGCTTCGCTTTGCCGTCAATTATGTCTATTGCGCCCTCATGGCAGGCTGTCGCACATATTCCGCAGCCGTTACATTTATCTTCATCAATGTGTATTATTTTTCTTATCATTTTATTTTGCCTCCTTGACTTTATGGCGTCATTATAATAGACTTTGCTTATTAATTATGTTGGATTTCCAACAAACAAGGAGCAAAAATGCAGGAAATTTTTGAAAAATATTACAAAATCATCCAATCAAATGAACTTTTTGAGGGTATTGATGAAAAAAATCTGCCTGCGGTACTTGAGAATCTTAAGGCGGTAATAAAGCAATACGTCAAAGGAGAATATATAAGAATGCGCGGCGAAGCGGCCGATTTTATCGGAATCGTGCTGGAAGGGCAACTCCATATTCTGCAGGACGATTACTACGGATGCCGCAGCATAACGGCATCGGTGGGAGCCGGTTCTCTTTTTGCCGAAGCATTTGTATGCGCCGGAGTGCCACAGCTCATGGTGGATATAGCCGCCAACAGCGACTGCTCGATATTGTTTCTTAACAGTGAAAATATTCTGAATCCTCACTATGTCCGCAACTCATTCCATGACATTTTGATCCGTAATCTTCTCGGGATTGTCGCCCGGAAAAATATGTATCTTAACAGAAAACTTAAGTATGCTGCCCGGAAAACCACCGCACAGAAGCTGCTCGCTTACCTGAATGACTGCGCTATGGCCGCCGGAAGCAATGAATTTGTTATTCCTTTTAACCGGCAGGCACTCGCGGACTACCTTGGCGTAGAGCGGAGTGCCATGTCGGCTGAAATTGGCCGGCTCGTGAAATCAGGAATCATAGAAACCAACCGCAGCTATTTTAAATTACTGAAAAATACTGAATGACTATTTGGGTCTTGTTTTTTCTCAACATTGCGGGCAAAAATCATACACTTATTGTGTAAATTATCAGTGACCTTTATCCCTGCCTCTGAATATAGTAAAGTATCGTAATTTTTGGAGGTTATAATGAAAAAAAGAAGAATTCTCGCATTGATTCTTGCCGCTCTTACCACAATCGGACTTCTGTCCGGCTGCTCACACGACAAATCCGATGAGCTGACCAAAATAACGCTGAATGAGGTGGCTCACTCGATTTTCTATGCGCCTCAGTACGTCGCAATTGAACTGGGATATTTTAAGGACGAGGGCATCGACCTCACTGTAGAAACCGGTTTTGGTGCCGACAAAACTATGACCGCCCTTCTTTCCGGCAATGCCGATATCGGCTTCATGGGTTCCGAAGCCAGCATTTATGCTTATGCCCAGGGTGCCAAAGACTACGCTGTAAATTTTGCACAGCTTACCCAGCGCGCCGGAAATTTCCTTGTCTCCCGCTCTGAAGAACCTGATTTTGACTGGAACAGCCTCAAGGGTAAAACAGTCCTCGGCGGCCGCGCCGGCGGCATGCCTCAGATGGTTCTTGAATATGTTCTCAAACAGAAGGGCATTGACCTTTCCGAAATCGACATTGTCCAGAATATTGATTTCGGCCTCACTGCCGGTGCTTTTTCCGGAGGTCAGGGTGATTACACCGTTGAGTTCGAACCCGGCGCCACATCCCTTGAGCTTTCCGGCGACGGCTACGTCGTAGCTTCCCTCGGTGTTGAAAGCGGCTATGTTCCTTACACTGCCTACTGCGCAAAACAGAGTTTCATAGATGACAACCCGGAAATCATAAGCGGTTTCACCCGCGCAATTGAAAAAGGCATGGCTTACGTCGCTTCCCATTCAAGTGAGGATATCGCAGAAATAATCGCGCCACAGTTTGCCGACATCGACGTTGACAAAATCGCCATCATCATCGAGCGTTACAAATCCCAGGACACCTGGAAAACCGACCCGACTTTTGAGAAAGAGACTTTTGAACTCCTCAAAGACATCCTCAAAGGAGCCGGCGAACTTGATGTGGATGTACCGTATGAAGATCTGGTAATGAAGCCCTTGACATAAGAGCATTTGCCCTTGACATATGCCCCCGTCGGCACGCTTTTGCTTGGTTGCACGCATTTGCCCTTGACATATGCCCCCGTCGGCACGCTTTTGCTTGGTTGCACGCGCAACGGATGCTAAAATCCGTCTCCGACGGATTAAGCACCGGCGTGTGCAAACAGCCGCGGATGGCTTATGTCTGCGGGCATGGTTGTGGTTGACCGGGGTGGATGGGAACGCGGAGCGCAGTTCTCAGCGTTCACGCAGGGTACTTTCTCTCGCGGAAGGTATAATATAATTCACGCGGTGCTACCATTTCGCCGGTCATAAGCTTTCTCCGCGGGTTGCTTTCCTATTCGTACCCGCGGAATATTCCTTCCCCATGGAAGTTGCAATATAATTCACGCGGCGCCACCATTTCACCAACCATAAGTTTTCACCGCGGGTTGCTTTTTCCTATATCAGATATCTTATTTCATATTTTTGACACCTTTTTAATGAAATTTATTAATTTGGTGTCAATTTATTTTGCTATTAATATCTTATGTAGCAATATCAATTAATATATTACAACAAATAAGCCTCCTCATCCCACTCATTATGTCTAATATTACATTAAATTCATACTTTTCTTATGGAAATTGCCTTTTTGGTGTGAATTGTATCCCTTAACACAAGTGTATTTTAATACGCCATACCTTCCCACGCATCACAGCTACTTCCGCATATAATTCACGCGCGGAAACAGCCTCCATTTATGATATGTGCCATTGGGCCATATCATACGAAAGCTGTCTCCGCGTGCTTTATAAAGCCGGACAGAAAACTTCCGCGGCTGTTTGCAGACGCCGGTACTTGGTTTCGGAACGAAACCCTAGTATCCGCTGCGTCTGCAACCAAACGAGAGTGTGCCGTCGGAAGTGTTCTGTCCGGCGACCATCCAAACGAGAGTGTGCCGGCGGAAGTGTTCTGTCCGGCGGCCGTCCGGCAGCTGTTCTTATAATTTACTCAAATTATCGAATTTCGGCATTTTGGTATTTTCTTTTTCGATTCGGGCTTTTTCTCTCGGCTCCTCGTTCTTGTAATGGATGTTGTAGACCTTGAGGCCGATGTAAGCTACCAATGCCGCCACAAGTGCTGTGATAAGAGCCTTGGCGCCGTCAGGTATTACATCATAGTTAGCCATCGCTCCGATAAGCTGGATTATGAAGTATGTCACAAAGCTGAAAATGTAAAGGCGCTTGCCCTCTTTCTTCTGGTATGCGGCAAAGATAAGTGATGTGACACCGACATGGAATACCATGAGGGCTATGGCAATCACCGACATATATAAGAAATCGGAAGCACGGTAATTGATCATCTCTGTGAGACTGGTTAAGGTGCTGGTGAATTCATCCTGTGATGTCGCGTTGGAAAGGATTGACTCGAGACCCATTTTGTTGATTGTATTACATGATACAATTACCATAAGAAGGTCAACCATATAAAGGAAGCCTTCGGTAAGCATTATTCCCATGCCGACGGTATACGCATCGGCGACTGTGTTCATGTTTTTGCCCATAAGCTTCAGGGAAAGAAGGCGTCCGAACATCGGAACAAGTGTTGTCGTGAGCGCAATTACGGTTATAAGAACCGGCTTGACGTCGACAAAACTCTTGAGGATTGTACCAAAAAGCAGGTTAGCAACGGTGTTGGATGCAAAATAAAAGAAAATCATATATACGGCCACACCGACGATTATGTCAAATATACCGCCCTTCTGGCGCTTGCGGATGTAGACCGTGAGAATTATTGCCATGGCGAGAATCGCAACGATTCCGATGATGGCACCCATTATTGTGTTACGAGGAACCTGCGCGGACAGATCGAAATCTGCCGGAAGTTCATATTGAAGATCTCTTAAAATATTCATATTTACCCTTTCTTATTATATTACAAGAGGGCTATCAGACATCTGACAGCCCTCCCATGTCGTATTCAATGATAATTTATTTACAACAGATTAAACTCTCTTAACGTGAACTGCCTGAGAGCCCTTGTTTCCGTCAACAACATCGAATTCAACAGCCTGACCTTCTTCGAGAGTCTTATAACCCTCCATGTCAAGACCTGAGTAGTGAACAAATACGTCATTGCCGTTCTCATCAGAAATGAATCCGTATCCCTTCTGATTATTGAACCACTTAACTGTACCGGTCATGGTATTACCTCCAAAAAAATAAAAAATACATCGTGTCAAACGATACCTTTAATCTATCATATCGCTTGTCATAAGTCAAACAAATTTCTGACAAATATACATTAATTACATAATTTTTTCAAATCCTCTACCTCAAATTTATATGAGGTGTTGCAGAAATGACATTTTATTTCGATTGGCTCGTTGTCGGCTATCATATCCTCGATTTCCTTGCGGTTGATAAGAGCAAGTGCACTTTCAACCCTCTGTCTCGAGCAGTTGCAGTTGAAACCGACAGGCACTGTGCCAAGCATCTCCGGGGCAAGGCCATCAAGAATAGTGTTTAAAATATCCTCAGGTGTCTTTCCACTCTCCAGAAGTGTCGTGACGGAACTTATCTGCGCCATATTGTGCTCAATCTTGTCAATGGTCTCCTCTGTGGCATCAGGCATTACCTGAATTATGAAACCGCCGGCGACATTTACTGTATTGTCCGGCGTCATAAGAACGCCAAGACCCACACTTGACGGGGTCTGCTCACTTGATGCGTAATAATAAGTGATATCTTCCGCTATTTCTCCGGAAACCAGTTCGCAGGTTCCACTGTACGGTTCCTTCATTCCGATATCTTTTATTACAGTTAATACGCCGACACCGATTGCCCCGGCAACATCAAGCTTGCCTGCTGAATTGGCCGGAAGCAGCACAACCGGGTTGCCCGGATAACCCTTAACATTGCCGTGTGAATCAGCCGTTACGAGAAGTGACTTCATGGGGCCGCTGCCCTCCATACGGAGTGTGATTACATCCTTGTCGCCCTTCATCATGCTTCCCATCATCGCACCGGCTGTAAGAAGCCTGCCGAGTGCGGCGGTAACCACAGGGCTTGTATTATGAAGTGAACGGGCTTTTTCCACAGTGTTACGTGTATATGCCGCAAAAGCTCTGATTGTGCCGTCTGCTGCTATTGCCCTTACCATATAATCGTCCATACATTAATTCCTTTCCATAATATAATAAACTCTGTCTTCATTCTCTGCAGGCTCAGCTGTCATTTTCTCATTGAGATAATCTTTGACGGTAAAGCCGGCTTTCGATGCCATCTCACAGATTTCATTGTGCGAAAATACATATTGGTAATGTTCCTCAACATGGCTTTTCCACAGATTTCCTATGATATGTTTGTAAAAAGTAATTTGATAATAATTAAACATGCACTCTTCGTCATATTCATTTTCCCATACATAACGGCATCCCGGAATCTCATCTGTATATACATTATCGCTGAGTTTCCTGTAAAAATGCAGTGTCTTCAGATCAAAAACGAAAATACCGCCTTTCTTAAGGTTTCTGGCAGCACATGCAAACATACTTGTAAGCGCCTCGGACCCCGCAAGATAATTTATCGAATCACATACACTTACGATCGCACTGTACCTGCCGTCATCATGATATTCTGTCATGTCAGCAGTCTTAAACTCTATTTCCGGATGCTTGTGTTTTGCAATTTTAATCATTGACGGAGACAAATCTATCCCACACATCTTAAAATCGTATTCCGATAACTGTGCCGTAAACTGGCCGGTTCCGCATCCGAGTTCAAGGACTTCACTCTCCGGTCCAACTCCGAATGAAGCCAGAACTGCGGCTATATTACCTGCCCATTTCTCATAAGGGATGTCTCTCATGAATTCGTCGTATTTTCTGGCAAAAAAAGTATACGCTTCTGTATTCATCATAAACCTCCTAATTATCATATCCTACCATAACTTCAGGATAACGTGTCTGTATAATATCGATTATTTTGTCTGAAGTCTGTTGGTTGATATGATGTATCTTATATATTTTTTTACAATCTGTAACTATGCACAGAGGGAAATATGCCTTGGCGCGGCCCTTGATCTTATGTATTACATTATAATTATATAACCATACGATATTCTCAAGCGGAATAATTTCTACATGAAATCCGGATGTGTATATAAGAAAATTCTCTGTCATATATATATTTTCTTCCATAAGTGTCGCGGATGACGCAAATTCTTCGCAAGCCTGACCGTACAGACCACGCCTGCTGCCGTAATGCCTGAGCATAAAAGCAGCATGTGAAAGCTGCGGCATCGCCAATATAAGGATGATTATCGAAAGCTGTATTACCGACAATATGCACAATACCAGCAGCGCAATCAGATAGAACGATGTAAATCCGTGTACATAATGATATTGGCTCACGATAATATGCGAGCAAAAGTCCTCAAAATCACTCTCAGGAAAACCAAGTTCCTTTGAAATGTCGACTGTAAGACGCTTGAACAGTGTGCCATTCTTAACAAGTCTGGCATTCATCTCATAATTATGAAGAGTTCCGTAATCCTCCGGAAGCTCCTCCGTAGATATCAGAAAGAAATAAAAAACATCATTATTAATCGTATAATATACTCTTGCCCTGATGCGTCCGTTGGCCCGGTAATCGATTCCGGCGTAATATAATGTTTCCGCTGTGAATCTGACATATCCGGAATGATTCTCATATAAATCCGCAGTATCCGACAATTTCTTAAGGTCAGCCGATTTATATCTGCTCTCAAACGGATTGATTATGGCAAAAACAATGCATGCCACAATAAGAACAGCCGGGAGTATCACCCTCGGAAAATAACATTTTCGTATTGAAGCTGTCAGATTATTCGTATTCATATAATTCCTCACTGTCTATAGAAAAAAGAGACTGCGGCTCGACGATTACAGATCGTTAAAGCAACAGCCCCATTATATTATGCGTTCTTGCCGCAGCACTTCTTATATTTCTTGCCGCTGCCACATGGACATGGATCGTTACGGCCTATTTTCTTACCCTTAACAATTGTTGTGGAAAGCTTCTGCTCTTTATAAAGCTCCTTTCTTCTGTCCGCATCAATAAGTGCATCCCACTCAGGAAGCTCATAAAGCCACTCTGCTCTGGCGCCGACCATATTCTTATACAGAAGTTCCATATCGTAATCAAGATTAACTTCCGTATTCTCATCCATCGTCTCAATCGGATTAGGATTCTTAAGGCTGTCATTAATTCCGTCAAGGAAGCCGACCATAATCATAAGGTCTACGCTGTACTTCTCTGCGAGTTCCTTAACCGTACCCTTAACAGGCTCATCAGGGGTCTTTAAAATCTGCTCATAAATACCCTTCTCATAATTAAAATAGTTAGCCCAGAACATCTGCTCGGATCTGGCATCTCTTTCCTGCTCGTAGGCACTGTTTCTCCATTGCTCTAATAAAGTCATACCTGGTCTCCTAAAAAATATCAATTAATAGTATGTTCCGCCACTGCGGACCTTAAAAGTATATAACAATTAAACCGGGTAGTCAACCGGCTTATTGCCCGTCGTGAACGATATTTTAGAAAAAACTGTTCACTTACGGGCTTTTATGTTAAAATTAAAGAAAAATCATGACGAGGTGTAATCCATGACAAACAAAATGACTTTTAAACGTGTTGCCGCCATCATAGGAATCGTCCTTCTGGCCGGCATGTACATATCGACACTTGTATTTGCACTGATAGGAAGCGACTTATCCAACCGGCTTCTTATGATATCCCTGATATCAACCATTGCAATTCCTATAGTAATACATTTTATAATTATGTTCTACCGCATCGGACACAAGGATGACGCAGCCGATACCACCGAATCTGACGAAACCTCTTCAGATGACAGGCCTGAGTAATCAGGCCATTATCGCACCAGTGCGGTCCACTTTGAATATGGTTCGTTATTCACAGCAGCCTCGAATAAATTATTTACGTTAAATAAATTAACGGATGAATGTATCTTCCGAGCTGCTTTTACAACCTCTTCCCGTTCGGTTTCAGATAATTCGTTGTAACAGATATTTCTTGCCAGCATTATTTCCACAACGCAGATAAGCGACTGCTCATTAAGTGACGATGTTGGGGATATTTGGTCTGCCTGTTCAATCAGATAATCATACAAGGTTCTTGTACAATCTTTGCGTGACACAAGCAAATCTATTGCATTATTGTCCGAAATGAGCATATTGAATCCATCCTGCCAGTTATCATATGCCTGAAAAGAAGCCAGATACTTATATCCGGCATACAAATCCAGCAATTCTCTGCCCGTAATTCTGTCTGCCACACTCTGCGGTATAAATGATGCCGCTTTAATCTCTGCTGCATCAAGATTTTGGCCTTTAATAACATATGGATATTCCGGATTACCGTCATCCGTATACCATCCACCCGGATTTCTGCATACCAGATCCGGATATTCCTTACAATAAGTCAGGTATTTTCTTGGACTTGACTTATCATAATCAAGTTCTATCCTATCCGTATAATGTGGCACAACCGTTACATCCTGATACTCTTTTATCGTAACGCTTTCATGCCTGCCCGCGCAGCCTGTGACAGTAATACATATCAGCAACAATGCTGCTATTTTCTTTATTTTCATAATGTCCACGTTCCTGTCACTCTGTATATAGTCAGTTATTCGCAGTATTCCTTAAACACCTTATTAAGTTCATCCGTATCGGATGCTTCAAAATAATATGTTCCAAGCTCTTCCCTGCTTCCGAGATGATTCAGTGAGCCGGAATCCGAATAACATGCGTTTAACTCTTCCGATGTCAACGTTGTCTTGTATAATGTCGCATAACCTTTCATCGTATTCCAGTCAACTGTTATTATGGAATAATCTCCATCGCTTGTTTTGGTAGTATACGATACTGCCGGTCCCTGAAAATCCTCATCCAGTTTCTCACCCTTGAAACCGGTTTCTTTCGTACCTGCATTGTCAAACACATCATTCAGTTTCTTTTGGACTTCATCAAACTTATCATCATCTTTTTTAATGGTGACGAACTTATGGTCATCCGAATTCATATATTCCAAGCTTATTGAATCCGAACCGGATACTTTATAATCCGTCAGCTTGTCATCAAGTCCTGTTCCCTTCCTGCCACAGCCGCAAAATAACATTGCAGCCGCCGTAACACCCAATATTCCTCTCATAATTTTCTTACATTCCATAAATTACTCTCCTGTTAATTTCTATATAAATAACACTGCTTTTCAGTGATATTTTCTATATTTTATCTTTTACGGCTCAACAAAAGCACTGCCAGATTTCCCGTCAGGATTCCCCACAACGGTTTCGATATGATATCAATAACCATGTACTGCTTTATATTTATGCCAAACGGCAGTTTCTCCAATATATCAACCGCCTGTATCGGTGCCTCTATATTTATGTAATCCGTCACAATTGATGTTATGCCGTATCTGACTGCAATATATACCAGTGAAACGACTGCCATACTGACTGTTATCAAAAGACATTTGTCACGCATTAATTTTCTGCGTCCATCCGCGGTAGCGGTTATCGCCGAATACAACCCTTCCGTCTCACACAACCTGAGCATGACCGCAATCAGAATACCGATAAGCGCAATACATATAAGTCCTGGGATTGTAAGGAACAATCTGTTGTAATATCCATCATTGAGCAGATACCCTGAAGTGTCTTTTTCATCGTTACAGCGCTTCCACATGCTATTGACAAGTTTCTGTATCCGGTTGCAATAATGGTACTGCTCCCGGTATTCCATGTACTCATCAGCGCTTATACTGCCTTTGTTGTATTTATCTTCCATCTCCGTATCGGACATCATTATGCCGTCGACATAAGCATTATATTCTTCAAGTCTTCGCGCGGATTCTTCTGTTATTTTCCCGCCGTATTCACTGTATAACTGTTCCTTCAGCTCAGCATTATCCGCATTTTTAACGCCATATATAATAACGGAATATCCTGCCTCAAACCCGATGAGCATGACCAGTATAATGATTACCAGCTTAATGTTAAATATTTTCTTAAATTCACTTACCATATCTGTCCTCCCTGACGGTCAGTGCAAACATTACAAAGCACAATATGACCGTTACCATTATTGGTATCAGGTATGCGTTGTAATATCCCGTGAACAGGTGTGAAAGTCTCGGCTGTTCAAAATAATATTTTACATCCAGCAAAGCCAGTGGATTTATTCTTTTTTCCATATTATATATCTTGTAAAAAGTCGGCACCGAAACAAGATACCAGTCCGATGAACCGGCCGTTATCTGTTTAGCGTAATTGGTAAGATAAATTATATCACATAATATTCCGATTGCATACACCGCAAAGGCTGAAATTCCCGCAAATACCGATTTGCCGATACATCTTGACAACAAAACCGTTATACAGGCCATCAAGACGGCCGCCAACGCCGCCATAAGTGTCATATGTACAAACAGTCCGCCGACTGTTATTCCTGAAGCACACATTTCATAGCCGTTTACCATGAAAAGAGGTGCCGCAAGTTCTTTAAACCCGATTCCAAGCATTATCCACTGGACAAAAAGATACCAAAGGGCGCCAAATACCGTGACTGCCAATGCCGTAACAGCACCAATTGCAGTTTTTCTCAGATACAGATTAAAATTGCCCTTCGGAGTCAGCATGATAACTTTATCCATTCCGCTCTCGCGTTCAACGCTGCAGCTTGATGCCAGAATTATTATACATATGATTACTGCCACCCATCCAAAATGTGCGTTATTTATAAAATAAGTCAGGTAACTGCTGTCCGCAAAAGAGTCATTATTTTCTTCATAATAAGCGTCCACGGCAAAATCGCCCGGATTGTTCAATACCGTTTTTATATTGGTATTCCTTGTCGTAACTCTTTCGGCATCCTTGGAGGCTTCACCGAGAAGTCCGAGGTAATCTGCGTTATTCTTGCCGTATGGAGCTGCGGCATTAGCATAATCCGAATCTATTTCTGTGTTTCCTTCACTGTCGGTCACCATTATCCTGCCGTAAATATCATCATATTCTTTTTTAAGCTGTTCTGCCTGTCCGCTTACCGAATCAAGCGAATTGTAAAAATCCTTTCTTGACGACTTATCCTTGATAAAATATCTCTCATTCCATACAAGAAACGCCGTGCTCAAAAGCACTATTGCGACAGTCACAATCACGGTTCTGCGGGTGAACAGATTTTTCTTTAATTCGTACAAAATATTCATAAGTCAGTTCCCCCTTCTACCACTGTCCCATGTCCTTACCGACCTTCTTAAGATAGTAACCTTCCAGTCCCGTCATTTCATCACTTCCGGTCATGGCGCAGTATTTTTCCCTTGTAATGCGCTCCTCAATAACGCCCTTTTTCATCAGCAGAACCTCGCTTGCCGTTTCTTCGACGTCCGAAACAATATGCGTCGACAAAAATACAATGGCATCCTGTCCGAGTTTCTGAATGTATTTTTTGAATTCGGCGCGCTCCTCCAGATCAAGTCCGACAGTCGGTTCGTCCAACAGGATAATCTTAGGGCATCCGATAACTGCCTGACAGATTCCAAGCCTCTGTTTCATGCCTCCCGAATATGTGGATATTTTCTTATTGCGAACGTCATACAGATTAAATCTCTTAAGCAGTTTGCCTACCTGTTCCTGATCACCCTGACGTTCCTTCATATTCCAGATATAATCAAGAAATTCTTCGCCCGTAAAATTAAGATAATATCCCATATGCTGAGGCAGATATCCGATTAAAGAACGATATGCCTTTAAATCGGCAATTTTATTTCCATCATACTTTATGCATCCGTCATCCGGGCGCAAAACTGTTGCAATCATATTTATTAATGTAGTTTTACCGGCTCCGTTCGGGCCAAGCAGACCATACACACCATTGTCAAACCTCTGTGTGACGCTGTTCACGACCGTATTCTGACCGTATTTTTTCGTAATTCCGTCTAATTCCAATAACATGTCAATCCCTCCTCGTCACTTATTGTAGTATAATGGACTTACTACGATATCTTCATCCTCTGTGTACTCATAAAAATATAAAAATCTGCCTTTAACATCCTTTATATTTATTTTAAACAGTTCACCATGTTTTTGCTTCCACCGGAATAAGTATCCGTTGTTTATCTTAACCGGTTTGTCATCCTCAAATATTACAGCATACCCGTTATTCTCACTCTGATTGATAACCACAGCCTTTTCCGTATTATTGCTATCGAGTATAAAGTTATACAACAACTTGTTGTCATTCGTATCATCAAGTATCCAATAACCGCTGTCATTTGATTCCATACCGTTAGCTGAGTATTCTATAACATTATCATCTGCCACTGTATAATCTTTGTCCTTATACTTTATCTGATGTTTCTCATTGGCAACCGCTATCGGAACAAGCGTTAATTCATCTGCCGGTTCCACCGGCTCATAGTATGTCATTATGAAATTTATGACTCTGTCCTCACCAGCGTATCCTTGATACTGTTGCAATTTAAATTCCAATTCCAGCGCCTCTGCCTGTCCGGATTCCAGACTTCCGTTTGCAAACTGATCTTTATTTCCATCTTTTTTAATAACATTAAGATTCTGGTAACAATCATTTATGATTACGGATATTGCATAATTTATTTTCTTTGTTCCGGGATTAGCCACCTTCATGTAAAATTTCATATCGGAGTCTGATTCTATAATCTGATTATTCAATATAGGCTGTTTATTTTCATCACATATATAGAATCCTCCGGCTATTCCATCATATGAATTGTCAACATCTATTCTGCCATCATATAAGTCAAACTTAGTTATCTCTTCATCTGTTGTATTCTCATATGTATTGTTCTGTATTGACTGACTGTCCACCTTACCGCAGGCTGTACAAAATATAACTATAATTCCTAAAACCGCTGCTATTTTTCTCATAATATTCTCCTCGTCACTTGATTAATTCCGGATATTCCAGTGCTTTTTCCTCTCCACCGTTTTTCGATACACAATACCAACTGTATATCTGGTCTTCTTTCACATATTTAACGCGATAAAATATTATATACGGCGATTCGTCTATGACCTGCAGACATCCAGCATCAACATTCTTTGCGATTTCTATATTTTCTCCGGTATCAATATCCATCCGCCTGATCGAGCATGTATAATTATCATCAGGCAATTCAGTATAGTATATGTCACCTTTAGATATCACATACTGCATACACTTTATTCCTGTGGTTTTTCTGTCTTCTCCATTCAAGTCAACGCTGAACAACTCATTATTAAGTTCCCATCTGCCCTCCGGGTCATATTCCATACTTCTGACATATATCCGGTTATTATATACCTGTGCAAATGCAACCTTCTCATTCAGAATCTTTTTGAATCCGCTTCCATCCGTCTTCATCCGGTATAACATACTGTCTTCCAGTACGAGATATATATTATCGTCCACAATATAAATATCTCCGTACTGTGAATGTTTATCACTTATCTGTTCTTTGGTCTTATCATTCGATATCCTGTATATTCCTGTATCAGTCTCTATGAATATATACTCATTGGTCATTCTGAATGTCGATATCTCTTCATTATTCTTATATACCAAATCTGTTTCACCATTTACGGATTTCCATATATTAGTCTTATTATCGCTCGGAATATAGTATATATCTTCGCCTATATTCTGTGCGCAGATCATATCTATTCTTGATATGCAGTCAGATTTATTATGTACACATCCCGGCTTGGAGCATGCCATATCAAAAGTCTGCGTATTTACGTTAAACGCAACATTGTACACCTGTCCGTCATTTGCCACTTCTGTGATTATCTTACCAGCCCCACCGTATACCTGTTCCTCGCCGAGTATAAGATTTGCCTGATTATACATACTGTTTTCATTCGAATAACCATTTACACCATTCACAATATTTATACTCTTACGACAGGTTATCAATATTACCGCCAATACAATTATTACCGCACTCGCTCCGATGATAGTCGTTTTTCTTGATGACATTTCAATCTCCTCCATACATAATATTATACACATATGATGGTGCTACTTACACCACCATATGTATATTGCCATTTATAGGCTCATATTTCTAGTAAAAGAGCCAAATGCAGAGCATGATATGCTAAAAGTTCCTGACGCACTTTTTATCCAAAGATTAGGAGCAAATGACTTCTTATAAATCAAATTTTTAGTTGATTTGCCTGAAGTATTCTCTCCGGTTATGCCACCTCCGTTACTTGTAATAATGTTGATATTCTTAATCTTCATATTATCAACTGTATTCTCTGTTGTCATTTGTAAATATGCCTGACTATACACACTGCAACTACCGTCTCCCACTCTACACTGTACTTTTGTTTTGTCACGAGAGCCTCCACTAGTGTATCCGGTATAACTGTCTGATGCATACGCAAACATATTGGTGGACACCACCATTACCGTTGCCAAAATAACTGCTCCTACTTTTTTGATTAGTCTCATAACTAACTCATCCTTAGATTAATTTATTAAATAACACTGCTTTGCAGTGATATTTTCAACATTTTCGTTTCATATTTACCCCTTATCAACCATTTACAGGCTTGTAGCCACCCTTTCCTTAAGAAGTTCATATTCCAGCTCATGTGTGCTTTCTATATCTGCCTTAATTATTATACTTTGCATACTTTCTGTATGTCCTTATGTATTATTATACTTTATGCACTTTCTATATAATATCCTTATCTATTCTTATAATCTCCTCCCTCCTCTCATAACATGGGGCGGATAAACCGCCCCCGCTGTTATGTCCTTAATCTTCCTTCGAGGACTCTTCTTTCAGGCATTCAGGCAGTTCAACCTCGCCGAATAAACTGAAACAGCTTCTTCCGCTGAGTTCGGTTTCCGTTACCTTTTCAAATACCTTGCATATGAATTCTCCTAATGTGCTCATCTTACAAACCTCCTTCTGATTAAAACCACCAATGCACCGGTCAGTTGAAAATAGAAGACATACAATAATGCCAATATGTACTCCGGTGCTGCTATTGTAATGATAATATAACTGACTGTCGAAAACACGGTTGCGGCCAATTTCTGTACCAGGCGCCATTTAACGGTACGTTTTGGCCTGTTAGGTGACTGTACCGGAGCGATTATAATCACGAAGACTATATATACCACGAATGCAATTCCGGAAATTATTCTGCTTATACGCATATATGGGACTGCCCATATGCCGGCTCCGAAGAAGAGTAAAGACATACAAAGACATCCAAGATAAGTCTTTGCATGAAATCCTCCCATGAAACTCCTCGTAAATAAAAGCAGCGAAAACAATATTATAAACTTCACTGCATTCCCGGTTACCGTAAAAAGGATTACCAGTATCGCCAGTTTACTGAGTTCCGCAATAGTAATTTCTATTGCATAAGTTACCTTTGCTTTCTGTTTCGGAGACCTTTTCTTATCTTTCGATATTCTGCTTTCCAGCCACACTGCCAGCTCATGAATTTTACAATCAATCATGCTTTTTATATACAATTTCATTACAGATTTTTCAATAGGTTTAGCTCAAAACGACCTGAACTGCAAGTATAACGACCTGAACTGCAATTTTTGACTGTTTTGTTTGACCGTTTTGTCCAAATATTGTATAATTTTTATGAGGTGATTTTATGATTAATATACTCGTTGTTGAAGATAATATATTACAATTAAATGCATTAAAACGCATTATAGAGAATACAGAAACAGGACAGCCGATATGTCCGTATACAGCTTCGGGATATGATGAGGCAGTTGAAATTATCTCTTCGGCGCATTTTGATATATTTTTTCTGGATATTCTTTTCTCTGAAGATAAGAATGTTCCTTGTGGCATAGATCTTGGCAATTACATAAGAAGCCTTGACCGGTACCGTTACACCCCGATTGTGTATATTACATCCATTCCGGGACAGATAGGTAATGCGGTTAATGATATACACTGTTATAATTACCTTATAAAGCCTTATAAGCGTGAGGACGTAGAGAAGCTTCTTAAGTCCTTAACCGATTCTCCTATGATTTCGGCTTCGCCCTTAAGAATAATTGATGTTAATTCGGTCTCACATAATGTTATTGTAGAGAACATTGTTATGTTATCGGTGTCCAGTCATATACTTACCATACACTGTGATGACGGTGATTTAACCACGAGACAGTTTAATATTGATTCGGTTCTTGCAGAGCTTCCACCCTATTTTATAAGGGTTCATCGCAAATATATCGTGAACAGGCACCGGATTGATAATTACGACCGGACTTTGGGTTTTATACGCATTGAAAGCCAGACCATTCCTATCGGCCGCACTTACAAATCAGAATTTGAGAAGAGGTATAACCTAACATGACAGACGCACTTATTTACTTTACATATACTATCATTGAATATTTCATTTTCTGGTACACCGCTTCCGTATTAATACATAAGAAGCCGCACATTACACCGCGTATCATACCCGGTGTGCTTCTTGTAATATGTATGAGCATATACTCGATTTTCATAAATAACCAGTTCGTATCAATCATCCTTTTCATCCCCTTACAGGTAATAACACTCGCTTATTCCCAGCATATACGTCTGAGCGAATTTATCTGGATGTATGTTGTCGAATATATAATAATCACTTTCTGCGAAGTTCCGGTTGCTTTCGGCCTGTCATTTTTCAGGCTTGACGCAGGAATCAACAGTCTGTTCGGCAGTATATTTACCTTCGCAATAATTGTGATCATATGCCACTTTACACCTATAACAAAGCTTTACAGCCTTTATGATAATTCATCTGTCAAAGTTAAGATAATTATATCGAACACATCTTTGATTGCCATACTGACAGCATTATATTTCAGGGTTTCACCCGATAATTTCATTGACAATATGATAATGCTTGCTGTATGTATACTTATCATACTTTTTGTCAATATCGAGATTGCCATGACTCAATATGACCTTGCTTTCAAGCAAAAGCAGCTTGAGGCTTACAAGCACTATCTTCCGATCGTTGAGGATCTTATCAAAGAAGTCCGTATGCGGCAGCATGATTATGACAATACCATACAGGCTATCACATCATTGGCCATCACATGCAGCACCTATGAGGAACTTTCGGCAGCGATTAACGATTTTACCGATCATATAATTGCATCCAATATCACATCGAATCTTCTCAAGCTTAATTTTAAGCTGGCTGCCGGTTTTATTTTTTCCAAATGCAATGAAGCACAATCAGCCGGTAAGACGCTTACCGTAAAGATTGATAATTACATACTTAATACTTCGGTGGTCGAATACGACCTGATCGAGATGCTTGGAATTCTTATCGATAATGCAATAGAAGCAACGCCTGAGCACAGCGAAGCCTTTATTGAACTCAGTAACAGGGGTGAACAGTCAGTATTTACGATTATGAACCTGTCACCTGTAATAAGTGACACATCCATAAAGAAAATTTTCTCCGATGGTTTTTCCACTAAGAAACGTAATGACGGAAGGCCGCACGGAATCGGTCTTTCAAGACTTTCCGGAATGGTGCGCACATATAAAGGAAGCATAGATGCTTCCAACCGTGATATTGACGGAACCAATTATATATGCTTCCGCCTGATTGTTTAATCCGGTATGCTTTTTCTGACACATAATGCTCCCCATCCGGCTCTCTCCGACGGAACCGGAACGGATCTTAACGGCACAGCTCCGCGTATGAGCTGTGCTTTTATTTTGGCTCCGTACATATACGGATCCCTGCCTTTTACGATACCCCATTGCATAAGAAGTGCTGCCGTGCCGGTCACAAACGGAGCTGCCATGGATGTACCGCTCTGGACTGAATATCCACCTCCCGGTGCCGGTGACATAATATTTACTCCCGGTGCAACTATATCCGGTTTCACGGTGCGGATTACCCTTGTATATCCCCGTCCCGAGAAATCGGCATATGAACCTGTACGTCCATTGTATGCTCCGACCGTTATCACATTGTATGAAGTTGATGGTATCGTCAGTGTTACGTCCGGACTGCTTTTCGTAAAACCGGTATCACCGCTCACAAAATTCCCGGCCGGAAGCCACATATGGTATATGCCGTCACGCACATCCAACGCTTCCGCTTCTATGATCCATATTCCGCTTGAAATATAATCCGCACCTATCATCTGGATAAATATTTCCTGATTGACACTGTATGGTGACGGCTGGCCGAAATACACATATATTTCAGTACTGCCCGCCCTGAAAACAGTGATAACGTCATCACCCTGCACCGGTCCGTACCTGCGCCCGTCGGGTGCCGTAAGCGTTATCCTATATATGTCCGCATAATTTTTCCATATCTGGATGTCTATTGACGGTTCATAGCGCCCAATAACGAGCTCCGTAGAAATAACGGGAGCGGCCGCTTTGGCAAAATCATGCATAACATGTATTTTTCTGGCGGCCTCGTTGCCGCTGCCCGCAACTATCACGCACTGCCATATATCAGCCACGGCATTGATATATGTTTCCAGTAACGAAGTGCCGTCATGCGCCCCGTAATTATTTCCGAAACTCATGTTAATCGCAACAGGCATTGACAGGCTTGCAGCTTTCCTTATGACATAATCCAGTGCTTCCATTAGTCTGGCACTGCTGAAATACAAATCGTTGCCAAGTTTCACGATAAGAAGCCGGGATTTATATGCCACTCCCCTGTATCTCCCATTTGATGCCCTGCCGTTTCCTGCGGCTATTCCCGCAACATGTGTTCCGTGTCCGCTCACATCTTCCACCGGAACCCTCGATAAATCACCGCCTATCGCTGCATTTATATCGTCCTCACTGTACACACGTCCGGTATTCTCGTCATACAGTTCTATTATTCTTGTTTTTCCTTCCTCCGTCATAAAATCAGGATGCCTGTAATCCACTGAACTGTCTATTATGGCAGTGATTACCCCGCTGCCGTCAAGTGCACTGTCCGTATACTGAAAATCAAGGCATGACACACTGCCGGAATTCTCAAGTTCAAAATATAGTTTCTTTGGTTTTTCAATATATATAACTTCACGGAGTGCGGCAAATTCATCTATCCTCTCCTGCTTTATCCTTACAAGTGCGTATCCTCCGAGCAATATTTTAAGACTGTCTGCAATATTCATTGCGGCAGTCTCAATATTTCCGTTGTACTTAACGATAAGTTCCCATTCATTCTCCGTCAAGTTATATCCGGTATCAAGATCCCGTGTTCTTACACGTTCGTCTTCCGGTATATTTATCGCAAGGTTCAACTGGTTTTCTATTTTCTGATCCATATAATATTATATTATGACAGCACGGTTAAGATGTACGGAATATATATAACATCCTCCACATTCCATTCCGCTTATTTTTGAAAGTGCCTCGCTGTACAGCGAAAGCTGCCTGCCATAGCGCTCTGTCAGAACAACATCCGATGATACACGGTCAGTCTTATAATCCACTATATACACTTTATCATCTTCAAAGAAAAATGCATCAATTATACCCTGAATAAGGACCTTCTCGTCTTCAGGATATGATGGGTCGATTTCAGATGAACTGACTTCCATTGTAAACGGCTGTTCTCGATATAATTTATTATCATCATAAGCCTTTTTCATACGTTTTCCCAGATCTGTTTCAAGGAAATCCGTATATTTGCGCAGATTAACAAGTCCTGCGTATTCCACGCTTATTCGTCCTTCATCAATCCATCCGTCGAGCTGTCTGCGTATGGCATCAATATCCTGCGCATGGTCATAATCAAGCAGTTCAAATACCTTATGATAAGCATTTCCTCTTGATATTCCGTCGTTCTCCGTCTTCTCTATAAATTCGGGAACAGGTTTGATTTTCTCCGGCGGCGTAATCTGTGCTTCAAGAAGCTCACTTTCCTCCATCGCCTTATGCTTAAGTTCCGAAACGGAATATTTGGCTCTGAGCGAATATACATTATTATGCGGATACACATAATCGAGTGCTTTGCACATCATTTCGTAATCCTTGCCATCATTTTCTATATCCGATAATCCTGTAATCATCCTTTTAATCTCAACAGAACGGTCTATTAACGGAGCTACCGCCGTATGCGACAATTCATCCCGGTCTAGCACATGTACATCAAATTTCCCTATGCTTCCGGAATTAATTGCCAGCGGCATAATGATATCAAGATAACTTCTGTTCTCCATTATGTAATTAATTCCCATTTTTCCGGAGGATGAGCAGCGTTTCCACACTTCCATCCTCTTATCACAGGATGTCACACCAAGAACGATGAGTTTGTCTACGGCTCTTGTCATCGCAACATAAAGTATCCTCAGTTCCTCTCCGATATCATCCGCTTTCATTCTGCGTGAAAGCATGCGTCTGTATGCAGTGTCATACTTGATACGGTATTTCAAATCAACATCCGAAATTCCTATTCCGAATTCACTATCGTATATAATATCATTTTTAGTGTCATCCAGATTATATTCCTTGGCGCTGTTGCCGAGAATGACCACCGGAAATTCCAGTCCCTTGCTCTTATGAATGCTCATTATCCTCACTACATCGTCCTCTTCGGACTCAGACTGGGCTTCCCCGTAATCCACCTCGTATTTGCGTAGTTTCTCTATATATCTTAAGAAATTAAACAGTCCTGAATAGCTTGTTTTTTCAAATTCCCTGGCCTTCTGCACAAGCATTTCCAGATTAGCCTTACGGAGTTTTCCTCCCGTCATTGTGCCGGCATATTCATAATACCCGCTGTTATATATAATATCTGATATCAGCTCGTTTATTGTGGCCACACGGCTTATTTTTCTGTAATGCTCTATAAAATCAAGCAGATTCCTGCACCTGGCAGCCGTATCGTCTTCCCGTCCGGCATACTCGATTACACAGTCATACAGCTGCGTCCTGCGCTTTCTGCCTTTTATGACGGCAAGCTCTTCTGTTGTAAATGCGGCAAAAAACGAACGCATCACTCCCGCAAGCGGTATTTCCTGTCTCGGATTGTCTATTACACGCAGCAGATCAAGTACTTTACTTACTTCATATGAGTCAAAATATCCCGTTGTCTTGGAATACACGCACGGAATGTTATGTGCGTTAAGAGCTGCGGCATATCCCGGTGCATCTTTCTTATCGCTTCTTAACAGAATTACAATATCCCGGTAACGAAGATTACTGTTTTCCGACATCAGACGCTTTACCACATTTACTGCCATATTGTAATATATGTCAGACGTCTCTACACCTTCAAATCCATCTTTATCCGAAATATATATATCAGTCGTATCATCCGCTTCGCCTTCTGCGTTAAGTCCGTAATTAAGTGCCGCCTCCCTGCTGTATCCGATTCCGCCTATCTCTTCCTTCATTGCCATGTAAAAAACATCATTTACTGAGTTTATTACATTCTTACGGCTCCTGAAATTCTTATGAAGTTCCATGCACACATGACTGCCTTCTTTGCCGTAACTGTGGTATTTTTCGATAAAAAGCCCCGGATTGGCCATCCTGAATTTGTAAATGCTCTGTTTGACATCTCCCACCATAAACATATCCGGATTGCCGAAACGTTCCCTGGATACGGCTTTCAATATAAGTTCCTGGACAAGATTGCTGTCCTGGTATTCATCAATATATATTTCCTTATATTGCGCTGCCAGTTCGTCCGCTATTTCCGTATATTCGTATCCCTCATCCGTTCGCTTTACCAATATGTCAAGCGCATAGTGTTCTATATCCGGAAAATCCACTATGTTGGAAGCAGCCTTTGCTTTCTGATATGCATCAGTAAATTCCGATGTGAGTGATGTTATTGTTCTTACATAATGGCTGCATTGCGCCATATCGCCATATTGTCTGTGAACGTCCGTAAGATAATTATCTTTTAGTGCTGCTATTCTCTTCTTGATACCATCCCTTATATTCTTAACATATGTCCTTGCATCTTCGGATGTATTCTTGTCTGCGGGAAGTCTTGAATATTTAATATCAAGGGCTGTCTCCAATTCTTCAAGCGTATTGCCTTCCATCGCTTTTTGGAGGCGGTCTCTCTCCTCCTCAATGACAGGGCTGTATTTATTCGGTCCTCCGGGCTGACAGCATTCATCAAGTATCTCTCCGTATTCCTGTACACACTCTGCCAGCGATGCTTTGATATAACCAATCGTGTCTTTCACAACCGGGAGATTCTCATATTCATCTTCATCCACCAGATAATCCCTGAGGCATTTATTAATCCACTCAGACGGCCACGGATTGCTTTGTGCAAAACGGTGAAGTCCTATTATAATATCATATATTCTGTCTAATTTCTTGCCTCCGGCAAATGCCTCGACAAAATCTTCAAATGCCCCGTCATTATCCGCAAAATGTCTTTCTATAATATCCGACATTACATCCGCCCGCATAAGGTTAAGCTCGCCTTCATCCGCGATTCTGAATGACGGATCTATTCCTATTGCATTATAATAATTTCTGACAATATATGAACAGAAACTGTCTATCGTACATATACGTGCACTGTCCACCAGTGATATCTGTCTGATCAGATATCTGTTGTCAGGATTTGCCGAAAGTTCCTTCTCAAACGCCCTCGAAAGCCTTGTTTTCATCTCCTCGGCCGCCGCCTTCGTAAATGTAACGACAACAATATCATCTATTCCCGTATGTTCTTTCTCATCAAGCACTTTCTTGATAATCCGCTCAATCATGACAGCTGTTTTACCTGAACCGGCTGCTGCGCTGACCAGAAGATTTCCGCCTCTGAAATCAATTACTTTCTGTTGTTCTTTCGTCCACTCCATCAGTCTTCCTCCCTGTATCCGAACTGCTGCCACATATCTTCCCTGCCGGAAATTTTCGGAACCTGCCTGGTCTTAGGCATATTGCTTCCCATATGACATATTCCGCCGTACGGACAGTAATCGCACTCTCCTTCATATGGTTCGGCTTTGACATTGCCTTCCCGAATCTCATGTTCAAGTCCGGCAAGTTTCCCGGCTGCATAATCGGCAAGACATCTTAACTGCCTGTCGGTAAATACATTTCTGCCGAGCGCAAGCTTTCCGTAACGCTTAGATGCCGGTGTACATAATGATTTACCTTCATCCCAGTCATCCATTAAATACACGCTTTCGACACTCACAACTCCGCCCGGCCGCATACTCTCAAGCAGGGCTTTCTCGTATTTTTCCGCGCTCCGGTCACGTTCGCCGGCAATTATAGGATTATCGATATGGTTATAAAAAGCGCCCGCTGCAATTATCTGTTTATCCGGATATTTACCGGCAGCTTTCTTAAGCATCGCATCCAGATATAACATAAGCTGCAGTTTCAGCCCAACATACAATTTATCTGCGGAAAATTCGTTTTTCCCTGACTTATAATCTATAACTTTCACATGAATCTTATCATTTTTTTCCGCGATATCCACACGGTCTATTTTACCTTTAATAAGGACATCTCCTTCTTTACGGTAAAAATCCTCCTCAAATTCGACCGGCTTAAATATTCCGGACTTAAGCTGCCTTCCCAGTGCCCATACAGTTCTTGCCGTCATATCTATAATTCGCTTTTTGATATAGGCATTGGTGCTGTTATCGGAAAAGTACGACTGTGAAAAATCAACCGATGCATCCATAACCGCGGTTTCTGCCACCGTGTAAATCTCTTCATCTGCAAGATCCGCGAAATCTCTTCCCTCACTCTTAAGCCTTACAGATATAATTTCTATCGCACGGTGGAATACTACTCCCATGTCCGCCGCACTGAGTTCATACATCCGGCGCTCCTCGAGTTCCAGGCCATATCCGGCAAAATGTTCAAATGCACATCCGGCATATTTCTCTATTCTGGATATGCTTCCTGTCTTAAGTTGTGCATAAAGCTCTTCCGAAGCTTTGCGTGTCAGGCTGTCCGGCTCTTCTTCTGCCGCAAAAACTCCAACAAGCCTGTCTATCTCTTTCTTATACGGTTCGTGCATCATATAATACATAAGCATATCGGTTGAATCCGTTATCATATGTCTTCCGGCTTCTGCACTCGTGATATGAGCCATGGCTGACCTGACATTCTCCGCTTTCACTCCCGGATACATGGATTCTACCATCGTATACACTCTCGAAACCCTGCATTCTTTACCGGCATTATCAAACCTGTGGCTCATCAGATATAATCCGCATTCCGGTTCCGTCATATTAAGATACAGATAAAAATTCTGTATAAATATTTTCTCCCTCGGTGTGGGCGACAATTCAACATTGTTATCGCCAAGTATCCTGCGTTCATTGTCTGACAATACGCCTTTCGATGTGGAAAGCTTCGGAATCACGCCTTCATTGACGCCAAGTATATAGAGCATTTTCACATGCTCAAGTCTCGTTCTTTCTATATCTCCGAGTGTCACACAGTCAACCGACGGCGGTATTATTCCAACTTTGATTTCTTCAAAACCTGCATCGATTATCTGCGCCAGATCCTGTAAGGATATTTTCTCGTCTCCCATAAGTGCATACATCTGGTCAAGCAGTCCAAGCACCCCTGCATACACCTGTCTGTACCCGTCAGCCCTGGCTCTCATATACATATCGGTTCCGGCTGCTTTTTCCATATCCGCCGCAAAATTTTCCATCTTATCGTAAAGATTTTCCTGCTCCATAAATTCATATATGGCATGCACATATTTGCCCGCCGATGCTTCTTTATCCGAAAAAGCTTCTTTTAATATATTAATTTTATCCACAAGCAGCTTACGGACGGAATTTACTGTCGTCATATTTTTCTCTTTGCCCGGATACCTGCGCACAAAATTCTCACTCCATGCCTTATATCCCCTGATTCCATAGGCAATGACATAATTCTCTGCTATATCAACATCATCATCCGCAATATCACATAAACCGTTCTTAAGGAATCTGAATATACTTTCGTACGAATAATTGCTTGTAATTATCTCAATTGCCGAACGGACATACTCAACCAGCGGATTTCCCATGATGCTTCTCTTGGCATCCACGAAAAAGGGTATCCCGCTCTCCGTAAAAATTCTGACAGCATCATCAGCATACATCTCCATATCACCAACAACTATCGCTATATCCCTGAATCTTAATCCCTTCTCCCTGACCTGTCTAAGTATATCGGATGCCGTGCACACAAGCTCATCCGCCGGATTATCCGGTCTTGCAAATCTTATATCTTCAGTCGGCTTATCAAATTTCTTACCGTTATATCTGAATATATTGCGTTCAAGAAACCCGAGCGCTTCCGACTTGGCAAACCTGAATTTATCGTAGTCAGGTTCAATTCTGGCGTATTCGATCCCTGCGCCGCATTCCTCTGCTATCCTGACTGCTTTGGATATCATTGTCTTGCTCATCGCAAACAGGTCTTCATCTCCATATATTACATTATACGGTTCATCTTCCGGAAGTGTAACCGTTATCGTGACCTGCCTTGCCACCTTCATAATCTGTTCTATTATTCTGTATTGCACCGGCGTGAATCCTGTAAATCCGTCAAATACCACATCCGCCCCTTTAAAAAATCCGGAGCGTTCCATAACCGAAAGCATTGTTTCCGGTCTGTCTTCGACGGTTGTATATCTTCCGTTTATATATTCTTCAAATGCTTTATAAATGCGCGAAATATCTATTAACTTCTGTTTCAGTCTGTCGCCCGCTTCTATCTTTCCGGCAATTTCTTCGAGCCCGTCCGGTTTCACGCCGTACTGCTTAAGTTCCGAAACCATTGATTTTACTTCGCTTACAAATCCCTGGTTCCTGCCCGCCTTAATAATCTTAAGCTCATCCTTCACTGAATCCATTATCTTACGTATAACGAGATTCTTGCCCGTGTCATCTATACTTCTGGCCGGCGATATTCCCAATTCATCAAAAATCCTGTAGCACATGCGTCCAAACGTAAGCACATCAATATTAAACATACCTCCGTTCGGATGCATGCGCACAATATCCTTCTGTGCCTGCATTGATGACTGTTCCGGCACAACCACTATGTATCTGCGGTTCGCATCTTCGTAATTGCCGGCTGCGTCTTTTATTATCATATCATATAATTTGTATGTTTTACCATATCCTGAAGCGCCCATCAGAAGTTTAAGTTTCATCTTCATCCTCCATCCTGCCCATAATCAAAAAAAAGTAATATTTCCCCTCACCTGCTAATATTCTGTATTAATCAGATATGGGAGTTTTCCATGAGTTCCAAAACCAAAATACTTGTCGTAAAATTAAAAGAAATCATTTACACAGTTCTCTTTGTCGTTCTGGGAATAATTTTAATTGTCCTGCTTTTTATTTTAATAACAGGCAAGTCCCATAAAAAGGACACGTCACCCGTCTCGGTCACAACTTATTCGCCCGGTGTCTATACTTCCTCCATTGTCCTTGCCTCCAACCCTGTCGATATTGAGGTTGTCGTAGATGATACCCAAATTAAGTCCGTAAACCTCGTAAACCCATCCGAGTCTGTCGAGACAATGTACCCGCTCATCTCGTCTTCCTTAAGTGACATAGCCTCCCAGGTAATCAAGAATAATTCAACCGAAAATATTACATATTCCCAGGATGCCCGTTACACCTCCATCGTCCTGATCGGTGCCATCAACGATGCTCTGGAGAAAGCAAAAAGATAAAATGCGCCCTTGGCATAAGCCCTCCGACGGATTAAGCACCGGCGTGTGCAAACAGCCGCGGATGGCTTATGTCTGCGGGCTTAATGAGAGAAACCCGGGTGGTACATTTTCGCGGGGTTAATGGGCCGGACCCGGGTGGTACACTTTCGCGCGCTGTTTTCTTTTCATATTATACCACCTTGTTTTTTCTTTAACAATATTCTATAATAACAGCAGTTTATTATTGATTTTACCGGAGGTTATGATGAGAGACGGTTTTGTTAAATGTGCAGCGATGATTCCTTCAATCAAGGTTGCAGATTGCGCGAATAATGAGGCTGAGATTATTAGATTGATTGATGAGGCTGCTACATCGGGAGCGAAAGTTGTTGTTTTTCCGGAATTATGTATCACTGGTTATACATGTGGCGATTTATTTTTGCAGGACAGCCTTCTTAACGGTGCAATTGCAAGTCTTATACGGATTGCAAAGCACTCCGAAGGACTTGACATGATTGCTTTTGTCGGGCTTCCGTTTATGTATGGCAATAAGCTTTATAATGCAGCCGCGGCTGTAAGCGGCGGAAGAATTCTGGGCATTACGCCGAAGACACACTTGCCGAATTACTCGGAATTTTATGAGGTAAGGCATTTTAATCCGGCGCCGGCGGATGTGTCAATGATCAAAATTGGCGGGCTGGATTATGAGATTCCGTTTGGAAGCCACATTTTGTACAGGTGCACTACGATGCCGCAGCTTGTTATTGCTGCTGAGATTTGTGAAGATGTATGGGTAAGCAATCCGCCTTCAATTTCGCATACGCTTGCAGGTGCTACGATGATTGTTAACTGCTCGGCAAGCGACGAGACGACCGGAAAGGACATATACCGCCGTGAACTCGTCTCAGGCCAGTCGGCAAGACTTGTATGTGCATATGTGTATTGCAATGCCGGCGACGGAGAATCGACCCAGGACCTTGTGTTTGGCGGACAGAGCATCATTGCAGAAAACGGAAACGTACTTGCCGAATCGAGACGTTTTATTAACGAATCCGTGTATGCCGATGCGGACCTCGGAAGAATCACAAGCGAACGCAGAAGAATGACTACTTTTTATCATGATACGGAACTTGAAAATGAATATGTGAATGTTGATTTCAGATTAAATGTTACAGAATGTAAGATTATGAGAAAATATGACATAACACCTTTCGTACCATCGGACAAATCGGACAGGGACAGAAGATGCGAGGAAATCCTTACGATTCAGGCAATGGGACTTAAGAAAAGACTTGCGCATACAGGTGCACACCATGCCGTAATAGGAATATCCGGCGGACTTGATTCGACACTTGCATTGCTTGTAACAGTCAAAGCTTTTGATATGCTTTCAATACCGAGGGAAGATATAACCGCGGTTACAATGCCATGTTTCGGAACAACCGACCGGACTTACAATAATGCCTGCCGGCTTGTACACAGACTCGGAGCATCATTAAAAGAAGTTAATATCAAGGAGGCTGTCAATATACATTTCAGGGATATTGAGCATGATCCGGATGTTCATGATGTAACATATGAGAACTGCCAGGCAAGGGAAAGAACACAGGTACTTATGGATATCGCCAATCAGAACGGCGGTATGGTAATAGGAACCGGTGATATGTCGGAGCTGGCGCTTGGATGGGCCACATATAACGGAGACCATATGTCGATGTACGGTGTCAACTGTTCCATTCCGAAGACGCTTGTCCGCCACCTTGTAAGGTATTACGCAGATACATGCGGTGATGAATTGCTCTCGGCTGTTTTACTTGATGTGCTTGATACGCCGGTGAGTCCTGAGCTTCTGCCGCCCGTGGACGGTGTTATTGCACAGAAGACAGAAGATATTGTAGGACCATATGAACTTCATGACTTTTTTATGTATTATATATTAAGATTTGGATATACGCCTTCCAAAATATACAGGATTGCATGTAATGCTTTTGTTAATTTTTACGATAAAAGTACCATCCTTAAATGGCTTAAGATTTTTTACAGAAGATTCTTTGGACAGCAGTTCAAGCGTTCGTGCCTGCCGGACGGACCTAAGGTCGGTTCTGTTGCCGTATCGCCGAGAGGTGATTTAAGGATGCCAAGCGATGCATCTGCTGCAATCTGGCTTAAAGAGCTTGACAGTCTGGGATAAAAAATAACTCCGGAAACACAATTTGTAACATACCATTCTGCATAAACAGAGGACTGGCAGCCGGTATAAGATGTTTCCGGAGTTTTATTATATTATTTAATAATATCGTCAACCATTGTGGCCGCATCATCCACTAAAGTTTCTGCTTTATCAATAGCGTCCTCAATGATTCCGTTTCCGGATGACTGTGTCTGACCGCTTGTGTGTCCATTTGTTTCTTTTGCTGCGGTAGTTGGATGCTGACTGGTTGATTCTGCACCAGTTGTCTGTTGACTGCTCCCATTGGAATCGTCATTGCCGCACCCCACAACGCCCACAGCGCACATCGCCATGATTACACAAAGTAATATAGTTTTTATCTTTTTCATGCTAATGCTCCTTTTTTTGATTTTGTGATTAGTATTAGCATAACAGGGCAAAAAAATACCCTGATTTTATTTTTCAAAAATCAGGGTATTATATTTTATAACATTAAATCAGCCGATTACTTCTTTCATGGTATATAATCCTGCAGGTTTACCGGCAAGGAACTTGGCAGCTTCAATAGCACCTTTGGCAAATACCGACTTTGAATATGCGGTATGTTTAAATTCTATTACCTCGTCTTCTCCGGCAAAAATAACCTCATGTTCGCCAACTATTGTTCCGCCTCTGACAGCACTTATTCCGATCTCATTCTTCGGACGCATTGCCCGGTCACCGCTTCTGTCATACTTGTAAGAATACGGCTCTGCAAGGCTCTCATTGATGGCATCGGCAAGTGCGATAGCAGTTCCGCTCGGTGCATCAAGTTTAAAATGATGATGTTTCTCAACTATCTCAATATCAAAACCTGCATCCGCAAGGAGCGGTGCAACTGATTTAAGGACTTTGAACAATGTGTTTATTCCGAGTGACATATTGGCTGAACGGAGTACAGGAGTCACCTTGGAAACCTTGGAAACTCTCGCAATCTGCTCTTCACTCAGTCCGGTTGTGCAGAGTACAAGCGGCATATGCGTGGTTTCACAATAATCAAGCAGGCCGTCGATTGCTTTGGCTGAAGCAAAATCAATAATAACATCTGCTTTGACATTGCAGTCATTAAGATTGGAAAAAACCGGATATGAATTATGTCCGTCGTCAAATACATCTATACCGGCAACAATTTCAATATTATCATCAGCAGCGGCAAGACCTGTTATTACCTGTCCCATTTTACCGTTGCATCCGTGCATTATAGCTCTGACCATTTTCAACACCTCTGTAATCTTATAATATTCCGTAGTTCTTCATTGCATTCTTAAGAGTCTCAAGATTCTTAGGCTCCATAGGTGAAAGAGGCATTCTTAACGGTCCTACTTCCATTCCCATAAGATTCATGGCGTGCTTAACCGGAATCGGGTTAACCTCACAGAAAAGTGCCTTTATAAGCTCTATTGCCTCAAGCTGCTTGCGGCATGCACCCTTAACATCACCGGCAAGATAATCTGCAGCAATCTCATGTGCCTGTCTCGGAGCCACATTGGAAAGGACCGAAATCACGCCCTTGCCGCCAAGTGACATAATCGGAACGATCTGATCATCATTACCTGAATACAGGTCAAGTCTGCCGTCCATTATGCTCATAAGCATTGCAACCTGTGAAAGATCTCCGGATGCTTCTTTGATACCGACTACATTGGAAGCTTCCTTACATATAGCCGCAACAGTCTCCGGCTTGATGTTGCATCCGGTTCTGCTCGGAACATTATAAAGGATAATAGGAAGCTTTACTGAATCCGCAACAGCTTTAAAATGGCCTACAAGACCTGCCTGTGTTGCCTTATTGTAATACGGTGTAACGCAAAGAAGTGCATCTGCTCCGGCATTCTGCGCTTCCTGTGAAAGCTCTATTGCAGAACTTGTACAGTTGGAACCTGTTCCTGCAATTACCGGTATTCTGTGTTTAACCTGCTCTATACAGAACTTAATAACTTCTATATGCTCCTCTGTGGAGAGTGTCGCAGCTTCTCCTGTTGTGCCGCAGATAATAATACTATCCGTATGATTAGCTATCTGGTACTCTATTACCTCGGCAAGCTTATCATAATTAACACTTCCATCTTCATGCATAGGTGTAATAAGTGCAACACCCGCTCCTGTAAATACTGACATAATTATCCTCCTGAAATATCATATACATTATGTATTTTACGCAAAAACAGAGCCAGCAGGACGCCGGCTCATAAAGTCATACTCTTATTAAAAAGATACTTTAGTAGCTCTCCATCCTGTGATGACAGTAATATGACTCTTCATCATATTCCCAGCGGCCACAGTCTCAGGATCTGTGACGCTTCGGCACTGCTGCCTTTCATTCATGATCATCTATGCCTGACATATCACATAAATTACTAATATACAGTGCGACCTCTACTTAATGTTTCTGTTCTTGTTATTACTGACAGTTTAACATTCCTGACGATAATAGTCAATATGTTTTATTCAATCGTCAATAAATTCAATTTTGCTTACCGAAACCTCATAAGCAACTCTTTTTTCACTCTCCTCATCATTAATGCGCTTGGTATACTCACGGCTCTGGATACGTCCGTTTATCTGTATGTGTGCACCTACTTCGAAGCCCGCCGCAAAACGTGCGTTTCTCCCCCAGGCTATACATGGAATGTAATCTGATTTACCATATGGTCTGTTGACTGCTATAAGAATATCGGCAATCTCCCTTCCAAGCGGTGTCTTGCGGTAAATCGGCGGCTTGCATATGTACCCGTCAAGAAAAATCTGATTTGAACTCGTCTCCTCATCATAATCCTCAATAAACTGAAGCTCCCTGACAAAAATAGACAGCACGAGCCTGTTCTTGGTCTCTTCGTGTCTGTTGTAAGAACGGAACTGTCCCTGGGCCTCTATCATCGTGCCCCTTAAATCCACCGTTACATCAACCAGTCTTTCCGAAACCATAAGCGGAATCACATCCACACTGTTACTTAAGCGGTTTACGGAAATATCGACGGTATAAAAACCTTCTCCGTATACCTCGTGGCTGAATTTAAATTCAGAAACCACCTCACCTATAATCGTAACTTTGTTGTTTTCAATAACCTTATCAACCATTCTTCTGTTTCTCCCTTCTGTTTATTCCGCGGCATTTTATATGCCTGCGTTCGTTGCTTGATAACTTTATCAATATATAATATGCGCCATATTTCGATTTTAGCACAAAAATATTGTAAAATCAAAAATTTGTGATAAAATATTATGGTTGCATATGTGTATTTATATTATCGGAGGTTTTATATGATTACTAAACGTGAAGATGTGAGAAATATTGCTATTATTGCACATGTTGATCACGGTAAAACGACACTCGTAGATGAATTGCTGAAACAAAGCGGTACTTTCAGAGAGAACCAGGAAGTTGCCGAGCGTGTCATGGACTCAAATGATATTGAGCGTGAACGAGGCATCACCATTCTTTCAAAGAACACTGCCGTTCATTATAAAAATACCAAAATAAATATTATCGACACACCGGGCCATGCTGATTTTGGCGGAGAGGTTGAGCGTGTACTCAAGATGGTCAACGGCGTTATCCTCGTGGTAGATGCTTACGAAGGTGTTATGCCGCAGACCAAGTTCGTTCTCCAGAAAGCTCTCGACTTAGACCTTGACCTTATTGTATGTGTGAACAAAATAGACCGTCCTGAGGCAAGACCGGATGAAGTTGTGGATGAAATTCTTGAGCTTTTACTTGAACTTGATGCCAACGACAAGCAGCTTGACTGCCCGTTTATATTTGCTTCTGCAAGAGGCGGATATGCCAAATATAAAATAGAAGATGAATCGGATAACATGGTTCCTCTTTTTGAAACTATAATAAAAAATATCCCGGCTCCGGAAGGGGACCCAGAGGCACCTCTGCAGGTTCTTATCAGCACAATCGATTACAACGATTATGTTGGCCGTATCGGTGTCGGCAAGGTTGACAACGGTGTTATCAAGGTCAACCAGGAAGTTATGATTGTTAACCACCATGACCCTGACAAACACCAGCGTGTCAAGGTAACCAAATTATATGAGTTTGACGGCCTTAACAAGGTGGAAGTAAACGAAGCGACAATAGGTTCGATAGTTGCGATTTCCGGTATTACGGATATTAAAATCGGTGATACAATCTGTTCCGTTGATAACCCACAGGCAATTCCTTTCCAGAAGATCTCCGAGCCGACTATTACCATGAATTTTATGGTAAATGACTCTCCTCTTGCCGGTCAGGAAGGTAAATTCGTAACATCAAGACATCTCCGTGACAGACTTATGCGTGAACTTAATACAGATGTCAGTCTTCGTGTAGAAGAGACAGACGATATGGACAGTTTCAAAGTATCCGGCCGTGGTGAGCTTCACCTTTCGGTACTTATCGAAAATATGCGCCGTGAAGGATATGAATTCGCTGTCAGCAAAGCCGAGGTTATTTATAAGACTGATGAGCGCGGCAAGAAGCTTGAGCCTATGGAAGTTGCTTACATCGATGTTCCTGATGACTGCTCCGGTACGGTAATCCAGAAGCTCAGCATGCGTAAGGGTGAGCTTAACGGCATGGCACCTCTTAACGGTGGAACCACCCGTCTTGAGTTCTCAATTCCTTCAAGAGGACTTATCGGATATACCAATGAATTTCTTACCGATACCAAGGGCAGCGGTGTAATAAATACTATTTTTGACGGATACGGACCATATAAGGGAGATATCCAGTATCGTAAGCAGGGTTCACTTATCGCATTTGAGAACGGCGAGGCCATAACCTACGGTCTGTTCAATGCCCAGGAGCGTGGTACACTTTTTATCGGACCGGGTGCCAAGGTTTATGCCGGCATGATTGTCGGACAGACAGGACGTTCCGAGGACATTGAGGTAAACGTATGCAAGACCAAGCATCTTACCAACACACGTTCTTCAAGTGCCGATGATGCACTCAGACTTGTACCGCCTAAAATAATGAGTCTTGAGCAGTCACTTGAATTTATCGATTCGGATGAACTTCTTGAAGTTACACCTAAGAATTTAAGAATCCGTAAGAAAATTCTCGATTCGACAGCCCGTTACAGAGCTAAGAAAAACGGTCAGTAGAAAATATAACAAAGCAGCTATGAATATACCGGCCCCAAAAAGTTAGACCAAAAATCTAACTTATTGGGGTCACCTCATTCATAGCTGCTTTTATTAAGCTTAGAAATTAAGATCAATTTCAATTCCTTTAAGGTCATCATTAACAAGATTATTGTCTTTGAGAATCTTATTAATCTGTTTCTGCGCTTCTTCAACGTGATCCACGCTCTTTTTCTTTATGTTGCTCTCTAACTCGATGCTGTCAGCCTTACCGACTCCGTCAAGAACTTCTTCCTGTGAATCCTTTGCTTCACTTATGGCCTCGGCCTGTTGTTCGGCCTCTTCCTTACGTTCCTTTGCTTTATCAACAAGCTCCTGCTGCTCTTCTTCCTTCTGTTTAGCCTCTTCTGCCTTCTTCTGCTCCTCTTCGAGCTTGTCATCAACATGCTCTTTGCTTTCTTCGACAAGCATACCGATGATATCTTTGCCCGCGGCATCCATTATGTCTTCGGCAGCAGCAGATGCCTTTATCATGTCCTGTGATTTAAGCCGTTCTATTTCGGAATCCGTAATAGCCATTGTATCACCTACGAAACTGTTTTCCTTTTCTTCAATAACGCCCGATATCTCACAGGCCGTCGAATTAAGCTTAAGGACTTCCTTCTGGTAATCGGTCAGCGGTATATTCTGAAGCTCACGCAGCCGTTCTATTTCCTCTTTGGAAAATGAATCATCCGACACACCCGCTCTGTTGTTCTGATATTTTTCAAGAAGCTCAAGGTCTTTTTGTTCCTGGGAATCCTGGTCTATACCGTACTTCTCTCTGACAGCCTCTTTCTCCTTGGATATATAATCGAGTCTTCCCGATAATTCACTTACATCCTCAAGGTTTCGGTTTATGTGCTCCCTGAGCTCTCCGATTCCGTTCATAGACTCTTTGTCCTTGGTCCACGCATCACTTATGAGCTTCATTGCCTGCGCTCCGGCAGACTTGCGTTTGGCGGCAATTTTCATATCGGTTTCCGATATTTTCCTTGCATTGCCGACCGCGTACGAATTGGTCTGCTCCTGAGGGAACTCCGTAACGCTCCGGTTTACATTTATGGATATTGACATATCTATCTCCGTCCTATACTGAATAATCGAATTTCTGGCCTACTTTTTTCTCGGCTTCGGTCTGCACGTTATCGCTCATGCAGAGCTGGCTCTGGTCTTTTATCTTCTGCAGCAGCTCCTCCAACGATGATGCGGTTATGGTGACCGTGTCCGTGTCGTCCGATTTCTCTAACCGCTCTTTTTCGGCTTTCTTGGCTTCTTTGCGTGCCTCGGCTTTTTTCTCGGCCTTTTTCTCCTGTGCCTTCTTCTCTATGCGTTCTTTCTGTGCAGCTGTCGATTTCTCCAGTACAGCAAAATATGTAGCCGTTCCGTTATCATTGACCTGCATTCCGTAAGTCTTTACGGACATTCCGGCTGATGCTATACTGTTACCCATCTGCGACATCTGACTCGATGCATTGGCAATAAGGCTCTCATACTTCTTGCGGTAACTCTCATCTTCAGCCATACGCTCAATCTTGTCTTCATCGATAAGTACGACCATTCTTCCGGCCTGCGCATAACTGCCTGCCTGTGCTTTTGCCTGTTCCTTCATGTCTTCGCTTACAAGTATAAAATCCATATTACTGAACCTGGATTTAAGCGAATCATAATACTTGGCTGCCTTATCGCTCAGCTTTACGTCTCCGATGGTGCGTCCGCTTACTTTCTTACCGGAATCCGTTTTCTTCGTATCGGCAGTGTTCTGGTATGCCGACACATTCTCTGCAACATTTGATATATTACTCATAATAATTCCTCCTTGAAATTCATGGCGAAGTCCGTTTCGCCTGATATATAGTATATCGGACGATACCAGGTCATATATTAGTTATTTTACACAAAGAACCGGCATCATTAAGACGCCGGTTTCCTTTGGTGATATATGATATGATTATCTCTCGACAGTTCTTCTCTTTCTCATAACTGCCACGCATGTTGCAGCACTTACTGCAAGTGCGATGATTAATACTCCTGGCATATTGCCATCTCCCGTATCAACAGGGCCTTCCGGTTTGGATGGGCCTGTTGGACCTGATGGGTCGGATGGGTTAGGTGTAACATTTTCTTTTAACAGTGTCGCTTTCTCAATGACGTATATAACTCCGTCATATGTAGCCACACCATCGCTGACATAACAGTCTGTAATGAAATCGATTGTAAACTCATCACCCGCTACCGGGATGTAAAGGCTTACCTTACCGTCAACAACGGTTCCGAGCCACTGGCTTCCGCCTGATCCGCCGGTAATTTCTTTAACCTTGTCTCCGTCGATGTCTTTGTCCCATGTTACTCCGCTGCCGCCCCACATATAGTAGTGGACGCCGTCTTTGTCAGTAACTCTTATAATGTTGCCGCACCAGTCGTTCCATTTTTCTTTAGCGCTGTCAGGAATTGTAATATCAACCTTAACTCCCTTGACACCTTCCGATGATGTGAAATCCTTATCCGTAATGGTTGCACTAGGTGTCTTGCCGTCAATCGGCTTACACTCTGTTCCAAGTGTTATCTCCGGTTTATCCTCATCAATCGCAGGAATTGTCTCTGTCATCTGTTTATGACATTCTGTACACTCATATGTTATGAGACCTTCAACACCTACTTTGGCATCTACTCTTGAGATTTCTACATAATCGTGTTCTCTCTTAATCTCATATTCCACACTTAATCCGTTGTCGGTAAGTGCTGTGATCGTTGTATCCGCATTCTTTAATATTTGAACTTCTACGGATGCATATCCGTTCTCATCAACACTCACTGCCTTTGTAGGAACACGGAGGATTGATTCGTCTCCGGATATGAATGTAACCACATTCTCTGTCTCTGCCGGTGTGACTTTAACTTTTAACTCAAAGCTGTCTGCATTACTGTCAGGGCAGATATTAATTGTAGTATCTCCAACAGCTTCGATTTTCTCTGCCGGATGCTCTATTCCGGTTGTCGGGGTCTTGAATTTCATTCCGGAAAGTGTGAATGTCACTTCAATGACCTTATGAGCTGTGTTGGTTGTAAATGTTGCAACATGATCCGTTGCCTTTACTTCATCCACTGCGGAGCCGTCCCATGCGTTGACAGGATTACCGCTGTCAAATACTCCGTTCTTAACTGCTTCCTTAGCTGCTGCAAGGCTGTTAAGAGTAAGGGTCTGGCCGTCGAGTACGACCTTGTCAATAGTAATGTTACAACTGTCAAGCGGAGATGCTTTGGCACTTCCGTTATCAACATTCTCATCTTTGATATAAATAGCAGTAAGTTTATCAAGGTTAGTAATACCTGCCTTAACTGCTGCATCTGACAAATCAGTGTTACAGTCAAACTTCACGGTATACTGTCCGTCTTGTGATGCCTTAACAACCGTTCCGGTCTCTGCGCTCCAATATTTGTGTGCAGAGTCGTTATAGAGGACCTTAAGTCCGAGTGAGATCTCATCGGTATCGAGTGCATCCTTAACATTAATCTGTACTCTCTTAACCGCACCGCTCTCGGATTTGATTATGATGTATGTGGTACCGATTCCCGTTGCCACAACCTTACCGTGACTGTTTACCGTAGCTACAGACGGATTGGAGGATGTATATGTAAGTCTCTCTCCATTGCTTGCCTTGGCATTCAATGTCGTATTCTTGTCAAGCACTATTGTCTCCGTATCATCATCCGTCGATATTGTGACTTTCTTATCGGATTCAACCGGAAGTACATTTATCTTGAACGATATCTTAACCGAACCGCTCTGTGAGTACGCATGTACCGTTGTACTTCCCACACCCTTGGCATGGATCTGTCCGTTGAAAACTGTAACAACACTGTCATCATCCGTTGACCAGAGAAGCACATCATTGGTCTCTTCCGGAATAGCTTTTACATCAATTGAAGCCTTCTGACCTACGCTGTATGTATATGTATCCGAACTTGCAATTAATGTAGTCATTTCTATAACTTCAGGATCTTCTGTTATATCCGTAAAGTCATATTTAAGGTTCTTTGATGATGCATCAAGGTATGTACCTCTCATCATCGCATCGATAATATCTTTAAATATTGGTTTACATTCTTTTCTGTTCCAGTATGAGAAAAGTCCTTTCTCGTACGGATCCTGGCCGTAACCCTGATCCCACACTACAGGAACAACGCCTGCCACCTTACATGCCCTGTTGGCGATTTCGCAGAACCATGCGCGGGCAACATCATTGTAACCTGTTGCAGTTCCTGACTGCGGATAAATTCTGTTGCCGTACTCTCCGAGGTACATAGGTACGTCAGAGCCGAATTTCTTCTGCATTGCACTTAATCTGTCCCAAAGTCCCTTGATGTCATTGTATCCCCATGTAGTATTGGTTGATGCGACATACACATGTGCTGCAAACATAATCCTGTTGGTACTATTATAAGTATCTTCCGGTAGTGTAAATCCGGCATTGCTTCCGTTGTTGGCATAATGTGCAACAGCGGCAAGCCATCTGTGTGTATTGTTTGAACCGGTTGAACGAACCGTGTTCACAAATAACTGGTTGAAATTGACAATAACAGGTGTATCATATGCTACCGCATTGCTTCCATTCTTGTCTGTTGCCGAACATGATATCTCGTTCATCGACTCAAATATAAGATGCTCGTCATAATCCTTGAACTTCTCTGCAATCTGTCTCCAGACAGCCTCATATTTCTCCATTACCGAATCAATATCATCAGCTGCAACCCTGAGCCATCCGGTCTGTTCTGCGCCGTCATGATGGATATTGATAATCGCATACATATCCTGTTCCACGCAGTAGTCAACTATATCCTGAACTCTGTTAAGCCATGTCTCATTGATGGCATAACCGTTCTTATCATCAATCATATTTCCCCAGGTTACAGGAATTCTTACTGTATTGAATCCTGCATCATGAAGTGCCTTGATATATTCTTTGGTGGTAACTGCCGACTGCCATGATGTCTCGTTCGGTGTGAAACCGCTGTGGCCGTCCATGGTGTTACCGAGGTTGATTCCGGCTCCCATTGCTTTTACGGTATCCTGTGCCGAAAGCTCTGTAAACGGCAGTGCGTTGGAATCATCAGTTTCAGTATTGAATATAAGCTTGGCTTTGACATTCTCCAACTTATCTCTTGCACTCTTAAGGCTCGCTGTTGTAGCCGATGCATTGTTGTATTCTTTCTCAGCCACAGCGACAGCGCTCCCAAGTGCATCCCATGACTCCTTGGTGTACTTGGATGAATCCATCTTGGCAATATAGTCAAGTGAAAGCTTTAAATTAGCCTTACGCATCTCTACCGTCTGCTGCCATACATCCGTGATCTTGGTGCTGTCCTCAAGTGAAGTGGACTCGCATTTAGGTGCCGTAAATCCCTTCTTAAGGGTAACCTTTCCGTCACTGTCATAGCTTACGCTCACGCTCTGTCCATTGTTAAATACTATACCAAGCACCTTGGCTTCGGTATTGGTCGTCTTGATTGCAACTCTTAATGATAAATCTGAAACGCTTGTAATCTTGCTCTTGGAGATTGAGTTGTCCGGGAATTTATAATTGGCTGTTCCCGCACTTCCCTTTCCGTCATTCTTACCGGAATTCTGAATCCAGTATATGCTTGATGTCTGTTTCGTGCACTTGGATGCTATAAGGTATTTGTTAGAACCTCCGCCCGAACCGCCGGTTCTTGCCGCAATCCATGAATACTCATCCGCCTTGGTAATATTGACATAGAATGTAGCCTTCTTATTACCGTCGATAAGTGCCTGTGCATCGATTCCTGCTGCAACAAGGTCATCTCCTTTTATGTCGAGAATTACCTTATCGGATGCAAGCTGATGATCATCTTCATCATCCGCAGGTGCCTGTGAATTCTCAACCATATACTTAACCGAAGTAACTTTTGCATTTACATCTGATGAAAAGAAACTGATATTAATTCCCTTAAGTGCTTTACCGGTAGAAAGTGAAGCTTTAATCTTATCAAGTTCCACATATGTAGTATAAGCATCTCCGTTCTTAATACCTTCTCCTGCCGTGATGATGTTGTCATTCCATCCGCCCCATGATTTGTCAAACGGCTGAACATTAAACAACTTGGCATCATCTGTTACTTCTCCTGTAACTGTGTAATCGATTCTGAAATATTTACCGGCCAATGCCTTGCTGTCCTGCACAGAACATATCAGCCCGTTATACGAACCGTCCGAACCTGTACGGCCACTGTCAGTACTCGATAACTTTCCCGTAGAATCAAGCTTGATGCTTGTCTCCGTAAATTCCCCGACCGGTGCCTGACCGGCGCTTGCGCTGAAGCTTCCCAGTCCCGGAACCAGAGTGGTTACTACCATGGCTAAAGCCAGTACCCCGGCAAGCCATTTCCTTCCATTCTTCATAGACACTACCTCCTGAATCTTGTCATTGATCCCTCTGAGTTTAGGCTATCATACTCTATGTGCAGTTTCAACAAATATAATACTGTAATTTTTATATATCATGTACATTTTATATTGTATATTTCTCTTAATGCAATAAAAAAGTACACAAATCATACAAACATGTTGTATTTTCATGTACTTTTTTACAAAATTATAAATTTTCGTTCTTCAATGTTTCTACAGGATTATCATTTCGGATTTTACCCATCGAATAAATCATTGTGGCAAAAACAACCAGAAATACACTTCCTACCGCTATGATAACGCTTTTCCACGGTATCAATACTCCGATATTCATTCCGAAGCCTATTGAACGTGCCATCAGCAGGTTTATTGCAAACGATACCGGAAGCCCCAGCGCTACGCCTTTAATACCGTAGAGGATGCACTCGTAATCCATCATGCGGTAAAAACCTTTTTTCGTCATACCGACTGATTTCAGCATTGCAAACTCACGTCTTCTCAGCATCACGTTTGTCGATATCGTATTAAACACATTAGCAAGTGCTATAAGTGATATCAACACGATAAATCCCATTGAAAAAACTTTAATGACAATTGTCATAGCCTTTGTTACTGCCACCGACTCAGCATAATCATATGCCCTGTAGCTTGAAAGTCCCTGTGTATCAAGCAGGTCGCACATTTTATCATATGAAACCTTATGGTTATCAGATTTAATATAATAGTTTAACTGCTGCATCTCATCAGGAATCACCTTATCCCGCACGCTGAAAGGATACATCACGATAGGATATGGTATACCGTCCGTAGCTATCCCCATAGGGGTCTTATCGGCCGATGTTCCTATGTTCAAGGTTACGGTATTCAGCCCGTTACCGGCTTTAAGGTTTAATTTGTCCGTATTGAACAGTTCAAGCCTGTAATATTTTTTGGAATATATCGTGATGTCATTGTACATGACACCGACCGGATCATCCGTATTCATATATATGTTTTCATCCAGGTTCATCTGTTTAAGGTAGTTTCTGTAATCCGAATCCTTGACAAAGCGTATCCCGACATTCCATCTTGTAACATTGCCGTCCATAATATCAAGCACCTTCTGTGATATCAGTGATTCGTCCACATCAAATAAATAATCGTTTACATTATATATATATGTTACATCCGTCACATCCTGCACGTTCTCAAGCAGCTTTTCAATACTGTCTTTGTCATTGCCATCCTTATTAAGAGTGTCCTGCGTGACATAGTATGATATATCATAGTTATTTGTTGCGCTCGTCACATCGATGCCCTTCATAAGATAATTGCAGAATCCTGATGCCGATATAAAAAGGACTATGCTCATAAAAAGAGAAAGAACGGTTGCCCTGTATTTTCTGCGGTTTCTTTTGAAATTCTTGGATGCAAGCATACCTTCAAAACCGAATAATTTATATGTGAGCTTTGATGTTTTTATCTTATTTTTTCTGATGCTGACATCGCCGGTCTGTCTTATCGCCTCAATCGCAGGCTTGCGTGCCGCCCTTGCAGCCGGTATGTTAGCAGATATCATAACCGTCACAAAACATATGACTGCCGCTGCAACAAGTGCCTGCCATGTAATGTGAAGTCCGAATACAACATCAACCTTATTTACAACCATCATTCCGAAGAATTTCCCGGTAAACTTAAATGTTATGAACATACCGAGTATTCCGGCTCCGATTCCCACGGGAATACCGATGATGCCAAGAAGCATTCCCTCGTATATTACGCTGTGGCGCATCTGTCTTTTGGTTGCTCCGACCGATTTAAGGATTCCAAACTGTCTGGTCCTTTCACTTACCGATATCGAAAATGCATTATATATAAGCGATACCGACCCGAACATTATAAGCAGCATAAGAATGCCTGCAAAAGAATACAACACTTTGTTAAATACTATATTTGATGATACTCCGGAAAATCTTAAATAATCCGAATTATATTCCGTGCTTTCTCCGTCCGGATTCAGTCTTTGTGCAACTGTATATATTTTTCCCGCTTTTTTCGTCTTATAAAAGACATCATAAACGGCAGTATCGCTGCCGTCACCAACAGTGAGAGCAGTGTAACCGGGAGCGGAGTACGGCTCGAATGACGGTCTTTCATAGAATCCGACGATTGTATATTCTCTTGTCCAGGTATTAATAAGCTTCTCTTCATTATCTTTCACATCTCCTTCTTCAGTTGCATGATAGCCGTCCCTCTGTGATAAAATCTTTCCATCGTAACTTCTCTGTCCTGCGTCAAAAGTGATTTTATCTCCTTTGTTGTAATCTTTGACTCCTCCGTTGGTGATAAGATGCTTCGGAAGGATAATCTCATCTGAATTCTGCGGCATTCTTCCTTCTATCAGATTAACCGCCACGATATCGGTAAAATTACCGCTCATTCCGCCTATATACAGATACGGCTTGTATTCATTGCTGCTTCCAATAACAGCATAACCCATGTCCTCAAGATATGCCGTTGCGCTTACGTCCTCATCGGAACGGATTTCTTTGTACTTATCACTATCGGCCGTCATGTATCTGGCATACCATGACCCATCCGTCTGTTCGCAGCATTTCTTCATATATTCCTGTATACTTGTGATACTCGTCGTCACAGCCGTGAACATTGCTGCCGAAAGCACAATTCCTATAATCGTCACAAATGTTCTCATACGGTTGCGACCGAGTGCCTTTCGCGTGACTTTATTAAGAATGTTCATCGTCTGATCACCTCATCCCTGGTGATGCGTCCATCTTCGATGGCTATGATTCTGTCCGCCTGCAGCGCGATGTTCTCGTCATGCGTGATTACTATAAGCGTCTGATCATATTTTTTATTGGATAATTTCAAAAGATCAACTATTTCCTGGCTGTTCTTTGAATCCAGATTTCCGGTAGGTTCATCCGCAAGTACAACCGCAGGCGAATTCATAAGTGCCCTTCCGATTGAAACTCTCTGCTGCTGTCCGCCCGAAAGCTGGTTTGGCAGGTGTTTCTCCCGTCCTTTCAGTTTAAGAATATCAAGAAGTTCCTCCAGACGTTCTTTATTAACTTTACGTCCGTCAAGCAGCACCGGAAGGGTAATGTTCTCCGTAACATTGAGAACCGGTATAAGATTATAGAACTGATATATCAGTCCTACCTGTCTTCTTCTGAATACTGCCAGCTGTTCTTCATTCTGTGCATACACGTCCTGCCCGTCCATATAGACTTTACCGCTTGTCGGTACATCTACACCGCCGAGAATATGAAGAAGTGTGGATTTTCCCGAACCGGACGGCCCGATTATTGCCACAAACTGCCCCTTTTCCACTCCGAACGATACATTATCCAAAGCTTTTACCTGATTGTCGCCCTTACCGTATACCTTGGATAAATTCTCAACTTTTAATATTTCCATCCTGCTATCTCCTTTTGCCCATATTTAAAAAATAGTTCTGTAACTTGTTTACAATAGGCATTGTATCACCACAGGATGACTGCCCCGTGACTTAATTATTACAAAAATGTCACTTTCATGTTATATTGTCGATTTGTAGAATTTGATTTCAAAAGAAGCTCCGCCGTCCCTGTTATTGTAAGCCCGTACAGTTCCTCCATGCCCCGTAACGATCATTCTTGCAAGCGCAAGTCCTATCCCGAAACTCTGGGATGTGGAATTGCGGCCTTTATAAAAACGTTTAAATATATTCGGGAGGTCTTCTTCTGCGATGCCGCCTCCGGTATCGGATATTATTATTGCAGTGTATACCGCATTTTCTTCCACATGGGTATTGATAACGCCTCCATCCGGCGTATGTTCCATGCAATTCTTATATATGTTTCCGACTGCTTCGTTCATCCATGGCATATCACACTCCAGTACGGCATCAGTATCGCCGTCCACTGTGAATTTCTGATTTCTGATATCCATAAGCACAGAAACCGGCTCCCATGCTTTATGAATGATTTCGGATATTTTTTCTTTCTTTTTGTCAAAAACAACATATCCTGCATCCAGGCGCGAAATTTTAAGCAATGTATTGATAAGCCAGTCTATTCTCTCAAGCAGGCCGGAAAGCTCCTTGGTATAACGGAGTCTGTCCTCATCGGGCAGTTCCGGCTCCGAAAGGAGTTCGGTTATTATATTTATGGAGGTGAGCGGTGTACGTATCTGGTGTGATATATCCGCAATTGAATCCGCAAGATATTTTTTATCCTGCGCAAGATGGTCTGCCTGTTCCCTGAGGCGCACGGTCATCTTATAGATTTCGCTATAAAGGATTCCGAGTTCTCCCTCGTTGAACCGGGCCAGGTCAAATCCGGAGCAGTCATAAAGTATTCTGTCTATTTCCATGCTAAGGTCAGCAATTTTCCGGTATCTCAGGTTCGTAGTTATGAAATGCATTCCGGAATACAAAACGCCTGCCGCGGCAACGGCAATTCCGCATTTTAGATTAAATGCGAATGCCGCTCCCGTTGCAAGCGCTGTAAGTACAACCCATATTATTATGTTTTTTCTGATTTCGGGATTCTTCATAATACCCATATCATTCTCCTGCCTTGTATCCCATGCCGCGGACAGTCTTTATTATCTGCGGATTCTGCGGGTCATCTTCTATTTTGTCGCGCAGGCGCTTTATATAGACTGTCAGTGTATTGTCATTCACATATTCGCCCGCTATATCCCAGATTTCTTCAAGAAGCCTGTTTCTTGAAAGCACTGCACCCATATTGTTGAAAAAAATAAGTAAAAGTCTGTATTCAAGTGCCGACAGATACAAATCCTTGCCATCCTTGAGTGCTATTCCTTTCACAGTATCAACTGTGATACCGCTGTATGTTATTGTCTGAGTACGGTTCCTGCGCCTTTGCGCATTCTTTATACGCGATACCAGTTCACGCGGTCTGAACGGTTTGGCCACATAGTCATCCGCACCGGCATCAAAGCCGGCAACGACGCTGTATTCATCGCCGGATGCCGTCAGGAATATGACCGGTATATCGCTTTCTGATTTTATTCTGTGACATATTACAAAACCATTTCCGTCGGCTAATGATACATCCAGCAGGACAAGATCGTATGTCCCGTGATCAAGCATTTCAAATGCTTTCTTCTGACCGTCGGCACAGTCGACTTCGAATCCCTCTTTAGCAAGAAATGTCTGTAAATTGGCTGTTATATCGGCATCGTCTTCAACAAGAAGAATTTTATTCATTGATATTATTCCTTTTACGTCTTATAACAAAAACTGTCGCTGCAATAACACCGGCAAGAAGTATTGCGACCGCAGTGATCAGGAGACCTTTCGGGAATGTTTTGCTTTTTATTGCATCATCCGTCCGGGCGGCTGATTCCGTCTCTGTTTCGGTTTCTGCCTCTGTCACGGTCTCTGCTTCGGTTTCCGTCTCTGTTTCCGGCTCAGTCTCTGCGGCTGTGGTCGCTTCTTCTGTCTGTTCAACAATCGTCTCTTCTACCGGTTCCGGAACAGGCGCAGGTGCTTCGGTCTGTACCGGAGTTGTATTCGTCTGTGATGTCTGTCCGTTATCATTGGTAATGGTTATCCCTGTATTAATTCCGTTATAAACTGCCGGATATACCAATATGTCTTTGTTGGTTCCGATCACTTTATAATTATTGAGTGAATAGCTTCCGGCTGCTCCTGTTCCGTATATTCTCAGATTACATGACAATCCGTTATACGATACCGGAATATCATATGCCCCATTCCCACTGTCGTTAATTCCTCCGAATGTGTATCCTGAAGAAAGCTGGGTTGCGGTTCCGTCGGAATATATGGCTTTAACCATGACTGTGCTCTGATTATATGAAGCGACAGCCGAAGCATTGCAGAATGTCGGATTAATTCCCGCTGCTATTGCCTTAAGTCCCGTTGCCGGCACTTTGATTGTAACGCTTCCGGCACTTCCGGTTATGACTGCTTCTCCGGCTCCTACTGCCGTGATAACGCCATCGCTGCTTACATATGCCACGGATGTGTCAGATGACGAATAACTGCCCGCAGTACATCCTGTCATATTGGCACTGTAAGTACGTTCAAGAGTGATGCTGCTTCCGGCCGTCACGCCTCTTTTGGTAAGTCCGTAATATCCTGCGATTGCCGTTGCATCCGCTGCTCCGCATCTTCTCTGGTTATCTTCGCTGTGTATAAAATTGGCATCTGACGGATTGCTTAAGTAACAGTGTTCTATAATTATTCCCGGAATATTGCACTTAACCGCTTCATCAAGCATGGTATAGTAATCACGTGATGAATCCTTGGTCGATGTCCTTGTCTGGTATCCTCCGTTGGCAAGTCCCAACGCACTCACATGCGAAGCAACACTTGTACACAGATTTTTGATCGAGTCTTTGTATGCGGAATTGACCGTTCCGTATACCTGTACGCCATTGGCAGATGCATTGCTTCCGCTGTTATTATGAACAGACACGAACAGATCGGCGCCGAGTTGCTGTCCCATACGTCCTCTTGCAGCGTTGGAATTCCATTCAGCCGAGCCTCTGGTAAGGTATACCCTGACCCCGTTATATGTCTGAAGTTCTGCCTTTAAAGCCGTTGCTATATTCCAGTTCAGTGTCGCCTCATTATCATACGACGACGCGGATCCGCCGTCATTACCGCCGTGTCCGGGGTCAACTATAATAACTATATTCCCGGCTCCGTCCTTTGCCTGTGCTCCGGTCACTGATGCAGCCAGTGCCGCAGCGGATATTGCCGCTCCAATGAATATTTTGTTCCAAAGTTTCAATTTAGTATCTCCTTCTTCTGCCTCTGTGTCTGCGTCTTCTGCGGTTACGTCTGTTGTTTTCTATAATGAAAAACACTATACCGATCACTACCACAACAAGAAGCACTGCGATGTATTTGATAATTTTTTTATAATCCGTGCTTTTTGACGAGGTATCAGATTTAACATTCGTCTCCGCCTGTGTATCTGATGAGGCTTTTGTCTCAAAAACTGTCGTTGCTTCCTCGGTTGGCGCCGGTGTCGTCACTTCCGGGGTATATCCCTCACTCATGCATATTCTTAACGAACCTGTCATATCCTGATATTTGACTTCAACATCCTGTATTCCGACAACCGTACTGTCAACTTTTCCAACACTGTCCGGCTTAACCTTAACTGAACTTCCGTCGCTGTATGAAACAAATGCAATTACATCCGATGATTTAAATCCTGAGAGTTCCTGCGGTGTCGAATAAAATGTAGGATTTATTCCTCCGGTAAGGGCAACCGGTTCTTCAGCCGGAACAACTACAGTACAATATCCGCTTGTTCCGTCAGAAAGTTTGTATACAAGGTTGGTGGTTCCTGATCCGGTCATTACAGCAACACCGTTTTCATCAACGGATGCCACATTTTTATCAATTGAGTACCATGAAATTCCATTGGTATCTCCTGAAGGAACAGAAAGGGTAAGGCCATATCCTTTCTGAAGCGTAACGGATGTATTGCTGTCTGCTTCAGCGGTTCTTGGTTTTAAATTGTAATATGTTACCACCGCCTTAGCATCGGCCTGTCCCATTTTAGCTGCCATTTCTTCATTAACTGAACCGTCGGTATTACAAAGCATAGCTTCGTCTGTCGGGTTGCTCAAAAAACAGTGTTCAACTATTATCGATGGAATACCTGCACGGACGCCTTCCGCAATAAGTGTATAATAGTCCTCATAATCAAAACCTGTTGATGTACGCGTCTGCACGCCTCCGTTCTTAAGCCCGAGTGATGAGAGATTCTCTGTTATAAGGCTGCACATATCATTGGTAGCTTCACTGTAATAAGAATTAAGCGAACGATATGCAATGCATCCCGAATTCGTTGCCGAACCACTGTTATTGTGAATACTGATAAGGAAATCAGCCTTCAATGCGGATGCGATCATAGCTCTTCCGGTATTGGTCATCCATTCATCCGATGTACGCGTAAGATATACTTTCACTCCGTCGTATTTACATAACTCTTCACGCATCGCCTTCGCAATCGCAAGGTTACAGTCCTTCTCATAGGTTCTCGTAGTAGTTGCAATCGAACCCGGATCGTCCTGTCCATGACCCGGATCAATTACTATAACCACATCTCCGTCAGCATCCTTAGCGGATGCTTTGTTTACCATTAATGGCAATGTTAATGCCGCGCTGATGCATATAACGGCAGCCATTATTATTTTCTTCATCTTAATGTTCCTCCATATTTATAAATGCCTGTATAAGAACCGTTTAATAAATCCCATATTGCCTTTCATGCACTTTCTTATTGATGCTATCACATGTACGGCCTGATTTCTGTCATCCGCCGTTATATTCTCATTTGAGAATGTGACTTTATCATACAATTCCGCCATCCGTTCTGCCTCGGATGCTGCCACAAAAGGACATTCCTTAGCAACAATGCGGGCAAATTCCGTCTGCGGCATTGTGTCGGCACATTTAAGTCCAAAGTGTTTTAAGATATTGGTATATTCTCTGTAAATCGTCATAACACTCTGAGGGTAAAGCGATTCATCAGTGCCATTATACATTCTATCTCTGATTATTACCACCTTTTTATTATGTATTACACTGATAAATATTACCAATGCCGATATGACCGCTGCTAATGCAGCAAGAATTATCACTCTTTCGGCTGTTTTGGAAAGTTTGAACTTCTTACCACCCATGCTGCTGTCATTATTATAAGTTCTGTTTTCTTCAGACGGTTTTGTATTTCTTTCAGCAGGCGCGGTAGTCTCTCCTGCCGTGGTCTGTGTCTCTTTCTGATCTGCGGTAGTTTCGGCCGGTGTCGTATTTTCAGGTTTGGTTTCCCCAGACACGTTTGCCGGCACATTATAATTTCCCGGTGTCACATCAAGATCCAACCATCCTATCCCGTCAACATAATACTGCACCCACGCATGCGCAGCTGAATCAGCCACGGATATCCTGACATTGTCTTTATCTGCAAAGAACTGTTCTCCGTTATTTACTTTATATTCCGTATATGATGTACTTCCGTCCGCATTATGTCCGGCAGATGTGTCAAATGAATATCCTTCAACATATCTTGCGGGAACTCCGGCACTTCTCAACATCATAACCGCCGCCGTTGCAAAATACGTACAATATCCCTGGTGCGTCTTATCTATGAAATATTCCACAAAATCTTCGCCATCAGGCAATGCTCCCGGGCTGATGGTGTATGTGCAGTTATCTGCCAGATATTTTCTTACCGCGCATGCAAGAGTATATCTGCCGGCGGAACTTTCAATGTTGTACCCGCCCCAGTCTTTGCGGAATTTATCTTTCATTGCCTGCGTGGTATTAACGTCAAGATACCTGTCATAAACCATGTCACGATAGCTTTCTTCGAATTCTTTTATCGGTTCATAATCGGAATCCGCCTGCACATCCGACGAACTGATTCCGGCGTCAAGTCCGGCATATGTCTCTTCATCTATATGGATAAAGGTCGTACTAAAGGGATACTCTGCAATGCCGTATCCCTCTGTTGCCGTCATTGAAAACCCCATACCCTGTGCCGGGTGCGACGGAATAAATACATACCTGGTCTCTCCTGCTGTATATTCAATATTCATTCCTGTTTCATATGCTTTAATTTGTCCGTTTCGCGCAAGCAGGTTCAATGTCCGGTATGAAAGGTCCGACACTATACCCGGTGCCTCACTCTTTTCCTCAGCCCAGTCAGGCTCAGCCCACCTGTCTTTCTTATAATCGGCACCTATATATCCTCTGATATATATTTTTCCCTGTACAACAGGCATATTTACTTCAAGCACTTCTTTACCCGAAAACTCCAGTTTATCAACATGTCCAAGTTCTCCGGCGCCAATCTCGCTGCTGCCTCCGGATGCTATTCCGACTCCCGGTCCCGGGATTTCTCCGTCCCACGGAAGAAGTTCTCCCACAAAATCTATGATTTTATTAATTGTAAGCTCGCCGTTCTGAAACTGATTATACATTTCTTCTCCGCGTGAATACACATCATTAAAATATTGCGGTTTCTCGTAATCATCCTTTGGTTTGACAGCCGATATTATCATTGTTACGGCAATTATTGCCGCTGTGCATACAATACATGCTGTCTGTACCCAGAAATACCGGATTTTATCCTTTGACTTACCCCATGATGCCAATATCATAATGAGTAATGATACACTGTATGCAATACCGATGACAATTCCCGCAACGCTTGCCTTGTCCATTATGGCCGCAAGCACGGTAAAGGCAAGTGATATCACCATAGGTATGACTGCCATCCGTTTATGTGTGAAACAGAATGCATACAATGCTCCGATAAGGCATAGTGACATGTTAATCGCAAGATCCGGATTGGCTTCTTTCATTAACCTTAATGACATATCTATAAAATACATCTCTGTTTCAAAAAAGCCCGCCATATCATTTATAACAGCATTTATAAACTCTGCCGTTCCGCCCATAACAGCTTCCCTGGCTATCCAGAATACAATGCCGCCGGCAGCGATTATTCCGATCCATGCAATCCACTGACGTTTAATAAATACGAACAATGCAGACATCACAAGCGAGATTACAGCAGTGAATATAACTCCGGATGCCATCTCTATGGACACATAACGGTCAAACTGCAGAAAAAGTACCATAAGAAGGTTCAAAAGTCCTATGAACGTCAGTATTGATGTAGAGATAAAAAATTTGATTTTATTATCTGTCTGATTCATAAACACCCTCCCTCTGCATAACAAATTTTACGGGGATACGTTCTGCATCCTTGTCGCGTGGAATCATATAGTACACTATACTATTTTCACTCAGCAGTGCCATATTTTTTACCGCTTCCGCACTGTATACCGGCGACACATAGAATATACGCCTTCTGTCATTAGTATTGTGTGCATAATAATTAACGGCACATGAATTTTCATTATCATATGGTCTGATCGTATAAATCTGCGCAAACATTCCGTTAATGTCATTATCCGTCTCTATTCTGGTACTGTTAAATCCATCCTTCATATAACAGGCATTAAAGCCAAATCCTCTGGCTGTAAGTACATTTACAAGGCTGTAAAGCATATCGTACATCTCGTCCATCACGCGCCTGTTTTTACGCTTTGGCAGGCCTGTCTTAAATATGTCAATTATAACGGTATCATTATCAGTCAGTGCAAGGCCATATTCCTTCACCATAAGTTCCGATTTCTTGGAACTTAATTTCCAATGGATATTGCGTATCCTGTCGCCTCCCGCGTATTCACGGATTGCGAATATTTCCGTAGGGTCATTGCCCGCTTTTACGGTTGAATACAATGCATCCTCGCCCTCTCCCACTGACGCCGATACTTTGTCAAGCATATGGCTTTCCGGAATTTTCGGAAGCACCACAACAGTTAAATTCTGTTTTAATTTCCTTCTGACACGAAAAATACGCAGGAAATCATAGACATAAACTCCGGCCATGCTGACACCGAGAATCTCACAGTGTGGACATTTGATTTCAAACTGCCTCACTACAGATTGTCTCGGCGGGCACATGGCTGTAATTCTGTGTTTTACTGATTTACTGCGTTTCTTTCCTTTATTTATGCCTGTAACTGTCAGTTTAACCTTACATGAGGTAAGCACCAACGGAGAGTTATTGGTTATTTTTATTCCTATTGCGCACTTTTCACCACGGTATGCCACCGCATTGTCCTGTGTGAATACAGCATTTATTCCGCACCGGAGTACAATAACTGTAATAAGTGATACAACGGATGTGACAATAAACACTGCGTCAATTATAAAAGCAATATATGTATCAATAAATACATTTCCGGCATATACCGCCGCTGATAATATCAGATAAATCAAAATATGCAGAAACATGTATTACTACCTCATGGCTCTCGGAACCGGTACCGTACGGAAAATATTGTCAATTACTTCATCGATCGTCACCGAGGAGATTTTAGCTCTCGGATTCAGTATTATCCTGTGTCCGGCTACGTCCTTAAATATGCTCTGCACATCCTCCGGCGTAACGTATGTCCTTCCCGATATATAAGCCTTGGCTTTGGACATTCCGGCAAGGGCTATCGATCCTCTCGGGCTCACACCAAGCTCTATAAGCGGATTCTGCCTTGTCGCAAAACTCAGCATGGTTATATACTCTATGATCGCATCATCCATATGCAGATTATCGGTTTCCGCCTGCATCATGACTATGTCTTTGCCATCCACCACCTGCTTTACATCATTAAGCGGGTTGGCTCCCTGTCTGTCTTTAAGAATCGCAATTTCACTTGCCGGATCCGGATATCCCATTGACAGTTTGATCATAAAACGGTCAAGCTGGGATTCAGGCAGCATCTGTGTTCCGGCCGAACCGACCGGGTTCTGTGTTGCTATTACAGTAAACGGTTTCGGAAGTATCCTCGTAACACCGTCAACAGTAACCTGACCCTCTTCCATTGCCTCAAGGAGTGCGGACTGTGTCTTTGATGACGTTCTGTTAATCTCATCCGCGAGAAACAGATTACACATTACAGCCCCTTCCTTAAATTCAAATTCCTGGGTTTTGGCGTTATACATTGAAAATCCTATTACATCGGACGGAAGTACATCTGTCGTAAACTGCATTCTGTTCTGTTTAAGTGCCATGGACTTAGAGAATGCAAGCGCAAGCGTTGTCTTGCCCACACCCGGTATATCTTCCATAAGTATATGTCCCTTCGCAAGAACAGCCATCATAACCTTCTCTATGATCTCATCCTTGCCTTTTACCGCTTTTCTGACCTCCTGCATTACTGAAAGTGCTTTTTCGTAACTCATATTAACCCTCCTGATATTATGCCATTAGTCTTCTACGTTAGATTTAATGTCCGCTATAAGCCATTTACCGTCAATATTAACAAAATAATACGTCTGGTCATTATGTTCCGTCCTTGTATCCCCGGTAGCCGTAAGATACATTGACTTGTCAAAAATAATCCTGCATGAAAAACATACATCACTGTAAGGTGTATAATCTTCTACCGATACATTGTTAAATTCAGGTGTATTATGCCTGCTGTACATCCACATATCACCCTGTCTGTACTGTTCCGCAAGATCAATGTAATATGATCCCTGTGGAAAATATATCTGAAGACATGCAGTACTTTCTCCGCATCCTGCAAGGTCGCGCGAGAAGAAATTAGAGTATGCCTTTGCTGCCGTAACCACATAATCCGATAATTCGGCAGGAATCTGTGTCGTAACATATCCTACATTAATATTCGAATAATCCGTGTACGAGGAAACATCAATGTTATTTCCCGACGCATCTGCAACCCGGATATCCGGATTGCTGATAAGCCCCTTAACCTCATAAGTGACCGTCTTTGGAACTTCAACATATTCCGCTACATATTTCATGCCTTCCATGTCAACAGGCTCACCCACCTGCTCATCACTTCCGAGTTCGATTCCGTTTACCGTTACTTTGTAAATTGACGGTACTGTTATTTTTACATTAACAGCACCCGATGCAGCTTCTGCACTCACCGATGCCACCTTCCAGTCGGAAATGGAAAGTATGCCCATTATTTTACGCTCATTGTCAGCCGTTATAACTGCTTCACATACTTCATTCTTATCATCCATGATTTCGTATACCATCTTATATGTTGAAGACGATTTAACTTTATAAGTAAGTTCCTTGCCCTTAACCTCATCGGCAAACGTATCCGGAAGACCTGCTTCCGGCTCAAATTTGCTGCCTCCATCCGTCTTTACGGATGATACATCACCTGATTCAAGGTTCTTGATAAGGTCTTCAACCACATATGCCGGCTGCGCCTTCTCATATTTCTTCATTGTGTTCCACACATATATTATGAGCACCATGACCAATACAAGAAGAACTCCCATATATATGCCGTATCCCAGCCAGAATTTGCTTTTTTTCCTGATTTTGACTTTCTTGTCTGTCATATGCCCTCCTACTTAACAACAAAAGCTGTCGGCAGTTTCCATGAAGATGTTGAATAATATAATGTAACGCTCGTCATCTCATACTGTCCGTTATAATACATTGATGAAGAACTTCCGCCATCAAGGTTAGCTGCATTAACCGCACCGTATTCCTGCATAACACTTATGAGGTCGGCTGCCGTCGCTCCTATGTGGCCTTCATGTCCTCTTCCGTCTGTTACAAAAAGGATTACCGCACCGTCTTTACGCTGGCCTATTACGGTTCTCGGATTGGCACCGCTTCCGTTTCCGTTAATCGGTGTCGCTTCTCCGTTAATAATAAGTTTGGTAAAGTGGTTCGTGTCTCCGTCATCTATATCCTTGAAACTTACCGCATCGCGTATGTTATTTTCTTTGACAAGGCTCTCAACCTGCTCCGAAGACATATTTCCGATATCTTTTATTACAAGGATGTTATCCGTGTTGAAACCTACCATAACGTCTCCCGGCTGTGGGATATTATACTGAATCTCGCCGTTGCATACGACAAGTCCCTTTGGTTTGCCGCCCCAGTTTCCATCCGAAAAATATTCACCGCCGTTGATTCCGGCAATTGCTCCGGCATTGTTCACCAATGTGTCAAGTGTGTCACCGGACTTGCTCTTATTGTCGTCAGACCAAGGATAAATTGTAGCCACACGCAGTTTGGAAGGATCCTTAATAATCATGACCTTGCCCATGTATGAACGTCCCGTTATATTCTCAATCCTGATACCGTTCTCATCGAACTCCTCAGTTTCACTGTTATTATCATCCGGCTTATCATTATTTTTCTTATCATTTATGTTAATAAGCGACGTATCGACATCATTATCAAGATGTCCCATTGAATTATTACCGGTTATCTTAAGTATTTCATCCTTGCTGAAATACCATCCCGCAAGAAATTTCATGGCACCCGTTTCAAGAACGGTTCCCACAAAAAGATCTCTCGCCGCCGTTGAAGGGCCGTGGCAGAATACCCACATTGCGGAATAAAGTGCCGCAAATATCATTACAATTGTCGATATAAAAACCGTAAATACACGACCGATTATCCTGGTTACTTTTTTTGATTTTTTGACTTCAGCCATTAGTTCTCCTCCCTGGTGTTCTTCTTTGTTCCCTTGAACACCCATCGTCTCTGTATCTGGAAGCTGAGCAGAAACAATATTATGTCAACTGCTATTTTAATCAGTGATGTCAATACATCCCTGGTCTTTAGTACATATGAAATCAGATTGACAAGTCCGTATGAAACTCCCGCCTGGCATATGCACAGTGCATAGTACTTAGGCATGGACCGGCTTACCGGCTCATCTGATTCAAACACTGCTTTTCTGTTAAACATATAATTGAACAGGGAGGACACAATTCTCGCGCCGGCTGTTGCTATAAGGATTTTGAGCCAGTGTTCAAGCCGGTCGCCTATTATCAGTTCCAATGCAAGAAACAGCACATAGTCTATCACAAATGACATTATCGAACTGAATACAAACTTCAGGATAACCATATATATTTTAAATGAGTCCCTTATCGGATGAAAATGCGTCGTTGCATTATCTTCGATATATACAGTTTCTATGGTTACCTCGCTAAAAGGCACTCCGCTCTTATTCATCTCAAGCAGCACCTGCGTTTCGTATTCAAAGCGCTCGCCTTTAATATCCGCCATAAACCGAAGATATTGTGCCGGAATTGCCCTTAGTCCCGTCTGCGTGTCACTTATTTTGATCCCGCATGCAAATCTGAAAACAAAACGTGTTATATTATTACCTATTTTACTCTTGGGCGGAACATTGCTTCCCGAAAAATCACGGCATCCGAGTATTACTTCACCACGCTCTGCCATAGCCTCACAGCACGCTTTAATGTCCTGCGGACGGTGCTGGTTATCACCGTCCACGGTAACTACGCCGTCTATGTCTTTTCTGTTGGCAATACAATATTCAAAAGCCGTCTTCAGGGCACGACCCTTGCCACGATTCACATCATGGCGGAGTACGGTAACCTGCGCAAGCGCCTCAGCTTCTTTGAATGGTTCAAGATGGGCGTCATCGCTTCCGTCATTGACAATTATGATATCATCGAAACCTTCTTTTACAAGTCCGTTAACGACAAGCATCAGCTTCTCATCCGGATTGAGTGAAGGTAATATAACACTAATCTGCACTTTGTCTCTCCTGTGATTATTTTGCAAGATGAGCAAGTCTTTCTTTAACCTGCTGCATCATAAGCGTATATTTCTCAAGTTTGTCTTTCTCTTCCTGAATCTTGGCTGCCGGAGCCTTCGATACGAATTTCTCATTGCCAAGCATTCCGTTTACACGCTTAAGCTCACCTTCAAGGCGCTTTTCTTCTGACTTAAGCCTCTCGATTTCCTTCTCAATATCAACAAGTTCGGCAAATGGAATGTATAATGATGCCTTAGGTATAAGCACAGCAACCGCATCATCATCAATACCGCTCTTATCGGACTGTATCGTCACATCTGATGCATATGCAAGTGTGGTAAAGAACACCTTGCCCTTGAGGAATATATCAGCAACTGCATCATCCTGTGTTACTACATAAACTTTAGCTTTACGGCTCGGAGGTACATTCATTCCGGTACGGGTATTACGGATTCCTCTTACTGCTTCTTTGATCGTCTCTACCGCTTTCTCTTCATCCTTAAAGTTCCATTCTTCCTTGAATACCGGCCATGAGGATATCATTATTGATTCCTCGTCCGAAAGGTTACAGAAAATCTCTTCGGTAATAAACGGCATATAAGGGTGAAGAAGTTTAAGCGAATTTATGAGTACTGTCTTAAGCGTCCACAATGCTGCTGCCTTGGTATCGTCCTCATCATTGTAAAGACGCGGCTTAACCATCTCTATATACCAGTCGCAGAACTCTTCCCAGATGAAATCATATATCTTGGATACCGCAACACCGAGGTCATAATTCTCCATGTTATCGGTTACTTCGGCTGCAAGTGTATTAACCTTGGAAAGTATCCACTTATCGGCATCCGTAAGCTTATCAAGTGATACATCTTTAACTTCTGCTTTATCAAGGTTCATCATGATGAATCTCGATGCATTCCATACTTTATTGGCGAAATTACGGCTGGATTCAACTCTTTCCCAGTAGAATCTCATATCGTTGCCCGGTGCGTTTCCGGTTACAAGTGTAAGTCTTAATGCATCCGCGCCGTACTTGTCTATTACCTCAAGCGGATCGATTCCGTTACCGAGTGATTTACTCATCTTACGTCCCTGTGAATCCCTTACAAGTCCGTGAATAAGCACTGTGTTAAACGGAGCTTTGCCGGTATGCTCTATTCCCGAGAACATCATTCTTATTACCCAGAAAAGAATGATATCATATCCGGTAACAAGTGTGCTTGTCGGATAGAAATACTCAAAATCTTCTGTCTTATCAGGCCATCCGAGTGTGGAGAAAGGCCAGAGTGCAGATGAGAACCATGTATCAAGTGTATCCGGATCCTGACGCATAGGCTTGCCGCACTTCGGACATACCGGGGCAGCATCCTTGGTTACAACGGTTTCATTGCAGTCATCGCAATAAAATGCCGGGATTCTGTGTCCCCACCAGAGCTGTCTTGATATACACCAGTCTTTGATGTTCTCAAGCCAGTGATAATATGTCTTGTCAAAATGTTCCGGCACAAACTTCGTCTCTTTGGACTTAACAGCTTCGATTGCAGGCTTTGCAAGATCTTCCATCTTAACGAACCACTGAAGTGACACTCTCGGCTCAACAGTTGTATGGCATCTGTAACATGTGCCTACATTATGGCTGTAATCTTCTATCTCCACGAGTGCGCCTTCAGCCTTAAGATCTTCCACTATGGCCTTTCTCGCCTCGTATCTGTCCATTCCGGCATACTTAGGATAATCGTCAACAATCTTCGCATCATCCGTAAGTACATTGATCACCGCAAGATTATGTCTTAATCCTACCTCGAAATCGTTAGGGTCATGTGCAGGTGTGATTTTAACAACACCCGTACCAAATTCCATATCAACATAGCTGTCGGCAATTATCGGTATCTCTCTGTGAACTATAGGAAGGATTACCGTCTTACCTACGTAATCCTTATATCTGTCATCATCAGGGTTAACTGCCACAGCAGTATCTCCAAGCATTGTCTCCGGTCTTGTGGTAGCCATCTCTATATATCCGCTGCCATCGGAAAGCGGATAACGCAGATGCCAGAAATGTCCTGCCTGCTCCTCATACTCAACCTCAGCATCCGAGAGTGATGTATGACAGCAAGGACACCAGTTGATAATTCTCTTGCCTCTGTATATAAGTCCCTTGTTATAGAGATTTACGAATACTTCTTTAACTGCTTTGGAACATCCCTCGTCCATTGTGAAACGCTCTCTGTCCCAATCTGCGGATGAACCCATTTTCTTAAGCTGGCTTACTATTCTTCCGCCGTATTCCTTCTTCCAGTCCCAGACTCTTTCAAGGAATTTCTCCCTGCCAAGCGATTCCTTCGTCAGACCTTCTTTGGCAATGGCTTCAACAACCTTAACCTCAGTCGCTATTGATGCATGGTCGGTTCCCGGAACCCACAAAGCCTCATATCCCTGCATTCTCTTGAATCTGATGAGGATATCCTGGAGTGTATTGTCGAGTGCATGTCCCATATGGAGCTGGCCCGTAATGTTTGGCGGCGGCATAACGATTGTGAACGGTTTCTTCGATCTGTCAGGCTCTGCATGGAAATATTTATGCTCAAGCCATTTCTCATAAATGCGTCCTTCTATCTCGGAAGGGTTGTAATTTTTGTCAAGTTCCTTACTCATAAAACTTTCTGTTCCTTTCTGTCTGTATAAAATATTAATCATAGGAATCAACTATATCCATTATTTTGTCCGCACTTTCGGGATGCTTTCTGACCATATCCATCACTGACGACTTGGCACTCTCGATGCGGCCCATATTGTAATCTATCCTGTCACGCAGTTTCTGCCTGTCGGAATTAATTTTATTGCGCACAGCCTTCATCTCATCCGGATTGATCAATGCGTCTAACTGTGTGCTCCATATTCCCGCATCATACAGGTTAAGCTCAGCCAGAAGAGCGGCCATCCTGTGCGATGCTTCATCAAGTTCCTTCTCCGAATCACGGTATTTTTCTTCTTTGTGCCGCTCCTCAAGATAGGCTTCATAATTGCGGCCCAGCTCGTAGGAGTTCCTGACCCGGAATTTATCATAGCGGTACTCGATGCTGTTAATCGAATTGACGTATTTTATCTTGGTCTTATTAAGAAGCGTAATGGCTCTTGACAGCTTCTTCTCGGCCAGTTTTTCTCTGTATGCGCACCGCCTGAACATAAAAAACACCAGCAGCACATACACCGTCACAAGGGCAAGAACTATCATATACAGCACTGTGCCGTTCTCGCCTTTAAGCTGGCCCGATGCAAAAAATACTATAAATACACCGATAATCCCAAGCAATGATACTATTGAAATATTGCGGATATTGGCCCGGCGCATCCCGGCATTCTCTATCTCTTCCTTGAGGCTCATCTTCTCAGCCTCCAGCACCCGCATGTCATGCTTGACGGCGTTACAGTATTTCTCGTCATTCTGCAGATTACTCAATGCCTGCGGAAATTCACTGTTATATCTCTCAAAAATCTCATAACTGTTTCTGGAAATTTTCGGCGGTTCCTTGCGGTATCTGCTTCTCGAACTTCTTAGCCGTACTATCTTAAGAGCCGTGTCCTTAAGTTCTCCAAGGAACTTATCATCCTGCGATTCTATAACCTGTATGTCCATCAGATGGGCACCGGCATCCTGATATTCTTCCTTGAGGTCATTAATATAATTGGATGATTCGGTCATAAGTTCGCACTGTGTCCTGACATACTGGAGCCTTGAAATCTCGTCAAAATCCCTGTCATTACGCTCACTGTCCCTACGGCGGTCAAATTCGGCCTCAATGTCCAGTTCCGGATCGAGATATATGTATTCTTCTTTCTTTTTGCGTTTTTTAATAAAATTAAACATAAAGCTTTACCCTTTGCTTAATATCATATCTGCTACCTCGCCGCAGATATATAATTACGGTACTCAAATTTCCAATTATCTATTATATCATTGACAGCGGCATTATATTCATCCGCCTGTCCGTTATCCCTTAATTCAAATGCTTTCTTAACAGCCTCATACCCGGCTTCTTCAGGAGCATGGTCCATAATTGTCTCAATCTCCCTGTATGCAGCATAACTCTGTTCGTCTTCTGAATCTGCCGGCCGCCTGCTGCCGGAAAGATACTCTGCGGCAAACGATGACTTTAATGATTCATCATTGCTGTTAAGCGCATATGCTCTTTTGAAACATTGCACCGCATCGCCGAATTCAAACATTCCCGCATACGCCACTCCCATATTATGCCATACATTTCCGTAAAAATCATCAGAAAGATTAATATCTTTCTGTCCGTATACAATTATTTCATAATTATGCACCGCATTACTGTATCTTTTGTTGGAAAGAAAATTATCCGCACGGAGTTTCAGCCTCTCCGATGCATTCTGCGTATCAAGGCTTTCTATTGTTCCCGCAAGTGCGTCAATCTCTTCTTCCGAATAATAGTCAACATACCTTAACACAGTCATGACAAGCTCCGACAATCCTGCATTCTCCGTTATGAGAAACTCAAGCTGCTCTGCCAGTTCCTTTTCCCCAAGTTCGCCGGATATATAATCCGTCAGTCCCTCGTCAAAGAGGTCAGTTCCGATGAGATATATGTTATTGTATATGTAATAGCACAATTCTTCAAGAGAATATATGTTGACACCCATATTGCTTATATAATACGGTCTTTCTGCATATCTGGTCCTGCATAAAATAAGTCCTGCCATCTTATCATCTCCGGTTACAATAATAATTCTTCGTTGATAACTCTTCCGCTGCTTTTATAGAATTCGCCGAATCCCTTGTCCTTAACCATCATATGACATCTTGAATCACTTGTAAATGAGAATGAAATCGTAATTCTTGTTGCCTTATCCGGTCTTACCGGCAATTCCGCGAATGAAATCCTGATAAGCTGTTTTTCCCTCGCATCTATCGGTGAGAGAAATAATTCGGCCTCCTCTGCGCCGTCAAGTATGAAATCATATGAGCAGTCCGCACCGAACCAGTTTATTCCGGGTCTTACCAGCCTGAAAATCTTATCACGCCCGCGGTCCGAAATCCTGATTTCGATTCCGGTTGTTATACGTTCCTTACATGCAACGATAATATCCCGGTCAGGCGGATAATCTGCCGCGACAGCCTGATAGCATGCGCCCTTGCAATACAGGTTGTCACCTGCAAACACACGCCTTCTGTCACATATATATCCAATGAAAGACGGAGTATTAAATTCGCCGGCGAATGCCTCACCGGTGAGATAAACCGTTGATATATTATGATGTTCAAAAAGCTTTACCGCCGTTTCCTTAAGCCTGGAATCAAGATACTCCTCCGAGGCTTTATTACGCCTCATCGCATCCGTCACCTCGTCCGACATATCATCGGTATGGACCATTATTATCCTGCTGCCACGTTCATTTACCGTGTACATGCGCTTTACAATGAGTCCTTTATTACTGTAATCAAAGAGAAAAACATCATTTTTCCATAATTCATTTTTCTGGCTTATAGCATAATATATGAAACTTTCATCGTGGCCCGCGAATTCGATTGCATCATCCGGATACCCTATGCTGTTAAGCGCTTTCAAAAGCACATTAAGCACTGATATATTGTAATTCTCAAGTGTTATGCACACCCTGTCCGCCGTATCGCTTCCACCTGCCAGCTTTGCCGCCTGTATAAGATAATCGAGATATCCTGCAATCAGTCTGACCGGCATCACCGATACCTTATCCACTGTTACCGGATTCTTATCTGCAGCCTTCTTAAGAAGTCCGTCAACCGCAATAACTTCTCCGAGACTGGCCCCATGAATTGCCTCATCGCCGGCAAACCATTCATCCCTGCCTATAGTCTTTCCGACAACCGTAGGAACCCTGCACTCGGTACTGTCCGTTCCGAAATCGACCGACACCGGCTCTGCGTCTATGCAATTGTAATAACTTACCTGCGAATATTCCTCACCAAGGTCTATCCCGACGTAAAATTTCTTCTCTCTGGTATCCATCTGTCCTCCCGGCTCCTAGAGCGGTTTAAATAATTGCGGTATGATACATTCATTCACCGCATATGTGTGAATGAGTTTCTTTAGTGTCTCATTATCATGTTCCTTACGGCTTGCTATTATATCATTAATAGCTTCATACCTGCCTTTGGAACTGTACGGATTAATTCCGTTGTTGACAATACGTGCTGTTTCGGTATTGCTTTCTCCGTCTTCTTTCTCTTCGGATATATAATAATTTATGCTTTCTCCGTTAAAGAGGACAAAACTCTTAACAAAAATTCCTTCGTACACATTATTCATCTCTTCGGAAACATAACTCTTATGTTTCTTGTCATCCTCATATACATAATGGATGACAACCTTATGAGAAGGATCGGTACGGTACTCAACCATTGTTTTATCTATGATGTCGCACGGAAGTTTCACAATTGTGGATAACTGCTTGTAAAACGGGAATACATACGATCTGCGCACAAGTTCCGTGAGCAGTTCCTCCGTGAGTTCCTTCTGAAACTCGTTCAGATTCTGTATCTCCGAATAATGTTTCAGCAATGCAAGGCTGCATACTGTAGCAAGCACCTGTCCATTCTCCATTGCGGTTTCAACGGTGTCGAATACTTTTTCCGAAACATCCTCCTGTTTAACAAAATACATATATGAGAAATATGAAAGGTATGCTTCCACAATTCTTCTGTCAGGTCCTTTGGCGTAATAATCCTCAAAAATATCATGGATAAGTTCATTATTGCTGTGTGTGAACATTATCTGTGCAATAATTCTCTCTTCAAGTTCATACGCATCAACGCCCATCTCTATCGCACTTTTCCACAGAGCCACCATCTTATCTGACGTGCCGTTGTAATATCTGACAAGATATGCCGTCAACACTTCATCATAACTGCCTGCGGCATAGCAGAGGCTGCTTATATATGCCAGATCATCCTCATAAACATAATTGGCATCTTCTATAAGCCTTGAACACATTCTCCTAAGCCTCTTCGGTGCAATATGCATTGCCGAATGTTTCCTTACCAGTTCAAAAGCATCCTTATCATGCCCCTGGACGATATAAATCTCGGCGACTTTGACGATATCGTCCTCCGAAAGTCCGTCCATATCAACATCTGCAATAAATTTATTAAATCCGTCTTCATCGTATCCGTCATAAAAATATTCGATAACCGATGAAATTATCCCTGCCCTGAACAATCTGTTTACTTCAGGCAGTTTCGACAATTCTATAAGGCTCTCCACCTCCGCAAGATTTTTCTTTTCACGGCGCAGATATTTTTCGCAGGATGACAGCCTTATGTGAACCAGTCCCGGATCCATTTCAAGGCACTTCCTGATTATCGCATCATCATCAAAAAGTCTGGTCACCGTATGGCTTATTTCGCTTCCGTATCTGTTATAATCGGCTGCTGCAAAAAGAAGCGATGCCTGTTCAGTATACATTCTTACATATGCTTCGCCCTGTATAAGCGGATATTCTTTCTCGCTGTTGCTTTCTTTGTGCCGCACTATAACACCACGCATTTTCGGATTCATGCATTTTACCCTGTATGTATAATACACTTCCGAAACAGCCTGTGCATTCTCTTCATTAACCATATCCGGTGTAAAAATATTACGGTATATATATGCCAGATGTGTGTTCACATGTCCCATCGCAATCTGCTTACGGGCAAACAGCTGCATCTGCGGCAGATAGCTGCGGTACACCTGTATATTGTCCGACTTGTTATGTATGATATTGGCAAAAAGATATGCTTTATATCTGTAATCAAGGTTATTGTTATACCCGAAATACATAAGCAGAAGTTTCGGCATAACACTCATATCATCCTGTCTTCTGGACATAATGTAATATTCAAAAAGCTGTGTTATCTTAAGTTCATTATCAATCGCCTTGCGGTAATAATGCAGATATTTTTCTCCTACAGCTGCCATACGCACAAGTATTTTACACAATGCTTCCAGGACGACTTCATCATCTTCGTTATCTTTGTACAAAGTCTCAAGAAGCGCTATGTTACCGGAACTTGTGCTTTTGACATCGAGAAGCATCTCGGATATTACATCCTTAAGCCTATCCGATATGATTCCGTTTTTCGCGCCAAAAAGAAGTACATTGGTCTCAAATGAATTAAGCACGCGGAGAAGTTCCGGGTGTTCGTTCAATATATTGCATGCTTCGATATACATCGCAGGGCTCGTACATCCTTTATTGAACTGCTCCTTGATCCTGAGAAGCTTAAGACTCTTGTTCTGTTCAAGTTCCTCGTCCATAAAAAGAAGAACCCACAATATCCTCCAGTCTTCATTGGCCTTGTAACATTCTCTTACTATCGCGGCCGCTTTTCTTGAATATGCCCTGTCCCTGTTATACAGTGTATTAATATATATAAAATAACAGTAGAGCGGATACCCCGCCTCTGTTCTTGTGTCTATCTCATCCTTTACATTCTCAATCAGTTCCTTGGCAGCATCATCACGATGTCCGGATATGTATATCTGCGCAAGTGCCAGTCTGTAAAAAGGATCGGAATCGTCTTTCTCCCTTATTGTCTCAAGTATGATCTGGGATTCCCTCATCCAGTCCGATATGTTGATCTTATGGGTCCTGAATCTTATATACAATGTCATCAGCTCGATATCAAGCCTTCCGATACTGCGTCCGGTTTCTTTGGCCTGTCCCGATGTGTTTCTTATGACTTTGACATTAAATACAACTCTTCTGTTAATCGTCTCGAATACTATTTCACCGTAATTAATTCCGGCATGCAGCCTGTCAGTATCTATAATGTATGCCAGTTCATACTTTCCTCCGGCAAAAAGCTCCGACTCTATGACCGTTCTGTCAAGTCTGATAAAAGGACTTGATGTATACACACTCACATCCATATGTCCCCAGGTGTCGCGTTCCACCGTAATAACGTCTTTGTAATTTGCGGTAAGATCCTTAAATTCCGCAGAATTTCCGGAGAGTGTTATATTTATTGAACTTTTCTTGTGGATGGAGATAAGAAATTCTTCCAATGCAACACTCGTATCCGCACTCTTTATAAGGCTCTCGTATATGCATCTGAGTGCCAGGTCATTTCCAATATATACATCTTCAAAATCCGCATTTTCAAAAAGCTTAAGTGCTTCAAGCGGATTAGATTCCGCAAGATCCGCAAACTGTGAAAGATTCCTTACAACACCAACCGAGCTGTCATGTGAGCCTGCCTCCACCATGAATGTATACGGTATGCTGCATTCACCGCCGTTACTGACAATATTAAAAACACCTTCTATGGAATCACCGTTAACCGCATCATCGCAATTAACCATATATTGAACAGATATATGGTTTCCGTAGAAAGTATTTTCTTTGAGTTTAACTTTATCATTATCAGTATATATGATACCTTTGATGTCGCGGCCGGACACAGATCCGAATTCAATCGTCCCGGTATGTTCCCTGTTACGATCTACGATAACATTTATTGAGCTGTCCTTAACACTGATTATCTCAGGTTCATACTCAAACACGCCTCTGGCGTATCTGTTAATCTGGTCCTTCATTGGCTCTCCATTCAACTTAAATTAATACGAATATATTATACACAAATAGCCGCCCGACCGCAACAATTTATTGCGCTCCGGACGGTGCCGTCTATGGTTCATTCAGCTTCTTTTCTGATTCTTGCCATATGCTCGTCTATTTTCCGTTCATATCCGTTGCCACATGAATGGTAAAATGTTGTTTTGCATACTTCATCGGGCAGGTATTGCTGTTTCACATAATTATTCGGATAGTCATGTGCATATTTATAATCAATTCCACGGCCAAGCTTTGCTGCCGCCTGATAATGCGCATCCTTAAGATACGGCGGTACATTATCGGTTCCGTGTACTTTAATATAATTAAGTGCCTCATCTATCCCCACAACCGCTGCATTGCTCTTAGGCGCTGTCGCCACATATGTACACGCATTGGCAAGAATTATCTGTGACTCCGGCATTCCGATTCTCTCGACTGCCAGAAAAGCCGATACCGCAACCTGCAAAGCCTGCGGGTCGGCGTTCCCTACATCTTCGCTGGCACAGATCACAATTCTGCGTGCTATAAACTTCGGGTCCTCCCCGGCGTATATCATTCTCGCCAGATAATATAATGCCGCATCAGGGTCAGAACCACGCATGCTTTTAATAAATGCGGATATCGTGTCGTAATGGTTATCGCCTTTCTTGTCATATTTGATAACTTTCTTCTGTATGCATTCGGACGCAACATCAAGTGTGATATGAATATGCCCGTCATCGCCTACCGGGGTGGACATCACACCCAGCTCAACGGCATTAAGTGCCTGCCTGGCATCGCCGTTAGCCATGTCTGCCAGAAATTCAACCGCATCATCATCGATTACGGCATTATAGCTTCCCATGCCCTTCTCGTTATCATAAACCGCCTTGCGGATAAGACTCTCTATATCGCTTTGTTCAAGCGGTTTCAGTTCAAATACGATTGAGCGTGAAATCAAAGCGCTGTTCACTTCAAAATAAGGATTCTCGGTAGTGGCCCCGATCAGAATAATCGTTCCGTCTTCCACAAAAGGCAGGAGATAATCCTGCTGTCCCTTATTGAAGCGGTGTATCTCGTCCACAAAAAGAATGGTCTTACGTCCCATTCCTGCCATGCGGTCCTTCGCTTTTGCGACTACATCTTCCATGTCTTTCTTCCCGGCAACAGTAGCATTAATCTGGCAGAACTGCGCACTGGTCGTATTCGCAATAACCTTTGCAAGCGTGGTCTTGCCGGTTCCGGGAGGTCCGTAGAAAATAACCGAACTTAATTTATCGGCTTTAATCGCTCTGTATAATAATTTATCCTTAGCAATAATATGCTTCTGTCCCACAACCTCATCAAGTGTCTCCGGCCGCATTCTTGATGCCAGCGGCGACTCTTTCTGCATATTATTTTCTCTCATATAATCAAATAAATCCATATGTACTGTTCGCCTCCATATGGATTTATATTATCATATTCTGTTCTTTTTGTCATTCAATTAATAAATCGTCAAGCGTCACGAATCTGTATCCTTGCGTCTGCAATCTGTCTATAACCTCAAGGGCTGCCGCAACTGAAGTATCATATATATCATGGAAAAGAATAATATCCCCGTCCTGCGTCTGCTCCATTACCCTCGAAACAGATACTGAGACGTTGTCAGTGCACCAGTCCTTGGGATCCACACTCCAGAATACCGGCGTCATATCTATCTTATAATACAATTCTTCATCCCATGAACCACACGGAGGTCTTATATACTTAACCTTTTCACCTGTAATTTTCTCTATCGCCGCATTCGTCTTCGATACTTCCGTGAGTGCCGCATTTTCCGATAGTTTATCCAGTTCCACATGCGTAAATGTGTGGTTTCCTATAATGTGCCCCTCATCATGCATCCTTCGTATGATATCCTCATTGCCATCTATGTTCTCCCCCACCACAAAAAAAGCCGCCGGTACATTTTTTTCCTTAAGTCCGTCAAGCAGTTCCGGTGTCGTATTTCTTCCCGGTCCGTCATCAAATGTTATGGCCACTGTTTTTTCATAGGTGTTATTCCCCGACACAAATTCCACCCCATCATCTTCGCCTCTCTCTGCCGCAGCTACAACCGCCATGCACATAAGTCCGGCAGTTATTACCGCCGCAAGCCTTTTAGCCCACATACAAAAATACCCGCATACATATCAATTGCGTTCAATTAATATATATGCGGGCATATTTTACTTATGACGATATACGATTTCCTTGATTTCTTCTTCGTCTTCTTCGCTCAATGTATCTACTTCGATATCATCTTCGGTTATCTCCGGTGTCTCGTTTTCTTCGGTCTCAGGCGCTTCCTGCTTCGTCAGCTTATTGAATTTTGAATTCAAAATCAAATGTGATATGTAGCATATCACTCCGAATCCGCAGAACAGATAATGAAGAACTTCGCCGGTCTTGCTTATGTTGATGATACATACATAAAATCCCATATAAGCTGCCGCATCCAGTATCGATGATATCATGTAAAGTCTGAGTGCTTTATCCGATACTTCCGATATTCTTCCACTCAACACCGGTCCTATGTAATCCGCAACAGCCACCGCCGCCACTATCCATATTCCGAGTACTATCTTAAAATGCAGTGCGTCATTATTGCCAAGTATGCATTGTACGATCACATACACTACCGCAGCAATCATCATACCATATACAATTATATCCACCGGATTTAAACCGGTCTTCTTATCATTACCAGCCATACTATTCCTTTCTGCTCCCAGGTCATCAGATACCTATTTTACAACAGGCGGAAAGATTTTTCAATATGGGGCCGGATTTTCCCGCGCGCTATATTGCAGAAATCCCTATCATTACCGCGAGAAATACCAGATTCGATATTGTGAAGATTGCGAGATATTTTCCACAGCTTCTGCCGGTTCCCGCCACATATCTGAAACTTATAAGGCTTGCCATGGAAGCAATCAGTGTGCCGAGGCCTCCGATGTTGGTTCCCACTATCAATCCCTGTATATTGTCCGTAAATCCGGACAGGAGAATTGCCGCCGGAACATTGCTCATAATCTGGCTTGCTGCTGCGGATACCATTATTTCACGTCCGGTCACGATATTCTGCATCCATTCATTGAAAGCACCGATACGTCCGATATTGCCGATAAATATAAAAAGTGCCGCGAAAGTTCCGAGGAGTGAATAATCTATTCCGGTGAAATTTTTCCTGTCAAATATTGCCATGCAGATGACAACAAGCGCAAACGGCAGAGCATAATGAATCACACGCATGACTGCAAGAAGACTTACGATAAAAAGAGCGGCATACATAATGACTGCCCGCGGTTTTACAGGTGGTCTGTCTCCCAGCATTGCATCGGATGATGCTTTATAACGGCGATTGCAGAATGCAATTATTGCAATCCATATCGCAAGCATTATAAATGCTGCAGCGGAATAGGGAAACATTAATTTAACGATATCCCATGTACCCATTCCGGATATACCGGAGAGGTAAAGGTTCTGGGGATTGCCTATCGGAGTTAACATACTTCCGAGATTCGCCGCAATTGTCTGCATCACCACTATTGTCAGTGTTACGGACTCTTTTATGCGGTCTTTCATACTATCTGCGATTATCAGTGTAAAAGGCACGAAGGTTATCAATGCCACATCATTGGTTATGAACATCGAGCTGATGAAACATATTCCGACCAGAACGGCTGCTATTCCTCCGATACCATGGACTTTTGACAGGAGCGTCCGTGCTACCCGGTCAAATATTCCCATTGAGCGGAATCCGGACACAACAGCCATAAGGCAGAACAGGATTGCCAGGGTTCTGAAATCAATATAACCCGCATACCCGCTGTCCGGTCTGACTATAAACATCGAAATCACGGCTGCAAGTATTGAAATACACAGAACGGATTCCTTCTTTACAAAAGATACAATCTTACACATCATTATACCTCTTTGACAATATGCCTGCCTTCAATGCATACCGTATCGCCTTCATTGATGTCATTATCGTACAGATAATCGTCAGGCACCCACATGATTTGCTCCCCGGTATCAGCAGAAAAAAGCGTTACCATGTCCTTGCGGACAGCACCTTCCGGCAGTCCTTCACATCCATAGTCCGGCTCATCTATTTTTATGACTTTGTATCTGTCCATCAATATGCCTCCCGTATTCTGTTGCCGATATCCCGCATACGCTTAGTAACACTCTCAGGGCCGATAATCTTTGCACCATTTCCAAGCCCTATGACCCAGCCCAGGAACTGGTCGCTCACAGCCACACTGACACTGACGATAAAATGTTCATCATCCGAAGCTCTCATATGTATATCTTTGCCGAAACGGTCAATCATAACGCCCGCAAGCGGATTGATGCACTCTATCTGCACAATTTCTTCTTCTCCGTCAAACATGGCAAAATGCTTTCTCGCATATTCCGCCATATCAATTCCGTTATATTGTTCTTTTCCTTCCCTGCGCTCATCTATTTTGCTTATGTTACGGATTTTGTCGACACGGAAGTGTTTGATTTTACCGGCTGCGGAGTCATATCCTATGAGATAATAGTTTTCATCATCCCATGAAAGCCCCCACGGAGATACCTTGTAATATGCCCCGTTGTGCTTTAGTTCCTGCTCTTTTTTAACATTCCATTGAAAATATTGGAATCTGACCTGATTATTGCCGGCAATCGCCTCATGGATTGCGTCGACCGCATAATAAATGCTCTCATTCATGGTTTTGATGCGGCCGTGAACATATACCTGTCTGCGGAGCTTGACCGCCTCATACACGCTTGTGAGTTTCTCCAGTTTACCGATAAGTTCCTCTGACTTCTTCTGCGTTATGAATTTGGAAGACTGGACAGCGTCAACAAGAAGTTTAAGCTCCGGCACCTCAAACTCGCGGCTTCCAATGGAATAATACACATTACGGTCGTGCTGTGTTTTGTTTATATCTATTCCGTATACCCCGAGTGTCTCGAAATCGTCATACAGGCTCTTGCGCTCGGCCGTGACACCGTATGCAGCAAGTGAGTTTATTATCTCCTGCATCGTGATTCCGTGATCGTCATCTGTTTTCTCCTGAAAAATTCTGATAAGATACAGAAGCTTTAACTTCTGATTTGCTCCTTTTGCCATAGTCCGCCTCCCGGATAGATTATATCCAATATATTACCATATTTATTACAAAAAAACTATCCGGAAGATTTATGATGCAACTCTTTCTGAACGTGAAGGCGCACCTGACAGCGTGGCGTTATGCGACACCGGAAGTGCAATATTTCAGTATATAATACGATATTTTCTCACTTTTTTGGTCGAAATCAGCAATTTGGTGTCAATTGCTTGCTATATGAGATACCTAAATGTGGTAATATATGAAATTGTATATATTAAGCGATACATTAAGTTCAATATTTTATAACTTAAAGTATGCCAAATTGACACCAAATGCCCCGCAAAATGCAAAAAAGTGTGAATTAATGAATTTTTATCTGTTGTCAACCTTTTCCGGGTTCAGATCATGCATGGAAAGCCTCTCCCATGCTACCTTCTCCCACCGGGTTCCGGCCTTTCCGTAGTTGCAGTACGGGTCAATGGATATCCCGCCGCGCGGCAGAAATTTTCCGTGTACTTCTATATACTTCGGATCCATCTTGTAAATTAAATCCTTCATTATCACATTGACCACATCTTCATGAAAATCCCCGTGGTTTCTGAAGGAAAAAAGATATAATTTCAGTGATTTGCTCTCCACAAGCCTTTCGTCAGGCACATACGAGATTGTTATCGTGGCAAAATCCGGCTGTCCCGTTATCGGACAGAGGCTTGTAAATTCCGGACAGTTGAATTTGACAAAATAATCATTGTCCGGATGTTTGTTTCCGAATGTTTCAAGCAGCTCGCGGTCATACTCCGTCTTGTACTCCGTTCCCTGACTTCCGAGCTTGGTTAAATTTTCTTTTTCTCTCATAGTTATCATCCTTTAATAACATTGTATCTGACATCATAGTCATATGTATCTATGCCCTCTTTGCGCTTTAAGAAACGCACGATGGCATATGTGAGCGGCGTGCAGATTATCTCATAACATACCTTGAAAAGATACTGGAAAAGTATCATCTGCAATACAACTTTGGTATCCATGGTTCCGAGAAATGATATCGTGACAAAAATCACCGAATCAAAACCTTCTCCCACAAGTGTCGAGAGGATTGTGCGCACCCACAATTTCCGGCCGCCCGTTCTGACCTTAAGTTTGGAGAGGATCATTGAATTGGAAAATTCTCCGAACAGATATCCCGCAAAAGAAGCAAGCGCTACTCTCGGTGTCGTACCAAGCACTGTTGCAAACGCCTCCTGGTTCTGCCAGTATTCCGGATGCGGAAGTGCTATTGTCAGCATGTATACCGCTACCGCGAAGAAGCTGCATCCGAATCCCAGCCAGATAATTATTCTGGCGCGTCTGAATCCGTAAACTTCTGTAAAAATATCCCCGAAAATATATGTCACAGGGAATAATACCACTGCGGCCGGAAGTGTAATATTTGATGACACTGCCCACATCTTACCTGCTACCAGATTGGAAAGCAGAAGGCATGTAACATAGATGATACCTATGCACATAAAAGTTTTTGTAACATTTTTGTTGTCCATAAATTCCTCCTTGAAAATAAAAAAAGCTTTGCAAAACACAAAGCTATCATTCAACATATTCATTTCTTCCGGGGATCTGGTTAGAATTATGTTAAAAAATAGTCCTGGTTTTACTTAACGACAGGATGGTACAATCGAACTGTCGGCATCAATAATGCGTCCTTAATTATAACATCAGCCGCACAAATGTCAATGATTTTCATTATTTCATCAACCCTCTCTACCTTATAAACCACTCTTATCCCCAATTCCCGGAATTTAATTTTCATAAGGTTTGTAAGATGCACGCCTCTTTTATTTCCTAATGGTTTGCCATAACCTCCCTCTTCGGCCGGCAACGGATTCCTGCTTACTTTCTGGATTCCTTTTAATACCTGTACCTGCACAGCACGGTCAAGTTTCTTTATGTCCTTAACTGCTTCTTCCAGAAACTCAATATTCCATATCATTCGATATCTACATCCTCCGCATCCGAAAGTTCATCTTTCCTGATTCCCAGATCTTTTATAAGATAATCAAATGAAACCGTTTTGGTTATCCCATTCTCTTCAATCCGTTTACTTGCTTCCAGTAAAAGATAGTAATCCTCCTCTATTTCCGTTAATCTTGTATACTCCTCAGGTGACAGAATCACTGCAGACGGTTGATTATTCTTTAATACAATCAATTCTTTTTCCGACTGAAGTCTGTCAAATATCTTAGCTGCCTGCCCTTTATTAAATTGTGAAATAGGTACAAGACTTTGTAACAAATCTGCTGCAATTGCCATGTCACACACCTCCTACACTTTATTCTACCTACAGTATACGCAAGCCGGCAGAAAAAGTCAATAAATATATTGGAATATTTGTTGTCATTTTTTCATATATTTATTCCAGTTACTTTTTGCTCCCGCCCACTCAATATATTCCAAAAATCCATTCTTGCACGGATAATGTTCTCCGTCATTTCTTAAGATTACATTGTCATTCATTTTCTGTATCAAAGCATCCTTCTCCTCATCGCTCAATGCCGCACAGACTGCATCTGTGGCAAGCATAACCTCGTCAAACTCCATCGCCTTGGATGCATAATATCCATCATCTTTAAGCGGAACATCGGTATGCATATAATGTTCGTACAATACCAGCGGGTAATCAGCCGTTTCCGACAGGTCCTTCGCTTCGGGAATTGTCTGTGTAATCGTATCAAGCATCGCATCGCCGGTATCATACAGCATAATGGTGTACGGCGACACCATATATTTAAACTGCGCATTCCTGTACAATGTAACAGTATCATCAGATACATCATATTTCATGCTCATAAATGTCTCAAACTGTTCACACCTTTGAATGACATTATCGGCAATTTCCTTCGCCTCTCCCGTGTATTCTGAGTTTTTAAGCAGTTCATACCATTTACTTTGTGTGCCATGGCAGGCAATACTGTTATAGAACTGACTCAGATAATATATTCCCCACTTCTCATTTTTTCTCTTGACCGACTTATATACTATCGTGTCCAGAATCTCCCTTCTCTCACTGTCCGATAATCCGTCATATGCCGCATCCTGTGAGAGAAGCATCTCATCAAAGTCCATTCTTCTTAACATGCGTTCCGCGGCGTCCGAAACTTCATCCGTATATCCAACCGTTACACCGGACTGCGTGTTACCGAATGTGTCCATATAATGCCTGTACACCGCTTCGCCATAATCACCCCTCGCAAGAAGCTCTGCTATTTCGCCGCATCCGCCGCTCCATCTTTCAAGCACCTCATCAGGCAGCTCATTCCATTCGATTCTCTGTCCGTCCTCCGCTGCATACTCTAGCCCCGCATTGTACAAGTCGCCCAATGACTTTGGGTTGCTCTCCGTGCTCTGCGAGGAGGCAACGCAGCCCGTTACCAGCAATGTTATCAGCAATAAAACAGCCAATACGTTAAATTTTCTCATAAGTCCCTCCTTGTATATCTGATTATATTAAATCATACCGCACCTCCCGCGTCAACAACTGGCTGAAAACTTAACATTTTCGTAACAATTTCCCGCCGTCATCCGACTTGACTAAAAACATTCCGCTATCTATAATACCCATTAACAGACATTTATTTACAAGAAGGTTTTCCTATATGTATCGTGACTTAACCAAAGGGAAAATATCATCAACACTTATTCTGTTTGCCCTGCCAATGATTGGCGGCAACCTTTTACAACAATTCTACAATATCGCCGACACGCTCATCGTCGGACGGGTAATCGGGCGCAACGCGCTCGCAGCGGTCGGCTCGGCATACACGCTCATGACATTTCTGGCATCGGTTTTTCTGGGTCTTTCGATGGGCTCCGGCGCACTTTTTTCCATATACTACGGCCAGAATAGAAAAGACCGGCTCCGCCTTGCCATACTTCACTCGTTCGTGCTAATCATGGCTGTGACACTGTTAGTCAACATTCTGGTATTTGTATTTTTAGACCCGATACTCACATTTATGCGTGTTCCGGACAAGGTAAGGCCGGATATGAAAATATATCTTGAAATAATTTTTGCGGGACTTATCGCCACATCCTTATACAACTACTGCTCATGTATGTTACGCGCACTCGGCAACTCGTTGGCACCTCTTGTATTCCTCGGAATATCGTCGGTGGTTAATATCGGACTTGATTTGCTTTTTATCGCCGTATTCAGGATGGGGGTCGGAGGCGCTGCGGCCGCAACGGTAATCGCACAGTACATATCGACTGTTGGTATATTATTATACACTATTATAAAATGCAGGGAGTTCCTTCCGGGACGGAATGACAGACATTATAATCCGGGAATCCTCAGAGAAATAACGAAAATGTCATCGCTCACCTGCGTCCAGCAGTCGGTCATGAATTTCGGCATACTCATGGTGCAGGGACTTGTAAACAGCTTCGGGCCGGTAACGATGGCAGCTTTTGCCGCCGCAGTCAAGATTGACACGTTTGCGTACCTGCCGGTACAGGATTTCGGCAATGCATTTTCGACCTTTGTGGCGCAGAATTACGGCGCCGGACAGCATGAAAGGATCAGACGCGGAACCAAAGAAGCCTTCGGCCTTTCGATGGTATTCTGTATCGTTATTTCCGCGGTTGTATTTATTTTTGCAAGACAGCTTATGGGAATATTTGTGAAAGCGGATGAGATTGACGTAATCGCATCCGGCGTAAGGTATCTGAGAATAGAAGGAGCCTTCTATATAGGTATCGGCTGGCTTTTCCTGTTGTACGGATATTTCAGGGCTATCAAAAAAGCCGGCATGTCAGTTGTACTCACAGTCATATCGCTCGGCATGCGCGTCCTTCTCGCCTATGTTTTGGCATATTTTATAGGCGAGACAGGCATCTGGATGTCGATTCCGATTGGCTGGGTACTTGCTGACATTACCGGCATTATATGCATCGGCGCCATCCGCCCTGACGGTAACGGAAATAAGATATCATAAATCCTATCGTCCAGCCCACTCCGCTGGCCCACATGATGACGTAGCCCTTCGTGATATCCGCCAGAATGTATACAAGTGCAACCCTGAAAACAAGATTGATAAGACTTTGCGCAAGGAACCATTTTTTGTCTCCGGCGCCCCTTAAGATTGCCGCCGTGACATTCATCATTCCCATCATAAAATACTGTAACGAGATAATGGACAGATATTCGGTTCCGACATGAATCGCAGCAGCTCCGTCATCCGCATCCATAAAAAGTCCTATAACGCTCTCGGAGCCGAAATGCAGCCATATTCCGAGTGCGACACCGATTACTGCCGCCATTATAAGTCCGGTCCTGTATCCCTTCTTAACACGTTCGAACTGACCCGCTCCAATATTCTGGGCGGTGAATGTGGACACCGCATTACCGACATTTACCATCGGAACGATTACAAGATTATCGATTTTGATTGCCGCCGTATATCCGGCTAAGAAATCCGAACCGAAACGGTTGACAACCGACTGTATGAGCAGAAGGCCGATTGATACGATGGACTGCTGTATGACCGTAGGAATCGCCATGCTTACCATTTTCTTCAAAAGTCCCGGACTGAATCTGTCATAACGTTCGCATTGCATTCCGCGAATCTTATGTATCAATACAATAAATGATATTATTGCCGAAACAGCCTGCGCTATAAGCGTCGCCCATGCCGCACCGGCTACACCCCATTCGAATTTCCACACGAACAGAATATCAAGCCCTATGTTAAGCACCGAAGAGAAAATAAGGAACACAAGCGGTTTTGCCGAATCACCGAGCGCATTGAACACTGCGTTGAATGCGTTGTACATGAAAAGGAAAGCGAAACCAAGAAAATATATTTTAAGATATTTATCTGCTTCTTCGTATACATCCGACGGTGTGTGCATCCACTTAAGAATATTGCCGGAAAGCATGAATCCTATCGTGCTCAGTATAAGACTGAACGCGAATATGGCAATGAGTGCCGTGGAAATAGAACTCTTGACATCTTTCATACGGCCGGCGCCGAACAACTGCGATATGATAACCGAGCATCCTATACCGGTTCCTATCGCAACCATTACAAAAAGAGTGGTGATTGAGTTGGAAGCACCTACGGCCGCGAGCGCATCCGGGCCTAAGAATTTACCGACGATCACCGAGTCGGCAATATTATAAAACTGCTGGAACAGATTGCCGAGAATCATCGGAATGGCAAAAATTATCAGTTCTTTGGCGGGATTCCCGCTTATCATGCTCCCCTTTACGGATTTGTTATTCATGAGGCTGCCTCCTTTTTGTCTTTTTCTTTAATATACCACCACTTGAATATGGCACTACCTATTATTATAATATAACCTATTACACTGAATATGTCAGGCATCTGACCTAAGAATATGAATCCCAACAATGCCGCAAAAATAACCTGCGTATAGTCGAATACCGAAATCTCCTTCGCCGGTGCTTTGGTATATGCCTTGGTGATAGAAAGCTGTCCGCCGGCTGCCGATGCCCCTGCAAGCAGCAGGAATATGAGCTGTATGGCACTCATCGGCTCATACTCTATTATCATAAAAGGCAATGTCACAATACATGAAAATACCGAGAAAAACATGACTATAACCGGGCCTCTCTCACCACTCTGGCCTAATTTTCTGACAAAAGTATACGCAACACCCGCGCCGAATCCGCCGCATACCCCGATGAGGGCATATACAAACTGCATATTCATGGACGGCTTAACAACAAAAACCGCTCCGGCAAATGCCGCCGCAACGCATATCCACTCGATTATGTTTGCTTTTTCTTTGAGTATAAAATAAGACATTATAATTGCAAAGAAAGGTGACAGCTTGTTAAGTATATTGGCGTCCGCTATGTTGAGCCTGTCGACCGCATAGAAATTACATATGAGTCCGACGGTTCCAAAGAAGCTTCTTAAGAAAAGTCCCGGAATACTCTGCTTATGAATCCTGAACTTCTCTTCGCTTTTAAGAAGCATGACCACCGATATAACCGCTGCCACCGCATTTCTGAAAAAAGCTTTCTGCATTGTCGGCAGGTCGCCGGCAAGCCTTACGAAAAACGACATTAAGGCGAAAAAGAATCCCGCCAGTATGATAAATAAAATTCCCTGATGTTTCTTTACTGACATAAAACTAATCTCCGTTCTGACTTCAATTAGCTATTATACCACAAAAGAATCAAAACTCAATCTACAATTCATCCACCGTTTCATTAAGCGGTTTTCTGTCCGAATGCTGTGGTATCGGCTCGTTAATATATAATTCTGTTTGTCAACATAAAAAAAGCACAGTCAATGAATTTATCATTCACTGACTGTGCCATATAAATCGCAGATATAAATTTATGCTTCCTGCTTCTTAGCGGTAAACAATTTTCTAAGGCATCCGACTGCCACGCATATTCCGAGTACCATAAGCAGAGCCGCGATAATCAGCTGGAGACCTTCCGAAAGGAATGTCGCGTTGTGCGCCGCAATTGCCCGAACGAGTGCGATTGTTTTCTGGACAAGTGCCGTAAATGTTACGGCGAGCATCGCAAACATCGGAACGTAAAGTGTCCATCCTGTTCTGCCGGTCGTCTTAAGGAATACGGAAAGCGTTATAAGTACAAGCGCCGCGAGGAGCTGGTTAGCCGAACCGAATAGCGGCCAGACCTTGCTGTATCCGCCCATTGCAAGCAGATAACCTATTACGAGGGTGATTACCGTTGCAAAATATTTATTCGTAAGGACTTTGACAAGAGGATTCTTTGAATCTCCGGCAAAAATCTCCTGAAATGACATTCTTCCGATTCGCGCCACGGAATCAAGTGATGTAAGGGCAAGTGCCGATACACACATCGTCATGAATACAGTGGCGATAGTATTGCTTACGCCGAGCTTCTCAAGGAATCCGGCAACACCCGATGAGAAAATCGCAAAAGGTGTTCCGTCAGGCTTCGTGCCGTTTACGGCAACCGAACCTACAACAACAAGTGCCACGATACCGAGCAGTGACTCAAAAAGCATCGCACCGAAGCCGATAAACGGCATATCCTTCTCGTTGCTTACGGTCTTTGAAGATGTTCCTGATGACACAAGGCTGTGGAAGCCCGAAACAGCACCGCACGCTATTGTTACAAACAGTGTCGGGAACAGATATGAATCATTAACCTTAAAACCGTTAAACGCATTAAGATTCATTGACGGATGAGCCACTAACACACCGATTACCGCGCCGCCTATCATGCCGAGCAGCATGAAAGTAGTCAGATAATCCCTTGGCTGCATCATCAGCCACATAGGCAATATTGATGCAAAGAAAAGGTATGCCATTACGATAAATACCCATGTCTGTTTTGTCGCATATATCGGCAGATTCATGCCAAGCGCAAACATACCTATAAGAAGTGCGATGGCAATTATCGCTTTCATCCATTCTTTTAACTTGTCTCCGGTAAATTTAATTATAACACCGAGGATAATCGCAACTCCGATAAACATCATTGATATTGAGCCCGCTGATGCATTGGCAAATAACTGTTCGTCGGCAACGCCGTCGCCGAGGCCTTTTGCATTAAAAGTTCCGGCAACCATATCGGTAAATGCCGCTATAACAAGAAGTGTGAACAGCCAGCAGAAAATCATAAAAAGTTTCCGGCCTATCTTGCCTATGTATTTCTCAACAATCATTCCTATTGATTTGCCTTCGTTCTTGACGGAAGCATAGAGCGAACCGAAATCCTGTACCGCTCCGAAGAAAATACCTCCGACTAACAGCCAGAGAAGCACCGGAACCCAGCCAAACACGCTCGCGAGTATCGGTCCCGTAACAGGTCCTGCTCCCGCTATCGACGAGAACTGGTGCGAAAAAACAGTAAATTTGGATGACGGGACATAATCCACTCCGTCCTCCTTGGTATAAGCCGGTGTCTTTGCCTTAGGATCTATACCCCATTTGCGCGCAAGCCATCTTCCGTAGAAAATATATGCGGCTGCAAGAACCACTATACCGATCAGAATAATAACCAAGCCATTCATTGTATCTCTTTCCTTTCCCATATCAGCTATTACACAAAAGGAACCTACATCTCCGCTGCCACTTCTTCACGTTACGAAAACATACGTTCCTGTTACCAGTGCTGATATTTAACTGCTGATATACTAGCACTTATATCATATTTTGTAAAGTATGTTTCAGCAAATCTATGCTTACAGGCTTTACGAGATAACCATTCATTCCGGATTCAACCGCCTTCTCCATATCCTCTTCTGAAGAGCTTGCAGAGAGTGGAATAATCGGTATCGTGTGCGCATCTTCCCTGTCCAGATTACGGATACGTTCCGATGCCTCAAAACCGTCCATCACCGGCATCATGAGGTCCATAATTATGCAGTCAAAATCACCTCTTTCTGACTTTCGGAATGTATCAAGCGCTTCCTTTCCGTCACATGTGGTTACCGCTTTGGCACCAAGTTCCTCAACCATAAACTGTGTTATCTCACGATTCATATTATTATCATCCACAATGAGGATCTTATATCCTGCAAAATTACCGTTTTCTGCATTCTCATCAGCTACGGTATCTTCCTCATATATATCCAACGGAAATTTAACCGTAAATTCACTGCCTTCGCCCGGATTGGTCTTAACTTCTATTGTGCCCTGCATATAGTCCATAATACGTTTGCATATGGCCATACCAAGACCCGTTCCCTTATAACTGGTGCGTGCATCTTCATAGCCCTGGGTAAAAGGTTCAAAAATATGTTCTACATATTCCCGGCTCATTCCTATGCCCGTATCGGCAACAGTTACGAAACACTCTGCCTTTTCTTCATCTGTCTTCTCATTATGCACAGAAATCGATATACTTCCGTTCTGTTTATTATATTTGATAGCATTTTCGATAATATTATACAATACCTGTCTTATATGTTTCAGACTTCCCGCAAGCTTATATGTATCGTTTCCGTAATCGGTAACAACCTGAATGTTCCTGTCATTAATCTGTTTGTCCGTCAATTCAAGTATGTTTCCGATGATATTCGCGATATCAACCGGTTCATGCGTAAGCTTCATCCTACTGCCTTCCATTTCGCTGTATTCGATAACGTCATTCATGAAATTAAGAAGGCGCTCCGCCGATTCCCGCACATTGTTGCACATTCTTTTCTGGAGTTCTGCATCTTCGGGATTCTTAGATGCGATATCAACCATACCGATAATTCCGTTGATCGGTGTTCTGATATCATGTGACATATGTGATATAAATTCGCTTTTTGATCTGTCCGCCCTTTTGGCCACAACAAGGGCATCCATAAGTTCTTTATCCTGTTTCTGCTTAATCGTCATAATCTCGGTTACATCCTGATGATATCCCTTGATGCGTATTCTGTTATGTACACTGTCATATGACTTGCATCCGCCACATCTGATATACATAGTTCCCTTATCCGGATGATTATAAGGATAGCTGACTTCGCTTCTGCCTTTCGCAAGAATCTCTTCCATGTTTGAATCAATCTGTGACACAAAATTCTTATCAACATGGTCATACCACCATGCATAACAGTCTTCCGGTAATATTTCGTCATCCACTCCAAGCAGTTCGCGCATCATTGAATCGGTATACATTTTGGGCTTGACACCCTCCTCGATTACGATCATCCACGTCCCTATGCCTGACCCTTTAAGAGTCTCCTCGTGGACACTCGCCGTATTCCGGCGCATTTCTTCTTCTGTGCGCACGACTGCATCCACGTTACGGATTGCCATTATAACATTCTTCTCGCCAGGATTATGGCTTACATCCGCATATTGGATATCAAAATAGCAAAAATCCTGTTTCAGGCCTTTTGCACGATATCTTATAACATAATCTCTTTTCTCCAGAAGATGCTTCATAATGGTTTCCTCAGATGTAGCATTACAGAAATAATCCATATCCTCCTGAATCACGTATTCTGAAGCGTACCAACGCACAAGTTCTTTATAATCATTAAGACTTCTTGTCTTTTCGGCGATTTCCTTGTTATGCAGGTTTCCGGTCTGATATATTTCATACTTACCTGTATTAAAATCAATCTTATATATAGATATATAATCCGCACACAATGCTTTTAATATATCATATTGATTTTCCAGTGCTTTATTCAGCTGTCCAACCTGTTCTGCTATATTTTCTATATTACTTGACATTTAACCATCCTTTTATCGTACATACTTATACCGGTGACTTGACCAATTCCTCGAACCGGTCTCTTACATTTCTGAATACTTCCATTAGTCTGGGAGAAAAAACTCCACATTCTCCATTAACGATCATTCGGAATGCCTCGTCAGTAGAATATGCGTCTTTATAACATCTCTCGTTGACAAGTGCATCATATACGTCAGCCACCGATACTAACTGGGCAGGCAACGGTATCTCATCTCCTTTAAGTCCATCCGGATATCCACATCCGTCATATTTCTCATGATGATGGCGTATGATATCATAGCTTATCTGTCTGGATTCAGGCTCCCATTCTATTTTCATGCTGTCAAGAATCTCACATCCCCTTATTGTGTGTGATTTCATATATTCAAACTCATCCTTGGTAAGTCTTCCCGGTTTCATAAGAATACTGTCAGGAATTGATATCTTGCCGAGGTCATGCAAAGAGCTGGCGGATACTATCATATCGATATGCTTCTGGTCCAGACCGCATTCCGGATATAATTCGGCATATTTTTCAGCAAGTATTCTTGTGTAATTCTTAACACGCTGAATATGTTCCCCGCTTTCGAGGCTTCTGTACTCAACAATCGTACCGAGCATATCTATAATATCTTCGTTACGTTTTTCAAGTTTCTGCGCCTGATATTTGAGTGTCCTGTATGCTTTATTCAGAACCTCTGTCTGCTCGGCTACCTTATCTTCAAGTCTGTTCTTATATACAAAATGACTGACCACATTCTGTACTCTTTTCTTTACAAGAATTGAATTGAACGGTCTGGCAATGAAATCGGATACCCCGGCATCAAAACATGCTTTTTCATTCTGGACTGTATTCTCACCGCTTATTACAAGCACGGGAATCGTGGATATAAGATTCTCCTTGTTCATCCACTCCAGGAAACGGAATCCGTCCATGACAGGCATGACCAGATCAAGAAGAATGGCTGAAATTTCGTCTTTCTCGCGGTTGATCAGGTCTGTGGCGCTAAGTCCGTTCTCTGCCTCAAGCACTTCATATTCATCGCTTAGTATGTCGCTTAAAAGTTCCCTGTTTATTTCCGAATCATCTACAATCAATATTTTATTCATGGATTTCAACCTCAATTTCTATACACGGATATACTGTCTCCGTTTTTTCTTATATTAATGTTACGAGCCGTACCGGCATCCCATCTGACTCCTTTTATGTAAACGCTGGTTCCACTGTATATGGTTCCGTTTACGACTACTTTCCCATGCTCATACATTTCTTCTGTACTGATTATCTGTTCCCTGACCTTCTTAAGTTCTGACATTTCCTTATTCTTGGTATATATGGCGTCTTCAACCTTAAGATACACCGGATTGACATTTCTTTCTTCCGGCTTCATCTTCTCCACAAATTCATCATATATGTTATTAAGCATGTGAAGTTCCCGGTTCACTACTTTCATCCGGTCTTCGACATTTTTCAATCTCGTGGCAAAATTATTCGGTTTGCCTATACTTAATAAGGTAGCCGTACCATCCGCATCGCCTATATTATATGATTCTATTTTCCTGCCGGCATATGCATTTCCACCGGTTATCATACCGTATCTTCCCGATATGATGATATTCCTGCCCGCAACAATATTGCTGTTAAGGCAGTAATTGGCTTTTACACTTCCGGCGGCCTCAATCGTTGCATTCTCGAAAAATTTGCCCATCACATTACCGCCTGCCTTTAAAAGCCCGCGGCCTCCCGCATTGGTGCCTTCCTTCAGGATTATATCGCCGCCCGCCTCAAGCTGTGCGGACTCTATGAATCCGTCAGCCATTATGTCACCTGCTGCCTTGACAACAGTGCCTTCGCCGATGCTGCTTCGTATATATACCGAGCCGTTAAAATTAATATTTCCGGCAGTCCTTGTATCTTTCTCCAGTACAAGCACGCTTGTGACTTCAAGCATCCCATCCTTATACACAACTCTGCCATCAATATCTGCTACATATGTCACTCCGTCAGGTGCTATGGAAAATCCATGTCCCTTGACCGGCGGTATTTCCTTTCCCGCCTTGCCGTCATATTTCTCTCCTGTCACACGGCAGCCAGGCATACCCGGTTCTGCCTTATGATATATGGCTATTTTCTGACCCTTTCTGACTATCTCGAACCACTTCACATTCTTATAATTCACAGAACCGTCTTCATTAAGCTTTGGATGTTTCCCGGCTTCACTGTCAAAAAGAAATTCATACCATCCGTCTTTACCGGTTTCCTGCTGTCTGCCTCTCGCTATGGTTATCATAGTGTCCTGCGCTCCGTTACCGGCTATATCATCAATAGCAGCTTCATCTATTCCATATGTTATACCGCAGTCTTCAAGTGCCGACATTATCTCTTTCTTCGGTATCTTCATACCTGCAGCGGATACCTGAATAAATGCTTCCATCTGCTTTCCGTCCATCAGAAGCGTAAAATCATCATACTGTTTTCCCGTTTCTTCGTTCTTATCATTGGCTTTATTGGCTTCCTGCATGAGTTTCAGCCGGTGCTTATTCATTTCCTTTGCTGTGTACATTAAACTCTTGTATTCTTCAACCGGCAGATGTTCTTCAAGTCCGAGCCTTATCTCACGCATCTGCTGCCATGAATACATCCAGTTATTGTATACCGATATATCAATTCTATGTTCAAGTCCCTTCCTCAGTTCCCTCATCTGCTGCCAGTTCATCTGTTCGCCGGCATATGTCTTCACATCCAGATTCTTGCCGATTCCCAGCGCGATTTCCCTTATGGACGCCCCGCGCTGCGCAGGATTTATGTATGGGTCTATATCAAGAGCTTCCTCAAGTGCTGTTCTTATCTGTTTAAGCTGTTCTTCATCATAACCTGCTTTGATATATTTTCCGATATTTATGCCCTCACAGGCTGCCATCCTAAATTCCCTTAATTTGCCTGCCGGAAGATTCCCTGCGGCGGACAAATCTATTCCCTGCTCAAGACCTTCCCTTATCTGGCGCATGGTATCAAACGATACTGAAGGGTCTGCATATTTATTAATGTCTATTTTATGTTCAAGCCCCAGTCTGATTTCCTCCATCTGAAACCAGTCGTATTTGTCGGACGCATAAATCCCGACCGGCAATCCTGCCATAAGTCCGAGTCTTATCTGGCGCATCTGTATGGCATAAAATTCAGGTTTAGCATATACGGATACATCCAGTCCCGCCTGAAGTCCCTCTTTAATCTCCTGCTGCTGGTCAATGCCAAAATGCGACATCTCTATATCTTTTCCCAATTGTCAATCCTCCGCTGCAAGTTTATTGATACAGTCCGTCAGCTTTATGTATTCTGCCCGTACTTTTTCAAACAGTTGTGCGCTTCCTTCTGTTTCTCTCCCTCTTAACTTCTCTGTTATCTCACATGCAGCCTCATATAGCGGTGTAAAGCCGAGATTGAGGCATATACCCTTCATATTATGTGCTGCGCGGAATGCCTTCTCTCCATCGCCTTCATCTATCCCGTCTTCCAAATCCTTAAAACTTCTGTCACTGAGAAATTTAATTGCAAATTTCTTAATTATGGCTTCATTTCCAATTCTGTCCTTAACGTCATTATAATCGAGTCCTGCCTGCTCATAACATTCCTGAACTGTCATTGATATGTCTCCTTCCGAATGTCGCTCCTCATATACTGATTGTCCGACGGACGATACAATTTGTCAACTCATTACTTTTAGCTAATTCTCGATTATGTTAGTCCAAACTAACCGTGACTGTCAACTGTATTTTTTCTCAAAAAAATCCCCGCCCGGACATAAAATAATTTACGGGGGCGGGGGGATGTTAAACAAATCTATCTCTTTGCGCTCTTGGTTGAATTAAAGCCGCTCATGGTGCTTCCGTTGTATGCGCGTACTGTGTATATATAAGTCACGCCTCTGGATGCCTTGGTGTCTGTGTAACTTGTGGTCGAGCCGCTCTTTATATTGGCGATTCTACTCCAGCTTCCCTTAGCGGTCTTACGGTATACCACATAACCTGTGGCTCCGGTTACTTTAGACCATTTGACATTGATACCGTTTGATGTCTTTGAGGCTGAGGTTACCGCCGGATTGGATAGGCGTTTAACAGTCTTCTTCATTAAGCTATTCTGTTTATTAAGCATACAAATTACCGGCATATCAATCTTTGCACATTTATCCGAATGTTCTTCACTTCCTAATCCATCTGCAACTGCTGCAAAAATAACCCCGCCAGGTGTTTCTCTTATGCAGTACGCATCCTGACACGGAATCCCTTTCTTTATATGATAGGGTCCAGGCAAATTTACCTTATATTTTGAAAATCGAACCATGTTAACACCTCCATAAGCGGAAGGGGCTAAGCCCCTTCCTAAATAAATTAAGAAAGCCAATCATCGATATTTATAACCTTGACACCGCATCCTTTCTGATTAAGCGGATTCTCTTCATCCTTGATTACAGGTTTAGCACCAAGTGCGGAAGTAGATACTGCCTTAATACTCACTTCCATTACCTTAAAGAAATCTGTAAAGTCATAACCATTCTCGTCAGCAAGCTCAAACACTCTTTTTCCATCAGTAATCTTTCCGGCTGTAGTCTTGTCATAACCATCTACGCCCAAGAACCAAGGCAACATCTTTTTTGAATTTGTTCTATCTAGGATTTCCTCTGCAATCTGATCAATATTATCGCCCATACCATCTGTCAAAATAATAAGATAAGGCATCCTTACCTCAATTCCGTTATCTTCATAAAGATGACCACGTTCTCTTAATTTATCAACTGCTTTTCTCAATGCCACGGACATGTTAGTTCCACCTCCCGCTGAAAGCTCAACATTCTTCATCTCTGTGATAGGACACCAGTCCTGTAAAATCGTGACTGACTCATTAAAACTCATTACGCAAATATCTACTCTGTCAGCTGCCTTAGGATTCTTGCAAATATCAGCAGCAAATCTATTTACAGACTTTTCAACATTACTGATAGCCTATCCTGCCATAGATCCAGAGTTGTCAATCAGTACCGCAATAGGCATGTGAGGTTCACATACATTGCTAGGTGGTAAAGGTCCATCGTTAAAATTAAAATTCATTCCCATGTTTTTTCCTCCTATGTTTTAAGCCTCTTGGGCTATATGTATATTTACGAACAGATTCCAAATATCTACATATAATTTTACTTGAAACCTGCTGTTTCCAACCAATCTTCCAAAATCCGACTTAGCAGTTCTCTAAAACTACCTATAGCATTCAATCAAAAATTCTAAATATATCTCAATAAATACTTTTGAGATTACTACACATATTTCTTAAAGATTTTCTTCTATCAAAATGAACCAGTATTAGCGATGCTTTTTTTGGGGGCAATTAACTCAAGATGTTTTCTCATTCGTATACCTCCTGCCTATGATATTTATGGTTTCCCATGACAGTGCCCTGTTTCATACAATCTAACACAAGGCACTGTTTCGACTTGTTACCAACTAAGTCATCGTCAGATGGGTATTTACAACAATATAAACTCAACATATTATTAGTCATTATGCGAACGGATTGATGTAATATATCCATTTTCAACTAAAAAATCTGTTTGCTGGTGTCCCTTGTCATTATCTGCTGGCTCAACATTTTGGATAAAAGTTGCACCACTTGATGTGGTCTGGTATTTGTAAACACCTCCCGCATCTGAACGTCTAAACGCATCATACTTTCCATTATCCACATCTCTCTGATAATCTGCGTCTGTTCTACTTCTCGGATCAAAATATCCCATAGTTATGTACCTCCTTTTTACTTGTTATTATTTTTTACGAAAGCAAAAACAAAATCTCCAAAAATTTATGATTTATCTGCTTTACACCTTTACAATTATCCAATAAGATATCTCATCAATACTCTATTCACCATTAGCATTATCCTCCTCTTGTTCCTCCTTCTCCAATTCAGCAATTTTTTCATCTATCCTCTTAACCAACTCATCAATATTAATTCCATTACCTTTTTCTGTCGTTCCTGGATGTAAAGCTTCACTAAAAGGCAACGCATCTTTTCTAATCGAATCAAAACCTCTCATTTGTTGCTCTAATTTTTCCTTTTTCTTCTCTCTAACATATTTCTGAATGTCAAAGTATCCAACACTTCTCTTAGTTCTCTTTTTTACTTTCTTTTTCTTGTAAACCTTACTATCACATGGATACATCTCTGTAAAATCCGGAATCCAAGTAACAAATTTCATTCTTCCAGAAATAATAACCAATGCTTGACCCGTTTCCATTGCAGCTAACTGACTCTGAGTAATAAGCGGTTCTCTAGAAATATGACCTTCACAGTTAATTTCTCTTTCACCACAAATTCTGGAAAGCTCGGTCAATGTATCCCAATGATTTACTCTAAATGCAATTCTCACATCACAGTTGCTCATAATTGTAGTAGCATTACTTGCTCCATAAATATCCACCAGCTGTGATATCGACTGAAGCACAAACTCAACTCGAATATTTCTTGAACGTCCTGCTGTCATCAGATGGGGAAGATTAGTAATAGCTCTACCAATATTACCAAGTTCTTCTAACAATACATTCACCCTAATCGGAAGCTTACCAGCATAATCCTGTTCAGCAATTCTCACATAATGATTCATTAATTGACTTACCAAAACGCCTGTCAACTCATCGTAAACAGGGGTTTCATCTGGTACAATAATATATACCAAGGTTGGTTTTGCACCATCCAAATGATTTATATGAAGGTCATCATGGCTAAGAAAATTTCTTACACTTTCACTCTTTGTTGCAATAGAAAGACCATCCAAAAACACAGAACGTATACCTGCTCTAGTATCATTCGCTGTTGTAACATAGCTCTGGAGTTGCATCGCCACATTTTCATGTCCTTCCAAAAGCTCTACTAATGTTTTTAAATATGTAGAACCACCAAATCTTTCCTCACCTTTTGCAATCAGGTAATAAACGCTTGCCAGATTAATCTCTTCTGGATTAGCAAGCAAAAACAACGCATAAACCAACGCAATAAACACATTTCTTGCTTCTTTAATCCAAAACGGATCCGTATTGGGAACATCTGGATACATTGTATGTGCCAGCTCCTCAACCATCTGCTCGGCAATATGACGATTCTTTTTTGTCCCTGAAATCCACAAATCATATGGTGCCACCAATGGGTTCCACCCTTCTGCATCCTCTTCATATAGGTTTCTAAAATCAATAACATGAACATCATAACAGTCAGGGATTTCATCCTTGGTATGCGTATAAATTTCACCTTTCGCATCTGCAATTACTGCGCTCTGTCTATTACGAATGAAACTCTTTGTCATAGGGATAGTACCTCTGCGACTTTTACCAGAACCGCTTACACCAAGAATCATCACGTGACCTTCTCCGTCAAAAGACCAGCATTCACCATTTTCAAACTGTAATACAGGACCAGCAGCTCCAACTTTTAATACCTTCATTCTTTCACAGTTAGTTGACCATCTTTCACTTCTCATGTTGCTACCTCCTAATACTTAATCTTTTCACTGATGAAAAAGAACTTATTTACCTTATCAATATCGATTCTAGGTACAAATCCACTATAATCTGCACAAAACGCAAGCTCTTCTGCCACTGCCACCGCTTCCTTTGCATTGGATACATGTTTATCACCCACCACATGGCAAAGAAGGTTTTTCAACTCCTCTTCTGATTCAATATCAATACCACGCTCTTTAATGCTCTGCACGGCAATCTCTGAGTATTCTTTTAATGAATATGGTTCCACATGGATTGCAATATATTTTCCTAATGCTTTACAGATTCTATCCTTTACAATCTCCATCCTTTTACCAAATTCTTCGCTATAGTAAATAATTACAGTAGCACTTTGCGCAACTTCAGCAATGTGTTCCACAAAATAGTCAACCTGAAACTCATTCACATACTCAGAAAGAGCAGATACATCAATTGCAACAACACCCTCATATTCATTTGTATACACTGCATTGCCTGCAATATCCTCAAACACCTGCTTAACATTCTTTAATGTTCCATCAAGGCGATACTCCAGAATCATATCTAAGCCACAAAATTTTCTGAGCTTGTATTCATACAAAACTGACGTAATATAATCGGCAACATAACTCTGACCATTGTCCTTAGAAATATTCACAACAATATTAGGAACCTTAGCGCCGCCTTTTCTATATGCTTCTGCCTGAGCTGTGATTCTATCCATTTCCTTCTTTACACCTTCCAAACCAACTACCTTCATGATTATTCCTCCTATACGATTTCCGGAAAGCCAACGCAATCTACCAATCCATATTCTTTTGCCTGATTAGCTGTCATCCAATGATCTCGCTCCATATCATTAGTTATGTTCTTTAAGGTCTTCTTACATTTTTCTGCCATAATGGATGCCAACTTTGTTTTTACCTTTTTTATGTGATCTGCAACTAAAGATATATCTGTTGCTTGTCCCTGTACACCACCAAGAGGCTGATGAATCATGATCTCGGTGCTTGGTGTCGCATATCTTTTGCCAGGCGCTCCCGATGCCAGCAAGAAAGATCCCATACTTGCAGCCATTCCTGTCGCTACAGTAACTACATCACAAGGAATTTCATTCATCACATCATAGATAGCCAAACCATCACTTACTGCACCTCCAGGGCTATTGATAAAAAGATAAATATCCTTGTCTGACTTTGCTGCAAGATATCTAAGCTGAGTTATGATGGAAAGAGCGCCTTCCCCATCAATCTCTCCATTCAAATAGATTGTTCTGTTCTTAATCATGTCATAGCTAATAAGATCCGTATTGTGTTCATTTCCATCTGTTGATGTAATAACATGTGGTAAAAAAGCCATCTTCAATTCCTCCTATCTTGTTTTTACGAACGCTCTCTGCTCTAAGATCAAAGCATCAATCATTTCCATAGAATCTGTTACAATAATTCCGTTAGTGTTATTCACAACAGTAATATCCTTTTTGTCCATTTCTGGAAGAATTATTTTTTTCTTTGCCACCACTATAGACGAGCCCAGCTGTTCTCTTATCTCATATTTATTTTCATCAAATACTATCGTGTTCTGAATCATCATAGGTGTGTACCTCTCTTTCATTAGGTTGTATTTATCCTTACGGAGAATGTAATAAAAAATCCAAAAAAAATAAAGATACGAGAAAAGAATGTTTCTTTCTCATATCTCTATCTTGTTCTTTGCGTTACACTGTTGGTAATTATATATATCAATTGTGCCAAATATCAATCATTGCTCAACTCATGCATAATCCATGCTTATACAATGCTATCTACAGAATACATCTCACAAATCTTGCCAATAATATAATCATTATTAGGGAAATTCGTTTTCGCAGCCTTTACACCACCTGCAAAATACTCGGGATTATTCCTATAATAGTGCATAGTTTCCCAAAACGTCCCTAAATATATCCCATCTATATCTTCAGCTAGATTATTAAGTGCATATTTCTGTATCCCTGGTATATCTGTTTCATCAATGAAAATACATGAAAATATAACTAATTCCTGTGTTTTGTCATTAACAAAACCTCCTATACACCTAATATCTTCATCCTTAATTTCTAATCCGATTTCTTCATCAAATTCTTTCATCAAATTACTTTCAAATGACCTACACCGAAAGCATTTATTTTTATCATCCCATATTGTTTGCAAATGTCCTCCTGCACCCAATAATTCCACAACCGGTCTATCTATCGAACCATCCCATCCGCTGATTCTTCTGTTAAATATACATACTAATTCCTCATCCTTAACATCACTCAGTAGCTTACTACAAGGCAACCAAAAACAGTCTAATTCATGTTTCCCATAATAATTATTTAACCGTTGTTTTTCTTCCATAATAAACTCTTTCGTTTTTTCGCTTATACGCGTTACTAAGAATCCCTGTGTTGTAATGTGCCATGGTTTTTCTGGCAATGAATGAACATATACCGAGGGAGCCAAAACATTCGTTTCTCGATATTGCATACTCTTTGCATCTTTAACTTCTATTACTCTAAGTAAATCCTTTGCCTTTATATCTTTGCTTTTATCAAATCCTATGGTTCTAATATTACAATTTTCATCTACAACAACATCCACATTATCAGGTAGTAGCAACACATCTTTAGAATATTGCATCCCTTCTTCTACTGATTTTACCCTCTTTAAGCCTTTGAGATACTGTGTAGCCTCTTCTATCATTCTTTTATCCATTGTAATCCTCCTTCTGCTATCTTTCCACTTTCTTTTACCGCACATTCTAATGTTTTTTGGTAATCCTTCGTATTAATCATGCCTTCTATAATAACAGCATTAAAAACATCACCACATCCAGTCGTGTTCTTGATGACATCGCTTACTACTGCATCAATGTGTATTTCGTCTATTTTCTCTTGTTTATCATTAATATATAAACTGGCACCTCTTTCACCTTTTTTAACATATATTCTCTCGATAGTTGGGAATTCCGAAAAAACATCTGTAATGCCACCTTGACCAAGCATTTTCAACATTATCTTAAACTCATTTTCATTGCCTGAAACAACCGTAGTACTTGATAATATTTCCTTTATATCAACATCACTTAGTCTATTTAGCGTCGGACACAAATCAACCATAATTGTTTTTCCAGAACCAATGACCTTGTTGAATATTGTTGCAATCTTGCTATAGTTTCGTTCATTTATTTCGTAAAACGAAGTGTACAATACTTCTGCATCAATTACATCTTTCTTAAGCAAATCAATTAACAAACTATCGTCTATTATAGGATCATAGCTTATCATTTGTTTTTCTCCATTTTCTCTTAACCCAATAAATGAAACTGGATATTGAAGTAATGCCTCTTGTGTCGTTGATATCTGATAATTTACACAACTCATTCTTTTCTTTAACATCCCGACCAAATCTGTATAATCAAAGTGCACAAAACAACCTGCAATTTTGAATCTTTAAGGGCAAGATAATAACATGTGTTATTCACACTCCCACCTACAGTTTTATCTAGTTTATTCAACTTCACTTCCATCTCTTTCATAGGAACAGAAAAATCATATTCTATCACAACGTCTTCTCTAAGTGTCCCAAATGCAACTATTTTTTTTCAATGCTTCACCCCCTATTTATTTTTAACTATCCTCTCAACAGAATCTCTAATTCGTGCCAGCCCCATAATCAAATGCATGGTAGGAAAAATCATTTTTCCTCTATTTCCTTTTTCTAATACCATATTAGGAGCCGACCAATACATCCTTCCCTCATTGATCTCACTATTATCTATAACTACCTGCTCTATCCTTTTTAGTATTTCGTGCATTGCATTTATTTTAAAATATCCTCTATCAAAAGCTATAGCTAAAGCTGTTAAACTATAATTAATTGTCATGTGATTCCAACCAACTGTATGTACTGATATTTTTCCGTCAACTTCAACACCATTTATTCCCTCCTGCTCTGTCAAATAAAAAGGATTGTCAAAATTTTCTGCAATATATTCTATGGCTTTTTCCGGATCATATCGCTTTCCTATACTACGTTTACTGCTATCAGACAATAAATTATATATAATATACATCATAGACGTGGCATACAAAGATGGAATTCTTGGATTTACATCATTAATTGTTTTCCCATATGCATAGGTATTCTCATACTTAAATAACGATCTAAGATATTTTTGAAAATCATCATCGTATATTGATTTATATCCGTCAAGTCCTATAATCGCCCAATATGTACATCCAATATTTGCGTATTTCTCCATTTTTTTTACATAGATTCCCCAACCGTTAATCGTTCTTGCATCCCAGAGTTTGTCTACTATAATATCGTTCTTTTCAACACTATTACTATAATGCTTTTTTTGCAAATAAAGATACATTGCCGTTGGAACAACAGTTTCTTCGTCTAACGATTTGGATTTTAAACCTTTATCTATTATCTCTTGTTTCAAGTATTCTACAGCGTCATCTATCGTGTCCAAATATTTACTGCTATGTCTTGATGCCATTAGTGCCATTACACCTTCACAAGTATTCGTATTCTGCGGTGTCTCATCAAAGGTACAAGCCCCCCACTTACACGAACAATACATTATTGCCTTTAACAAGTCCGATTCAAATTGTTCCTCCTTTTGAAGAAAGCTTACCAATGAATACTCGGAGAAGTCATTACTTTGCACACCTTTGGGAATATCTGTACTTTCTATTTTGTTTCCAGTATATTTATATCCCGATTTAGTACTTGTTACAATCTCTTTAAGTACCGGATGGTAACTTCGAAGACTATAAACATATCCTCTGATAGAACTCGCAGACAAACATCCTTCTTCCAAGTAATTATTTATGTCATCTGCTTTTTTATAGCAATTTGGATAACTGCACAAATATTCCAATACATCAAGTGGTCTCTTATTCAGCTCTACAATTTTACATCCATTTGAATATAAACAATGGTCATCAAAATTCACAAAAAAATCATCATTTAATCTTGCTATTCTAGCCATCCTAACTCCTCCTAATAATCTTTTGTCGAAGTATTCCGAGCAACCACTCTGTTGCATCTACAAAAGCAAGACAAAAAAACATCTCACTCACGTCCATTATAAATCTAGGACATCTCTGCTTTTTCTATGTCAGTTCCTTTCATTTATCATGTACTTCTGAAAAGTCTCCAATATTTGCTTTTTTTCTTCTTGCATTCTCATTAAGATCCTATCTGGGCCATAAAATAATCCATCTAAGAACTCTTTTGTTCCTTCTGGCGATTTTAGTATTTCAATAAACGAATCCACAAATTTATCTGTATCACCTATATATTCGCTTTTATCTATTTCATATCCTCTTTTTTTTGCATATCTAATAAAATAGTCCAAAAAATGAGGATTTGATACTACACTCTCATTTATCATGTTCTGTCCAAGAACTTCTCCACAATCTCTAATACATAAGCATATTTCCATACACTCAATATAACTATCAACCCGGTCATCTATCATTTTTGAAAATATGTTTGATAAACTATTTAAATCATTAAGTTCTGCTTTAATCTTATATACTAACTGTAATATTCTTGTTAGTCTCTTGTCATCCTCAAAAAAATCAATATTAGATTCCGTTGTTAAATTTGTTTCATCAACAAAATTGCTAACTGATGATATCAGTTCTGTTTTAACTTCACACATCTTTGTATTCTGTTGTGTTTCATCAGAAATACATACTCGATTTTTGCAAGCACTATCCCTAATTACTTTGCTTACAACTGGCTCTATCTGATTCTCATTTTGCAAAACATTAGCTATTAAACGCTCGTAAGGAGGACTCCCTTCTATATCTGCATTAATAATTTTGTACCCCGTGTATTTATATCCCGATTTATTACTCGTAACAACTTCCTTAAGTACTGGATGATAATTACGCAAACTGTAAACGTACCCCCTGATAGCACTTTCTGATAAACATCCTTCTTCCAAGTAATTGTTTATGTCAGTTACTTTTTTATAGCAGTTTGGATAATTGCACAAGTATTCCAATACATCAAGTGGTCTCTTATTCAGCTCTACAATTTTGCGTCCATTCGAATATAAGCAATGGTCATCAAAATTCACAAAAAAATCATCATTTAATCTTGCTATTCTAGCCATCTTAACTCCTCCTAATAATCTTTTGTCGAAATTCTACAAGCAGTCTCTCTTTTGCATTTACCAAAACAACACATAAACAACATTACACAAACGTCCATACAACACACCTCCCTTAGACTAATCTCATAACCAATCATCTATGACGGAGGTAATCATTATGAAAAGATTAAAAAACACTTTAGAAAAAATGGCAGCTCTTAACATCAAGAACAACAATATTCTTTTAACACACAGCGAACTTCATGAAGAATTATTCCTTAATCTTGACGCATTTATCACTGGTACTGTTTTTCGTAGCAAGAAAAACATTAACCAGCTTTCAGAACTCGCGCGTGAATACGGAATCGATGTAGACGATATCCGTTTTGATTGTCTTGAGCGCTGCATATCAAAACTTCAACTCGTTCTTGCAAATGATATTGAAGCCCAGATTCCATATATGTACACAGTATGTAATCGCATCATTGTTGACTACTTCAGAAATGCTGTTAAATGTGCTTCAACTACTATTTCCTTATACGAAGAACTCAACAATCACAATGGTAAGGACGATTCCCAAAAAACAAAATCTCTCGAAGACTTGACTATGGATACAAAGGCAAACACCGAATCAAACTATGTTGCTAAAACTCAGGTTCTTGAAATTCTAAACAAGTATTCCAGTAATGCCGATTCATTATTATGTGCAATAGCAACTAAGATTGCTGGTGATAAGCCTGCTGAATTAGCAAAAGTTATCATCTCTGAAGGATCTGTTGAAAAGGCTCTTGCTCTTTATCTTCAAGGTGTTCAGGAAGAATTTGATATTGGTTATGAAGAACTTCCAACACTTCCTCATGTAAAGAACACCGGATTAAGCAAGCTTATTTTAAATAACACTTCTGTTTCTTCAAAAACTGTGTCCGCAAAAATTAGTAGTATTTTACATCGCAGTAAATAAATTCTATCATTCAGGTCCTACTCGCTTTACTAAGTAGGACCATTCTATTTAACCCATTAATCCTCCAACAATGTTCTCAAAAATTCTCCCTTAAGACCACGCATATGCATCTTCATCATTTCGCGTTCAAAATGCGTCAGCACTCTGGACATCATAATCACACGTTCCTCGTAGCTATCTCTTACTTCAATAAGAGATAACACAACTGATGCTCTTTCCGTTTTCTGGTCAAAGTCATAATTCAACGCACTATCAAGCTCATCAAGCTTATTATCTCCAATAGTTTTAATAATTTCTAAATATCTCTCTTGGTCCATGGTAAGGGCCTTCGAAACATCCACTCTATGATAAGGAAATCTTTTATCAATCACACAATCAAAAATTGCGATTGCTCCTGCAGCTCCATCCTGGAGCATATTATCAGATACGATAAACTCCGCTAACTTTTCATAGAATTCATACTTTTCCAGATTTTCTTCAATGAGTTCTTCAATTTTCTGGTCTATATAACTGCCATAACGTTCCATAAGACTATGCTCTTCTGCCTTTGTAATAACGGTAGGAAGCTTCATAGAGCCATCCGTTGGTGTATCTCTAAAACCAGTAACGAACTCTTCTAAGATTACTGCTCTCTCTTTAGGTACACTTCCCTTAATAATCTGATAAGCAACTGCGCAAAGATTAGCATCTGCCTTTGCATGGGAAACTATAAACTGTAACTTTTCTCTGTTTGTTTTCTCTGCCATAACGGGCACCTCCTTTGTGATTATAACTATATTTACGAAGTGCCCTTTATTTTATCCATTATTTTTTAGCTTCTATCGAGTAATCCATAATATCATCTATTTTACATTTAAGTACATCACATATCTTTATTAGTATTTGAACTCGTACATCTTCATTTTTACCTAACTTTGCCATCGCATTTGTGCTGATTTTTGCTACATGTACAAGTTCCGTTCTACTAATACTTTTTTCTTGTAAAATAGTCCATAACTTTTCATAGCTAATATTCATTTGCTATCTCTTCATCAAAACTCACTCAACTAATATAAAATAGTTTATCACAAATCCTTGCATATTGCAATATTCAAGCAACTTGAGGGTAGCGTAAATTTACTGTAGGAATTAAAAAGGTAGAAGTCACCTATAAGATTTTCAGACTTGTTAACTGACCTTATTTTGATTCATTTTATCTGTTTTTACAAACCCCAGATATGATTTTTTAATGCTGCAATCTTTTTAATCTGTGGATATGGTATAGAATAAACCGGTATATCAGCCATGTTTCCGAGTTTCTGCTTGTTTCTGTTCTCCAGCAAAATCATTTCTCCGGCAGAATAAATAACTTCTTCCGTACCTGCCGCCATTGGCAGTTCCTGTTCTGCTCCAGCCAAGCGGTCTAGAACTCATTCTGTCCGAAAATACATGGCTTACATGGCCTTCTGCACTGCATTGGATGTTCTTATCTTTTCCTTTCATGCTTACATGTATTCCGCTCCAGTTGCTTAAAATGTATCCCTTTGATGTCTCTACAGCTTTTCTTTTCGTTTCGCTTTCTGTGGCATATATAATTCTGTCAAATTCTTCTTCACATGCTTTTTTCCCTGTTTTATGAATCGCTCTATATATTCATAAACCTCTTTCCAGAATCTTTCAATTTCTCCAGTACCATCATATACTCCAAAATATTTTACATTGACAAACTTTGGGCGACCATTCTCCTCAGTATCAATTCCTTCATAAACATATGCTAATCTGGGCATGATTGTATTGATTCTTGGTTTCTTGATATCACCCTTCTTTTCTAGATACTGCAACGATACATAATCCTCATCTGCATCAATATACAATGTATCAACGGTTTTTCTTTCTCCTTCGTGTAATGTTTTCGGAAATCCTAATTCATGCAGCTTATTCATGACTGTTTCTTTTGTCATAACACTTCCTGATATGCTTGCATTCGCCCCTCCTTTACGATAATTACTATCTACTGCCTCTTCAAGCATACGGGCAATGGCGTCTTCTGACATTCTTGTATGTGGCTCTATTTCCAGCAGTTTATCAAGAAGATAACAACTGTTACCGGTCTTTGTATTTTTAAACAGGGTTCTGCTATATGTAACATTTCCCAGACTTGTTGTAATGGTTGTTTCATCCCTGCGGACAATGTACCATCCCTTTCGTAAATCTTTTCTTTTTCTCAGAATCTCATCATAAGAATCCCATTTCTCAGCAATCATGGAACATCCTAAATTTGTCACCTCTTTGGTATCTCCATAAACCATCTCTGCCATCTTCGTTAAGTCTTTCCCGTATTTCTCAAAAATTTTACCCTAGCTGTACAAAATCTTTTCAACTTCCAAAGTTCCATGTACTTTTTCACTTAAGCAACATACCCCTATCTATATTTCCTCCGATATATGTGCTATAATCTTTCTAGGCTCATCTCGGAGGTAACATTATATGACTGCTCAAATTCAAGATTGTTGCAAATTTAATGATGAAGACTACACCATCATTGCAATGTCTGATACTGTTGAATTTAACCCAAAGAACTATGGTTTATATCCAACGATGTTATGCACTGCATGTCAGACTGGCTATTGGTGTGGTTACGAAGTAAAAAGAAATTTTCTGATTTTATCTGATTTGTATATCAACGATAAATCCGGGCGATATCCCGACATTAACGGAGTCCATGTTTCTCCGCAAGAGTATACCCTAAACAGGGTATACAAAGTTGGCATTGGTTGGTTCGACGAAAATGTGCCTAATTATATGGGACATCATAAATACCGCAATCTGAATTTGTCTTTGCATTACTCCGGGTACATTTTAATTGGAAAAGACCATATTTCAGACTGCAATTGTATTTATGACAGCAGTTTTAAGACTTCTTACAAAACACTACTCAAATTAGAATTTGATAATGATAAACTTACTAACATTACCGACTATAATGAATCTATTTGGTGAGTAAGGTATAACCCTCCTGTTATTCCCCCTTCGTTTCCACCATCGCTGCAACCATGCGCAGCACTGCATTTGCATACTTCAGTGCAAATTTATCTGCGTCCTCCTCGCATTCAAGAGTCCTGTATTCAGTGTACCCGCCCGGTTCATCCATGTTAGGATAATTTTCAAATTCATCTCTGTAGGTTCTGATTTTGGTAAATATATAGAGTTTAAGCTGGTCGTCCGTAAGTTTATCTTCTATGTCTTTGTAATGGTCGACGTAGGACCACTCTATCGAGTGATACAGCTCATGCATCAAGGTTATTATGCATTGCGTCTGGTCGTTTTCTATGTTGGTTGATAATTTGATAATGTTTTCGTTATGCGAATAGCTGCCATCTATTTTTTCGTCCATCTCGATGAACACAACCTGATAGATTTCTTTTGTGCCGTACATCCCGGTAATGATGTCAGCCAGCTGCTTATATGTACTCTGTTTCTCGCTTGTGCTTAGTTCGGCATATGTATCCGACGTCAGTTTTGAAGCGATTTCTATAATATTTTCCGCGTCAGATACTCCGTCAGTTGTTGAATTTTTATTTTCAGATGCCTGAACATACCGGTCGTATTCCCGTTGCGCCCGGACTACGTTATGTATCTGGATTCCAGCAAAAATAAAGCCAACCGTTGCGATTACAGGCATTACTAGAGTGTAATATTTTAAAAGAGCTTTTCTGGCAGGAATAATATGTCCTTCTTTTTTGAGCTTATGAAGGTGGCGTGCAATAATAAATACAATAAAAGCTGCTGTTACAAACATTACCGCCCTGATTATGGTTATTGCTCTGTTGCCAAACGGCATTCCGATAAGCGACACAAATCCGATTGCGCTTGCTGAAATTCCACAATGCTTTATCAGATTCTTAACCGTTCTCTCGATTCTCAGATAATCGTGGATTATGTACAATGTAATCATGACCATGACCTCAAATGCGATCAGCGCCATTCCACTGATGTACCCTCCTGTTTTCCCGGTGCTGTATATATATACACGGCCGTGGCATATCCAATAAATAATCGCCAGGAAAATACTATTGGTTATTAATAACAGCCCGTTATATGTAAATTTTTCCATCTGTTTCATTTGCATGCTCTCCTTATATTTAATAAATTTTGAGAAATGGCGGAATCTCAATCTGAAACCCATCTGCAGACTTAGTATGCTTCTGATTCAGTTTATGATCAATCATAGGTGCATCTTTACCAGGCATACCGGTCGCTATAACAGTTACGACTATGCTGTCATCATCCGAAGAATCTTTTACCGTTCCCCAAATCAACTTAACATTCGCTCCGGCAATTTCCTTGATATATGTAACCGCTTCGTTTAATTCATTCAGGTTGATCCGTCCGGATGAATTAATCATTATATTGGAAGCGCCTGTAATATCTGCGTCCAGAAGTGGAGATTTTATGGCAGCATTAACCGCATCTATAACGGAACCGCCTGCCTCTACACGCCCGATACCCAGATGTCCGATACCTTTATTAAGCATCGTGGTCCTGATGTCATTGAAATCCAGATTTATCATTCCGGTGTTAAAAATTATACCTGTTATTCCATTGATGGTATCTCTAAGCACCTGATCGGCCATCTGAAATGCATCTTCCAGATAAAAAGGCTTATCGGTTATGTCCAGCAGCTTATCATTTGGGATTATAAGCAATGTATCCACATTTTTCTTAAGACTCTCCATCCCATTTTCGGCTACTAGGGTATGGGACTCTCCCTCAAAACTAAATGGCATTGTCACAACCGCCACTGTCAAAATGCCTTTATTCCGGCATATTTCCGCGATTACAGGCAGCGCACCTGTTCCGGTTCCTCCTCCCATTCCCGCAGTCAGGATTACCATATCGCAACCGGTTACGGTGTCGGTGATTTCATCTTCTGATTCTCTTGCCGCAGCTTCCCCTGTCTCAGGATCGGCGCCGGCACCATATCCACCTGTTAATTTGGTACCTATCTGCACTATTTCCTGCGCTTTTGAGTCAGTCAGCACCTGCTCATCTGTATTTACCGCAACGTATTGGACATTCTCATGTGGTTTGCCATTCTCAAGAATACGGTTTATCGCATTATTTCCTCCGCCTCCAACACCTATAACTTTGATAGCCGGTCCCTTTCCCTGTTTATTCGTATTTAATTCTATCATTATCTCACAACCTTTCTTGCATTTTTGCGATTTCTTTTTGTATTTTAGCATTTTTGCAATATGATTTCAATATCATTTTGCATTTTTGCTTTTTTTCTTGCATTTCTGCAATAAAATGTTATAATGAAATAATTAAAAACAAGGAGTTTAACATGAATTTAGGAGAACGAATTAAACAGATTCGTAAAGCGCGGGGATTATCCGCTGAATCAATTGCCAAAGAGCTCGGAGTTTCTGTGTCCACTGTTTACAGATATGAGGATTCATCCATAGAGAAAATCCCTGTAGGAATCTTCAACAAATTGTGCACTATTTTAGATGTATCGCCTTCTGAATTAATGAACGGTAATCTTTCTAACAATGATTGTGAGCCATCACTTCCAAATGATTTTGACAATCCTCAGGACGCAATGGCCTTTATATTAAAGCTCCCAACCCTTGCTGCATATGGCGGTTATAATATAGACTCAATGGATGATGAAACAATTATTAATTTTGCAAACGATTTATTGGACCAGTTAAAAATGGTCAGTTACAAATATAAATAGCAGGATAAATTATGAGAACCAATGATATTATACGATTTGCACACGAATTAAAAGCAGAATTTAATACTGACAATCCATTTACACTTGCACAGTACTATGGTTTCAGGGTTTGTCTTACTTCCGGAAATCCTGATGTTTTTAAGGCCCATACCGTTAAATTAGACGGATATCCAACCATCATTTCCATAAATCAGGCCTTTTCCCACACCGGCAAGGTTTTTCTGTGTGCACACGAATTAGGCCATGCCCTTTTACATAATAACAGCATCAATCACTTTGATCCTTCAGGCAGAGGGATTACCACATCCGACTATGAGTACGAGGCTAATTTATTTGCTGTCGCATTACTTGTTGATGAGCAGAAATTAAATATGCCACTCAGGCATATGAGTAATGCTGTTCTCAAACGTATAATCGATTACAACCTGCAATAATGTTGTATCACTAATACAACTTTTTTATTCCTATCATAAATCCAAAAACTCCCGCATACCGGCCGGCATATGGGAGTTTTGGTATTTATTATATTATTAGGAGCGATTTTATCCCCAGACTTCCTCGGCAATTTCCTTGACAAGTCTTAATTTCGCCCACTGCTCTTCTTCGGTAAGTTTGTTGCCGATTTCGCATGAGGCGAAGCCGCACTGCGGGCTGAGGCAGAGTCGGTCAAGCGGGATGTACTTAGCTGCTTCACGAATTCTCTTAATGACCGCGTCTTTATCCTCGAGTTGTGGAGACTTCGTCGTAATCAGGCCGAGTACCACAATCTTATCATCTGACACCTTCGCAAGAGGAGCAAAACCGCCGGAACGCGCATCATCATATTCAAGAAGGAGGGCGTCAACGTTCTCCCTGGCAAAAACATAATCCGCAACGGAATCATATGGACCGCTGGTGAAAAATGTTGAATGGTAATTGCCCCTGCAGATATGCGATGTTATTACCATGTCATCCGGTTTACCCTCAAGAGCAAGATTATTTATTTTGAGAAGATCTGCTTTGACATCCTCTATATCTATGCCGAGTGATTTATACCTGTGCTTCGCCGCATCACCGACTACCGCACCCCATGTGCAGTCATCAAGCTGGAGATTGCGGCATCCTGCATCATAGAACTGCCTGATTATATCACGGTAGGCTGCTGCGATGTCCTGAATCAGGGCTTCATTATCCGGATAGATTTTTCTGGTTCCTTCAATATTGTTGGGAACGATAAACTGCTGAAAAGTCTGTGCCGGCGCCGGTATTGTGTACTTAGCCACTGTATTTTCATCCTCGAACTGCTTAAGGAACTTAAAATACTCAACAAAAGGATGCGCTTTTGCCCTAATCGGTCCAACAAGATATGTGTCATCTAATATAGCAAGTTCAGCATCAAACTGAACGCCGTTGCCGGTATTTTGGTGCTCCACGCCATCTAATCCCCACATAAAATCAAGATGCCAGAATGTCCTTCTGAACTCGCCGTCGGTGATTGCATGGAATCCGAGTTCTTTCTGCTTCGCAACCAGCTTCGTTATCTCATCATTCACGACCTTGTCATAATCTGCCTTGGAAATTTCTCCGCCGGCAAACTTTGCCTTTGCATCCTTCAATTCCTGTGGTCTCAAAAAGCTTCCGACGAAATCATATTTAAACGGTGTCTTTAATGTACTCATAAAAAATCCTCCTGTGTTTTCTTATGAGTGCAGTCTATCACATAGGAATGATTAATTAAAATACATTAATTTAGGCATTTATAATAGCTTTAAACTATTGATAGCGTTAGTTTCTAGTCCTCACTCCGGTATTCTTCCATCCGTTTCTCGGCCTCTTCACGTGTCAGGCTGCATTCCTCCATCAGACGCTGTATCGATTCTTCACGGCTGCATCCAAATTTACGGCAAAGTGAAAGCACTGCCTGTTCACGTCCAAGTTGCTCTCCTTCGACCCTTCCGCGTTCCAGCCCGGCCTGCTCTCCTTCGGCCCTTCCGCGTTCCAGCCCCGCTTGCTCTCCTTCGGCCCGTTCATCCTGCCGTATCATCTCCATCTCACGCTCTTCGTCAAATTCATATATGCTCATCTTCTTGACCTCCGCTTTCTGTTCCAGCAAAAAATCCTTCAAAATGTTATTCTTTATGCAATACTCTATTGCTGCATCGACCGCTTCATCAAGCGGCATATGTTCCATATTGCGGCGCACCGCGCCCACGTATTCCATGTATTCTTTAAGAACCGGACATCTTGATTTGAGTTCTTCATTCATGCCTTCGTTGATGTTCAGCACCGTGACCTTGAGTTCTAACTGCGGATCCTCTTCATGGACCTCAAACGCATCGGACAGCTTGTATTCCACCTGTTCCGGCATCGGCCTGATACCGTTATAGAGTACGATGAAACGCGGCGCCGGTATTTTTATACAGCGGCTGCTGTAAAGCGTGCGGTTCCGCACATAACCCTGAAATATGTCCGATATGTAAAACAAATTCCTAAGCGGCATATTCGGAGTGATTGTCGACTGAAATTCATACAGTGATGTCCTGTATGCTATAATAAATGATAAGTCATTCTTCATCCCAAGGTAGATGGCGTTCTCAAGCGTGTTAAATTCAATTACGGACGAATCCGTATAATCGGTTCCGTTAAGCGCATTGTATAATTGCAATGCATTCTCAGGTCTGGCAAAAAGCATGCGGCCAACCGTGTCCTTAAAGTTTCTCTGTGCGTTCATTAATCTTCTCCTTCCGGCAGGAAAAGAAAATAAACCTGTGGCATAAATTCCATCCCTGCTCTTAAATTGTATTTTGAATTAAAAGCATGGATTTCAGAAAACCAAAGTTTTCGTAGAATAAATACCGGCAAAACGGTATTTACTTGATTAAAGAATCCGGTCCGTGTAAGAAATACGGCCGTTTCAGAATGATTGAAATTTATGCTTTGAGTTTATGATAGCATGATATCGCGGACAGGTCAACTAATTATTTTATGTTATATGTGTATCAGGATATTCAGTTCCGGCTGTATTTACAGTCGGCAATGTACCAGTACAGCCCCTGCTTTACGATTGTCAACTCATAAGTCCAGGTGCCGGAGGTACCGTTGCCGGCTGCGGTTACGCTACCGGTTACTGTCACGCATTCGGAGACAGAATATCCCCGCGAATTCAGTATGTCAATGTCTGAAGAAGGATGTGTGGCTGTGTCATGTCCGGACCATGAGAAATCCGGCTTGGAGCCTGCCACACTCGTGATTTCGCTCTCAAAATCATGGAAACGTTCGGTAAGAACCGTATACGATTCTGCATCGGAATACGAAATCATACCGGTGTCAAACGGTCCGGCGATAGTCTTATCGGTCAATAGACGTTCGAATTTGGTAGTGTTGTTTCGTTCTATGCTCTTCTCGAATTTGGTAATGAGAATATCGGACGAAACACAGCGCAATGTCAGCACGATCGGCAGAACCGTAAGGACTGCAGCCGAAATGGCGATGACAGCGACAAGTATGAAAACTATTTTGTGTTTTTTTAACATTGGTTGTTCTCCTCTACGGCCGCAGCAGCTTCATTAGCTGATATAGCAGCGGACGTATTGATATTAGACATCTCTGTGCTGTATTGAGCACGACGGTTAACCTCATCCGGATCATGGTATGTCGGCACTGTCGCTCTTATTGCATCAATTACGGCATCATGATGGCCGCGACGTATAAAATCTGCTTCCGCGGCTTTATCTGATGCAATCGCAGTATCAAGGGCTCCCCTAAGAATACGCAGCTTATCCTCTATCTGCTCGCGTGGCAGACCTTTGTCACGTTCAATAAAAATAAGCTCATTATCCGTTTTATCAAGCTCCTCTGTCTTCATAAGAAGTTCCTCGTAGAGTTTTTCTCCCGGACGGAGACCTATTTCAACAATATCAATATCCTCATATGGCTTAAGACCTGAAAATTTAATCATATTCTCTGCCAGATCAATTATCCTGACCGGTTTACCCATATCAAGAACAAAAAGTTCTCCATTATGAGCCATGGCCGCCGCCTCCATTACAAGGCCTACAGCCTCAGGTATGGTCATAAAATAACGGATTATTCTCTTGTCAGTTATGGTGACCGGACCGCCAGCCTCTATCTGTCGTCTAAAAAGCGGTATCACAGAACCATTGGAACCCAGAACATTTCCGAAACGTACTGCGGTAAACTCTGTATTGCTTTTTCCATCCGCACGGCACTGGATAATCATCTCACACATACGCTTTGATGCACCCATTATGTTAGTCGGATTGACAGCCTTGTCAGTGCTTATGAGAAGGAACTTCTTTACTCCGTATTTTTCAGCCATATTCGCCACATTGTATGTACCAAAAATATTATTTTTAATAGCTTCGCATCCGTTATTCTCCATCAGCGGCACGTGTTTATGCGCTGCAGCATGGAATACAATATCAGGACGTATTTCGGCAAAAATTTCATCCAGACGCTTTTCATCTCTGACAGACGCAATTATTGTGCGGAGATTTAATCCTTCACCGGTGCTCTCATCATATAAACCATAATGGCGTATCAATTCCTGCTGAATATCGTAAGCATTATTTTCGTAAATATCAAGTATTACAAGCTGCTTCGGTTCAAGTGCTGCAATCTGACGGCATAATTCAGAACCGATACTTCCGCCTCCTCCTGTAACGAGAATAGTCTTACCTGTGTAGTATGATCTGGTTCGTGTATTGTTAACCTTAATTGTGTCACGGAAAAGCAGATCTTCTATACTAAACTCTCGCAGACTGCGCTTGGCGTTCTTCTGGGTTTTCTTATCGCTCAGCGGATAATCGTAAAGCTTGACCTTGCAATCTGTCTGCTTATATAATTCGTAAAGACGTGCTTTGTCTTCCGCTGAAGCGTCCGGAATTGCAATAACTATTTCCTGAACCGGCATACTCTTAATCCTGTCAACTATATGTTCATCCTCCGGATAAATTCTTATGCCGTTGATTCCACTGCCTATTTTCTTAATATCCTTGTCTATAAAACAATATGGCATATAATGTGCCGCCGGATTACGTAAAAATTCTTCAGCAAGATTGGCCCCTACGTTGCCGGCTCCGACAATCGCAACATTTATTTTATGTATTATTTTCCCTTTATCGCCGAAAAGTCCCTTGAGAAGTTTCGTGTCCGAATGCTGGTTCGCCTTGGCATAAAGATACTGATACATAAATCTGCTGGCCAGTGTCAGTATAAATATCATCATCACTGAAACAATGCTGTAAGCAAATCCCATGCTCAGATTATTGTTAAAGCGGCCGATAACAAAGAAAATACATCCACCGACAGTGTCCGAAACCATGAGTTTAAGATATGAGCCCACATTGGCATAGCGCCATATGCTGTTATATATGCAGCATATAAACCTCACACCGATTATACAGACCGCAAGCATAATATACTTAATTCCAGTAAACTGCCCATTGAATCTCAACGAATTTATTTCCATGCTCGAAAGCCATGATATCAGAAAATACGACAAAGTAATTATGGCAATATCTATCAGAATAAGTTCTATCCTTCGTATATTAACCAACCCCTGTATATTTTCTATAACGTAGGTTTTGTATTTTTTTGTGGTTTTCTTAACTTTTTTCATATATATTCCCTTCTTATTATATCTGCGGCAATCGTTTTTTCTCTATTGAGGCCTTTATTAAAATATTAACACATAATGCAACAGTTATCCATACCCCTGATTGTAACCAGTACGAATTAGATAATAAAAGCTCAAACATTATCGTCAGGAAAATAATCAGGCATAATTTTGTATTTTTGTCATGTGCTGCAATGAAACTTTTAATTAATACCACAAACAGCATAATAACAGCTACGCTTCCAAAAACATACCCGAAATCAACTAAAAATTCCAAAAACAAATTATGGCAATATCCCCATCGCATTCCAATAGAATATATTATATTTCTTTCACCATAGACACCATAGCCCCAAAATGGTCCTTTAGTAATCATTTCCCATGTTTTTTTCCATATCAAAACACGACCGTTACTGGTTTCTTCAAAATTTGTATAATTCAATAGTGAGTTTACAAAACGTGACTCCACGCCTTTTTTTATTAAGATGTCAGATATTATATTCAAGCCCTTGTCTGACAAAATAAAAACTAATAATCCACAGAATATTGCTACTATTATAAAATTTCGTACACGCATTTTACCTGAACGGTAAAATGCTACCAATAATACAGTACCGAACACTAATGCTACTAAGGTTCCCCTGCTTCCATATATGAGTATGCCTATTACACCAATAATAATTGGTACTATCATATAGTATCTTTTGTCTTTTACCAGATATATCGCAATGAAACATATGGATTGCATTATGCCATAACTCCAACTCATGTTTCCTTTTGAATATTTTACTTCTCCAAACTGTGTGATAGACCAGTACCCATATTTAAGTACTTCTGTACTTTTCAATGCATAATATATAAATAATATAATGCCTACCTTTTTTAGGCAGTCTAACACTGAGTCCGTATTCGACTGTACACGAATAACACCGTACCCCAGAAACCATCCCCAATATAACATATGTTTAAGTCCATATGTCCTTGTCATCCATACGCTCATTTCATTGTTAGCAAAAAACTTTATAAAGAAAAGCAGAAAAATAACCAGATACACTATGAATATATCTATGTACTGTTTTAAACACTTTCTTTTTTTAATAATAACCATCCCAAATAATGACAATATTATCACAGGATTCAATACCCATGCGGCACTAAACTTGTCAAATATCAAGTCTCTCCAGATTGGTGATGTGAAGAAATATGCTAGCAGTATGGTTTCTATTGTTGGTTGTTTTATACTGATTTTCATTTTATCTTCTCCGACTGTGTTTAACAACCATATTCATGATCTTATTACGGTTGTCAATGTAATTTTTGTATTCCAATTTTGAAAAAACATACTCATATTCCAACCCCGGAAGATATCCTCTTCTATATTCTTCAGCTCCAAGTTTTATCTGTATTCCTCTCACTGAGTCATTCTGAGCGGCTGCATCCATTAACACAGTATGCACACCAAGAATATCGAAAGCAAAATCTATTCCGAGAATCAATGCTTCCATATTTTGAAATGCATCTCCATATCCAATAGTCCTGCCGCTTTCAGCCGTATCTTTGGTTACATTGTATATACCGCGCATTCCTATCGCCCGGTTATTCTTATCTGTCACAAGAAATAAGTAATCCCCGGATTTATCCATTTGTTTAATTATATAATTTCTTTGATCATCAATCGTACCGTTCACATGATGCATATATTTCGTTTTATCACGGTCAGCACGCATTTTATATGTAATCTCCGCATCTTCTGGTCTAACGGATCTTAAATTTACTGTTATTCCTTCAATCACATTATTATATATCATAAAACACATCCTCTTTTTTACTCAGCTTTGCGTTTTCTTTGAATCCATCCTTTTAACAGACTTCTATAAGAAATAATATAATATACGCTTATAACAATACCCACGATTATTGAAATCACAATATTTTTATGAACAAATAAACGCCATATTACAAAATAGCCAAGGAATATAAACGTATTAATATATATTTTTTTATTGACTCTTATTCTCTTAATTTTAAGAAGAATAATAAGACATATGGCCAATGAAACTTCATATCCCATAATTGTTGCAACTGATGCACCTTCTATTCCTATTTGCGGAATCAGTGCAAAATTAAGAACAATATTAAGTATTGCTCCGGAAGCCAATGCTATCAGATTAAGATACGTTTTCTTTATTATGGTAAACTGATTTGCCACAACCTGATATAACATTAACATCAATGGTGCAAAAAACAAATATGGAGCTATAATATATCCTGCCATATATTCCTCTGTAAACAAAACTCTGAAAACAAGCTTTGAAAAGGCCGTCAACAATATCGTACAAAAAAATGAAACTGCTCCAAGATACTCAAATATATTTGATTTCATCTGTATCTGGTCATCATCATTCATTGTCGAGTATGAGAAAAATAACCATCCTCCTGCAAATGCTGTATATATCAGATTACTTATATGTCCTATTTTGGATGCTACAGAATACACACCGGTATAGGAGTTTCCAAGAATCTGTGATATCATAACTTTATCAGCTGAATTGTATATCCAATATACTATGAAATTAGGTGTTAACGGTAATCCTATCTTTAACAAATCAACAATCTTGTTCTTACTTATGCTCTTAAATGCAAAATATTTTCTGTTCAACGCATAAAAAGATATTTCTAACGATAATCCTGATATAATTGTCGCCAATGGAATAGCTATAATATAATACCCTTTCAAAATCATTGGTATGGAAATTGCATACGAAATTACAGGTGATATCGTATTTGTAATCAGGAATACTTTTCTTTTATTCCGAATTCTAGTCGGTGCAGATACAATCTGGTTTGTAGAATTTACACAAAATCCCAATACAGTTATAATAACAAGTAATTCATATTTTTCTGCTCCAAAATACCATTTGGCCACATATTTTCGAAAAATCAAAAGCAATACAGATATCAGTAATGTTGTTATTGCTACATATGCTAATGCTGTCGAACATATCTGTTTCTGGTACGCCAAATCATCCCTATCAAAAAAAAGCCTGAACATGGCGTCATACATACCACAAAGTGCTATCGCGGCAGCAAATGAAATAAATGTTGTTGATAAGTCATTAAGCCCCACGTATTCAGAATTCGGAAATAATCTTGTTATAATCGGCAGCATAACCATCGGAATTATTTTACTTATTGTACCACCGATTCCATATACGAGAAAATTTTCCAAAAAGAGCTTTGTCCTGTTTTTCGTCTGCATCTACATAAACCTATAACTTTCTATCACTACTTAAAACTATTAATCACATCTATGACATAATTAATCTCTTCATCAGTCATGCCATAATACATTGGTATACTTAGCTCTGTGTGGCTTATTTCCTCTGCTATCGGAAAGTCGCCTTTTGTATATCTAAGGTTTTTATAACATTCCTGAAGATGAATCGGTATTGGATAATGCTTGCTTGTCTGGATTTCATGCTGGCTCAGATAACTTTCCAGTTCGTCCCGTCTCTGCGTTCTTATTGCAAATATATGCCATACCGGGACATTGTATTTTTCTACATACGGCAAAATTATATTTTTATTTGATATACCATTCAGATATTTTTCTGCAATCTGCCTTCTTGCCTCGTTCATTCTGTCAAGATGAGGTAATTTAGCATCAAGAAATGCCGCCTGCAGTTCATCAAGTCTGGTGTTACTGCCAATATATATATTATGATACTTATAATCTGATCCATAATTGCGCAATGCACATATTTTCTCAGCCAATTCCGAAGAATCCGTTACAACGGCACCACCATCTCCCAATGCGCCTAAATTTTTCCCCGGATAAAAACTAAATCCCGCTGCCGTTCCAAAACTTCCGACTTTTTTGCCTTTATATATTGCTCCATGTGCCTGTGCACAATCTTCTACAATGTATAAGCCATATTTGTCAGCTATCTGTACAATAGAATCCATATCACAAGCCTGTCCATACAAATGCACCGGCATAATTGCTTTGGTTTTATATGTAATTGCACTTTCTATTCTATTAGCATTAATATTATATGTACGTATATCCGGCTCTACAAAAACAGGTGTTGCTCCATTTAATGTTACAGCTAATGCTGTTGCTATATATGTATTCGACGGAACTATAACTTCATCGCCTTCTCCTATTCCAAGCGCTTTAAGCGATAAATATAATGCATCAAGCCCATTACCTACCCCAACGCAATTTTTCACTCCACAATATGATGCAAAATTATTTTCAAAACACACGTTCTCGTTTCCCAATATGTACCAGCTTTTTTCAAAAACTCGTTGAAACGCATTTACGATTTCATTATTCAGTTCCTTTTCCATAATTTTAAAACTTACAAACGGCACTTTCATATTCAGTCTTCCTTTCAATCCTTACGATTCTTTACAAACTCCAAAAATTCATTGTAATTTCTAATATAATCCGATTCGTCATATAGCTCGGATGCCAGAACCATAAGCACTGCATCCGGTGAAAAATCATACATTTCACGCCATATATCATTTCCTAAAAAAAGCCCTTCATATGGATTTTCTAATGACACTACCTCTTCCTCTACTCCATCATCAAGCAATATTTTACATTTCCCATGTATACATATAAGAACCTGCTGAAGTGATTTGTGAGCATGTTTCCCTCTGGTAACACCTTCAGATGTGTCATACATATAATATACTCTTTTTATCTCAAACGGAATATCCTTTAATCCTTCAATTGCTACCAATTGCCCTCTGACATCACCATGAGGTGGAAATTTATATTTGGTAATCTGCATTATAAACTACCTCCTTCGTATTTTTTTAGATCTATTATTCTTTATATATTCTAAAATACATTTCAATGTGGTTAACGGATAATATCTTAAAAACAATTTATTACACATTATTCCTGGTACTCGGTGCAAATATTTGTTTTCTGCCTCAAGCAGTCTTTCTGATCTGAGTTTCACATTGTTATCTCTCATAACACACGATACCGCTGATGTGTTTTCATTGATTATCTGTTTCAGATTATTTTCAAAATCTTCCTGTACATATACAGATTGCCTAAGTTTATCTGAAAATTCTCTACGATACTCACTATCGTCTATGAGTTTTGCTACCAAATCAAAATATTCCGTCCACTCTGTCATTGTTATTTTAAGCTCGTATGTATTTTTTAGCAAGTCCTCCGCCACTCCACCGTTCTTTGTATCCATTTCAACTATCGGCGTACCTGCTGCTACAGCATATTGCGTCATAAGTCCGCCAGATTGAGGATATGTACCAAGATAAATGTCAACATTTTTCATAACACCATATAAATCTTTACGATAGTCTATAACCTTCCATCTATCTTTCAACCCATTGTCATATATATACCTTAACATAGGAGTTTTGTCCCCTGATCCTGCAAATATAAAAAAGGCACTATCATTGTTTAATAAAATATTTTTAACCACATCGAGGAATTTACCATTTTCGGCGTATACCTTGACATAACGTCCACCAGAAAAAAGCTTTACCGCTCCTTCCGGTATTTTAAACTCAAATCCCGCAAATCCAGTATTATTGATTATTGGATAATATGGGTTTACCAGACATTGTTTTTTCAGAGCATTACGATATTTTAAGGATGTGTCCAGTCCCATTCCACGGAACTCAATTATATAATCTAACGCGCACATACCAAGCCAGAATTGGTCATCCCCGTGATTTATATAAAATCTGGTACAATTTATATTAGAAAAAACAGCTGTACCAACTACATCATTATTACTCATATGAAGTAAAATTTTACTTGGTTTGATGTCGGCAATTATGTCTTTTACCTGTCTCATATCATTCATATAATCATCAGTTCTGTTAATTTCTATCAAATGACAATTTTCTGAACTACACGCCAATTTTTTTAACATGCACCCATTTGTTGCAAATTTATCTGAATATGTTATATAGTATATAGGAATTTTCATTTTGGATAGCGCAGATAAATACTGATATGAAAGAGCCATGTTGTCAATTGCAATTGAATCATATAAAACAATAGCTCCGCCTTTTTCATCCGGTGTAAAATCTCCTAATACTTTCAAGCCAACTTCTGAAAGCATTTCTTCAATTTCTTTATCATAGAGGATAAAATTAAATAAATGCATTAATGATGATGCATGCTGCATCGCATACATAGCTTTATTATAATTTTCTGAATTTATCATCTTCCTGCTAATTTTCTTGTATCTGTTATAATATTTTTTGATTCTATCTTCACTATACATATTCAAACCCTGCAATATTCTATACACTATTTATTTACTCAAGCTCATTTGTATTTTTCAATGCTTCATAAACTGCTTCGAGATATCCATAACCATTTTCTTCATCCGGCTCAAGATATCCGCCTTCTGCCCATTCATTCCATGCATACATAAAAATCATATCTTTTTTGTATTCATTCTTTGCTTTAATTATCAGTTTTTCCATGTATTTTTCAAATTTTCCTGGTGTGGCGCCAACATAAACATGACCATTTAGTTCATGTCTCGGAGTGTTATCCCACATTGCAAACGCACCGGGAACACGTTTAGAATCTACAACCTTTTTTTCCAAAATTTTATTCCAGATTTTATCATAGTCGTATTTTCTTACAATTTCCTGTTTTCCTGTCGCAATGCGCAAATTTATTTCTTTTCCAATTTTTTTACCAAACCATGTTGATATTTTATGATATGCATTTCTCAATTTGCTTTTCAGCGTTGATTTCACATTTTCCTTGTCATAGTCATATCTCGCATATATAGGCTGAAATTCTATATCAAGATCGTATCTGCTGTCATCTTTTTTAGATGAATAGAAATCCATATTGCCATGCTGATAGGCAAAAGTTATTCCCTCAAAGCCTTCTTTTTTAGCCAGATGTTGGAAATAATCTAACATTTCATTTCCACACTCTATTAATTCAGGCTTATATATCACTACCAACGGCTTACCATTGTATTTTATATATCTGTCATCTTTAAAAAATGGTAAAAGATATTCAAAGTGTTTTTTCCAGTCATCTTTACTGCCATACTTTTGTGGTATAAGCGTCTGTGTAGAATTAACCCATGCCTTTGTCCATGCTTCATTAGCCCAGCATATGCAAAAAGGAATATCTATCTTATGATTTTTCAGCATTTGCTCCATTGGTTTTTCCAAAAGGAGCTTTCCGTTAAACCAGTAATGATAATAACAGAATCCATATATTCCATATTTTTTTGCAGTTTCTGCCTGCCATATCTTTACATCATCATCCAGTAAATCATAATAATTATTATTTAATGGCACTTTAGGCTGAACGTGGCCTTCAAACAACGGCTTTGCTTTTTTCACATTAACCCATTCCGTAAATCCATCACCCCACCATTCATCATTTTCCGGTATATTATGAAATTGTGGTAAATAGAATGCTATCACCTTCACTGTTGTACTCTCTCCTTTATATCAATTCCTGTATAAAACTTTTATAATTATTCTCAGCGCTGTAGTTGTTTTCCCATATTTTTCTGGCATTATGTCTCAACTCCATAATTTCTTCATATGACATATTATTATAATTCTCAATTATATTTACTACATCATTGATTCGGAATTCCGCATCAAGAAGAAAACCATTAATATTATTGTAAACAATCTCTCCTGTACCGCCAACGTTTGTTGCTATGCACGGTATTCCAAATGAAATTGCTTCCATAATTGATACAGGTATCCCCTCAGATGCACTTAAA